>ERZ724513.352-NODE-352-length-21592-cov-5.222036_pt1 | contig 21592 bp, 19 predicted proteins | sample MGYA00376046_ERZ724513 | MGnify/ENA primary metagenome ERZ724513 (study PRJEB28724, sample SAMN07190883) | activated sludge metagenome | isolation source: activated sludge of sewage treatment plant in Hong Hong | place: Hong Kong | collected 2016-03-17 ...
CGATCGGCGTGCTGCTGATCTTTATCCTGATCGGCGGAATGCTGGGCGGGATTTTTGGTGAAATTCTGCGCGTGATGGCCCCGAACGGCGCGATTCAAAACATCTTTGCCAGCAATTTCTCTCCCGGAATCAACCCACCCCTCACGGTGGATCTGGTTCTCCTCAAACTGACCTTTGGTTTCAGCATTAAGGTCAATCTGCTTAGCGTGTTAGGAATGTTCCTGGGAGCCTATCTCTACAAGCAGATGTAAGTTGAGGCCATTCCCAACCGTCGCCGTCTCGCAGCTCGATCGTTACTCGGTGAACTCCAGCGCTTTCAGCTTCAAGGACCTGATTCGGTTCCGCAACTCTGCCGCCCGTTCAAACTCCAACTTCTTGGCGGCGGCTTTCATCTCGACCTCCAGACGCCGGATCAATTGCTCCGTATCCGCTGTGGGCGCATAGTCCGCCAACGATTCCGCCGCAAGCTCAAGCTGACCGGCATTCGTTCCTCCCGACGCATAGTCGAGCACCGGGATCAGTTTCTTAATGCTTTCCGGCGTAATGCCATTCGCGACATTGTATGCCTCCTGGATATGGCGCCGGCGCGCCGTCTCATCCATCGCGCTCCGCATCGAGTCAGTCACCGTATCCCCATAAAAAATGACTCGGCCATCGAGATTTCTCGCCGCGCGGCCGGCTGTTTGAATCAGAGACCGATGAGACCGGAGAAATCCTTCCTTATCCGCATCCAGAATCGCCACTAATCCGACCTCCGGAAGGTCCAGTCCCTCTCGCAACAGGTTAATCCCGACCAGCACATCGAACACGCCGCATCGGAGCTCGCGAATAATTTCCGCCCGCTCCAGCGTTTTAATGTCCGAGTGCAGATACCGCACTTTCACCCCGAGGTCATGATAATACTCGGTGAGGTCTTCGGCCATGCGCTTGGTCAAGGTCGTCACGAGAACGCGATTGCCCTTCGCTGCTTCCGCCCGGACCTCCGCCAACAGATTGTCCACCTGCCCCTTCGCCGATCGCACGTCGATCAGAGGATCCATTAAGCCGGTCGGGCGGATGATCTGCTCGATAACTTCACCCTTCGCATGCTCCAGTTCATAGGGGCCCGGCGTCGCCGAGACATAGATGACCTGTTTGAGCATCTGTTCGAACTCAGCAAACTTCAGCGGACGATTGTCGACAGCAGACGGCAGCCGGAAGCCATAGTCCACAAGCGTGCGTTTCCTGGAATAGTCACCTTCGTACATGCCGCCGATCTGCGGTACCGTCGCGTGCGATTCATCGATGATCAAGAGAAAGTCTTTGGGGAAATAATCGAGCAACGTCGGCGGCGGATCTCCCGGTGCACGCCCGCTCAAATGGCGCGAATAGTTTTCGATCCCGTGGCAATACCCCATGGCACGAATCATTTCGAGATCGAATTTGGTTCGCTGCTCGATCCGTTGCGCCTCCAATAACTGACCGTTCTTCCTGAACGCGGCCACTCGCGCCTCAAGCTCCTCCTCGATACCGGTAATCGCCCGTTCGTAACGATCGGGCGCAATGAGGTAGTGCGTATTGGGGTAGATGGCGATCTTCGGCAGCTTGCCCAGCGATTTTCCGGTCAGCGGATCGATCTCATGGATGGCATCGACTGTATCGCCGAACAGCTCGATGCGCACCGACTTGGCTTCCGACGAAGCCGGGAAAATCTCGATGACATCGCCGCGCGCGCGAAATGTTCCACGGTGGAAATCCACGTCATTGCGTGCATATTGAATATCAACCAGTTTGGCCAGAATCTTCTCGCGGCGCGTCTCCATCCCCTCTTCGAGATAGACCAACATGTCATGGTAGACCTCCGGCGACCCGAGGCCGTAGATGCAGGAAACGGACGAGACGATCAAGACATCATTCCGCTGCAGGAGCGATGTCGTGGCGGCATGGCGCATCTGATCGATAGCATCGTTGATTGAGGCATCCTTCGCAATATACGTGTCGCTCTGCGGAATGTACGCTTCCGGCTGGTAGTAATCGTAGTAACTGATGAAGTACTCGACGGCGTTGTGCGGAAAAAACTGTTTGAATTCCTGGTAGAGCTGCCCGGCCAACGTCTTATTGTGAACGAGCACGAGAGTCGGCTTCTGCACCCGCTCGACGACATTCGCCATCGTGAAGGTCTTGCCGGAACCGGTGACGCCGAGCAACGCTTGATGCTGCTTGCCGGCCAAAATTCCGGACGTCAGCTTGTCAATCGCTTGGCCTTGGTCGCCGCAGGGTTTGAATGGAGCATCGAGCTTAAACGGGGGCATAATCACGTCATCTTAACATGCGCGCCAGCTAAATCGCCCGGCATGAAAACCCGATGAAGTTTGCCGACTGTGGATGTGACCGAGCAGCAGGACGCCATGATCTTCAGAGCATGCCCCGAAGACACGCCGCATCCGAAAAGACATCGCGTTTACAACGTTGAAGGGAGACTCGACGCACACTGTGCCGCCGTGACGCTGATCGCCACGGCGAGTCGGAGGGCATCTTACCGCGAGAACCTACAACCAGCCCGATCAGCGGGCCGGCTCACCGCTTAGGTGCATTGCGATCGGTCAGGGATTTTTCTTCTCAGGAACGTCGGCGGCATCGCCTTTTTCCACCTTGAGGATATTCACGTCAAACGTGAGTGTCTTTCCTGCCAGTGGATGATTGAGATCGATCAGGACTTTCTTGTCATTCACTTCCAAGACTTTGACCAGCCGGTTGTCCGAAGCCTGCAAAATGTCCCCGACCTTCACGTCCTTGGGAAGCTTATCCTTATCGATACTTTGCCGCAGCTTATTGTTGTAGGGGCCGTAGGCGTCCTGTGCCGACACATCGATACGCCGCTTCTGTCCGGCCTTCATGCCGTCAAGCGCCTTTTCGAGGCCGGGAACGATTTCATGCGCCCCCTGCACAAACGTTATCGGCTCCTGCCCGACATTCGAATCGGCCACGCTTTTGTCGGGAAGCGACAACGTATACTCCAACGACACCTTCATGCCGTCGGCAATGGCAAGATCGCTTTGCGCGAAGGCGCCCTCGCCGGCTGCAAGACAACCGGCGGCGACCATCATGCTCAGCAAGAGATTCCGTGCAGAACTCATCGCGGCATCCTCCTCAATCTGCCGGACAGCATTTCCATCCGGCCAAATACTGCATCAACTATTGCCGCGGCGCGGAGCGGCAGGACGACCGGCACGCCATCCGCGACGTCCCTGTCCCCCTCTGGCGTCCTGGCTCGTGGAGTTAGGGCGATCTCCGGAACGACGCGGCCGGGCATCACGCCCGTGTCCATCATGCCGGGGATGGCTGTTCGACTCCGTCTCACGCGCGGGAGGCGGCAACGTTGCCAAGGTCGGCAGTGTCAGGCGCTTCGTTTGGATTCGCAACCGTCGCACCATGGCCAAATATTCATGCTCCTCTTGCGGAGAGAGAATCAAGAGGGTTGCGCCGGATCGCTCCGCTCGGCCCGTCCGGCCGGTACGGTGAACGTACGAAGTCGGGTTGCCAGGCAACTCATAATGAATGACCTGCGAAACGGTCGGAACATCCAATCCGCGCGCCGCAACATCGGTGGCCACCAACGACCGCAACCGACCAGAACGGAACGCCGTCAGCGTCCGCTCACGCTGCGCCTGCGAGTGATTGCCGGTAATAGCCCCCACCGAAGCCGGTTCTCCGCCCAACCGGGCAGCCAGGCGCTTCACTTTGTACTTCTGGTCACAAAACACCATCGACTGATCACCGGCTTCCGATGATTGCAGCAGCGTATGAATCAGCTGCACCCGCGATGCTTCGCTGGGCACCACGTAATAGGCATGCGTGATGGTGGTTGGCGTGTTGACGCCGGGATCCACCGCCGTCCGAGCAGGATTCTTCAGCATCGATTCTGCCAGCGTGAGAATCTCCGGCGAGAACGTTGCCGAAAACAACATGGTCTGCCGCTGAGAGGGAAGCAGCTGTAAAATACGTTGGATGTCGCGCAGGAACCCCCGATCGAGCATTTGATCAGCTTCATCCATCACGACATATTCGATGCCGCGCAAATCCAAATGCCGAGTGCCGGCCACATCCAGCAGACGCCCCGGCGTCCCGATGACGATCATCGGCGGCTGACGGAGGGCACGGTAGTGCCGCTCGATGGGCACACCGCCGTACACAGCCAGCGACGTCACCGCCGGTGGCGCATACTTGCGCAGTTCCATTTCAATCTGGAGGGCCAACTCACGGGTCGGCGCCAACACCAGGGCACGCGGCGACCGTGACGACCCGGTTTGCGCGGACGCATGGCCGGCAGGCTTCCACCCTTCCTTGACGGCACGTTCAATCAACGGAATGAGAAACGCCAACGTTTTCCCGCTCCCCGTTTTGGCCTGGGCTAACAGATCACGCCCCTGCAGCGCCAGAGGAATCGCAGCGCTCTGAATGGGAGTCGGCGCGGTAAACCCGGCCTGCTGTAAACGGTCAGCGAGAAACGATGTAAGAGACAATTCGGCAAACGACACCATGCAACGACACTCCTAAATCTCTATCTGGGGAAACAGGGGCAGACAACCTGATGGCCCTGCAGACCAAAGAGAGGACAACACGGTAAGAAAAACGCAGGGGCTACCCTGTCGGCAGCCCCTGAATAGGTATATAGAAACGGGCGCAGCTTAGTGCCGGCCCCCGCCCATTCCACGTCCACCGCCACCGGAGCGGGGCTCCTGCGGGCGGGCTTCGTTGACCGTCAAGGTGCGGCCACCGAATTGTGTCCCGTTCAATGCATTGATGGCCGCCTGTGCCTCAGAATCTCCCGACATTTCCACGAAACCAAAGCCCCGTGATTGGCCGGTGAACTTGTCCGTGATGATGCGCGCAGACGTCACCGCGCCATGCACCGCGAACAGGTCACTCAGCTGTTGTTCGGTGGTTGAATATGGCAAGCCGCCAACGTAGATCTTCGAACCCATTGGGTTCCTCCTTTGAGAATAGAATGGTGTTGTCTGGGACTCGAGAAAGAAACGAGGAAGGAATGGGGCGAAGATGCAAACACAGCGGCAATCTTAGCTCTGGCTTCCGAAATTCCCGGGAAGAACCCAAAACAACATCGACACGAGCCCTGTAATTCTTTTTCTACTTCATCGCCAAGGCTCTTCGCAATGAAGCACCTTCACTGTATCGCACCAAAATGGGAAAGGCAAGCGCGAAATCGTCTCGCCAAAAATCTATCCGATCCGGCCGAATGTCACTTTTGCTGGCTCAATAGGCCGCCGGAGCAGACAACGGTCGGCTGGAATATAAGGGGGCCGCATTGAAATTATCGAAGCGTGCCGACGACTCCCCCCTCACCAATACCCCCACCTGCCCCACTCCAAGCGCCTGATCTTCCACGGACAAGGCCAGACTTCCGTCAAAGAATGTTTCGACGAAATCCTTGCTGATAATGGTATTCCGCTGCACGCGAAGGGTGTGCCATTCAACCGGCTTCGGCTTGATTGCCGCCCGGCCGAGGACTGACTCTTTCCCCTCGATCACGCGCACAACCTGAATAATTTTCTGAGACACATCCACGACAGTCGCGTAGTAATTCTGGGCATCCTTCATCCCAAACACGACACCCACCTGCCCGGTTGCAGCCCCGCCCCCCTGTTGAATGCGAACGACCAGATCGGGGTACTCATACTGAAATCCCTGCGCAACAAGAATTTCCTGACACTCTCCGCAGCCGGATGTCCCGAGCAACACATTGGGGGCAGACGGCACGGCTGCTTGCGCCTCGACCTTCCACGAACCTGGCCGTTGATCGCCGGAGGTCACGGCCACGAACCCCTTGGGAATGGCCCCGACTTCATCTTTATCAAACGTCCAATCGTTGAAGAGTTGGGGATTGGCCTGTTGCCGCAAATGCTCCGCTTTTTCCGTGGAGGTTTCCTTCGGCACAGCCCATGCCGTCTCCATCCCACCCGCCAACACACCCACGACGGCCGCCACGCCAACATATCGCAGGGCCCTGACAAACGATGTGACACCACCCCACTGATTTTTCCGACCTACCTGTATCTGCCTGACGCGCTGATATCCATAGTGCACGGAAGTACTCCTCCTCGAGTGGACCTCACGATTTCGGATGTGCTGTTTTGATCTGGATGATGTCCTGCTGATATCGATCACGTTCAGCCAAGATCTTCTTCCGTCGCCATCCGCGTAACGTCCACCATTTTATTTTATCCATGAACGTAACCACGGGCGGAGGCACACTGCCTGCCGGCCCGTGCTGAAATTCATAGCCCTGATGTGTCCCCTGATTGTCTCGAAACCGTGCGTACTGAGAGTCGTAGAGACCTTTTCCCTGCTCTGCCATAGCTGATTCCCTTTGCGTTATCAGTCGAGCTGCTGTTGCGATCCGGGACCGCCTCATGCAGCGGAATACTGATCCTTTGCCGGCCCGGGAACCGATAGTACCTTGAGCCCTTTGCTCTCTGCAACGGGGCTCTTCCCTTATGCTATAGTGCCTCATTCCGAAGGCCGCCTCATTGAGCTGAAACCTGGATCACGCATGGATCTTCGACAGCATCCACCCCGCCGATGGAGCGACGCCACGGCCGGATTGATCTGGTTACCCCGCCTGATCGACAAGGTGCGGGCATTTCAGGCCGGCACGCTCGGCGCCTATGCCTACCCTTCAGCATTGGACCAGTCCTTCATGCGCCACCTCCGGCTCACGCCCGCCCAGATCGAGTCGCTTGTCCGTGACATGACCTCCGATGAGGCGATCGGGGCGGCCCTTCGGCAACACATTCCCCTGAGCACCGAAGAAATCCAGGCGCGCTGCGCAGCCTTTCAAAAGAAATATGAGTGGGCGTTCGCCGTACTCGATCGAGATGACGGCTATACTCGAGGACTGGGATATCCGCTTCCACAGTTTCTGCAACGACCCCTCTGGCGCTGGTATCAACGTTGGTCGGCCCAGAAAGCACACGCCACTTCGATCTGACGCCATTCGCTGACGTAGGTCCTCACAGCAGGAGAGCCTCATTGTCCGCCCAAAGCCATCACTCCAATTTAGTGGGTCAACTCATCCTCAGCCTCTGGATTGCGCTGACGCCTGTGACGGTGCTGGCCGAGAACCAGCTGGAAGTTCCTCAGTCGCTCAGACAATCCTTGGAGCTCGTTTCCAGCCAACGCATGGTGGAGGATGTCCGAACACTGAGTGGACCAACCTTCAATGGCCGCCAGACCGGCACCTCCGACGACTTGGCCTCCGCTGAATTCGTCCGGCAACGCTTCCTGGTATCGAACAGCTCACAACCTTCCTTGCCGGAATCTCGCAGTGAGGCTTCTTCCGCCCATGCATCGATTCGCATACAGTCCACTTCCCATCGGCCAACGATCATCGGCAAGGATTCGTTCCTGCGCCTGGCGAGCAGTGCCGATTCGCCGCCGGACCAGATCGGCCCCGACTACCTTCCCGTCCTCGACTCCCCTTCGGCCGACGTGCAGGCGCCGGTCGTGTTTGTTGGATACGGAATCTCCGACCCGGAAAGTGGCTTCGACGAATACGCGGGCCTCGATGTTCGTCAGAAGGTCGTGCTCTTTTTGCGTGGCAAACCCGAGCAATACGCCAAGCAGGTGTCACATGCGGATAAGGCCCATGCCGCTCACGCCCATGGGGCGCTGGCCTACCTCACTGCCACCGGACCAATCCTCACTGCTTATGAAACTCGCCGCGGAGTTACCGGCCGACCGAGCGCCTTTTACGGCTTAACGGAGCCGGATCGTACGATTCCCGGTGCCTGGATCAGCACCACCCGCGCGATGGCCATACTCCACACTGACCGAACAGGCCACGAGGATCGGCTACGGACGTTGCAGCAACACCTCAATGAAGGCCAGCCACCGCAATCGATCGCGACGGATACCGTCGTCACCATGCGTTGGCACAGCGCAGTCCAGGACGGCCTGCTTCACAACGTCGTCTTGACCGTACCGGGAAGCGACCAGGCGAAGGCAGAAGAAACGATCGTGATCGGTGCGCACCGCGATCATTTTGGACGCCAAGGCGGCCTGCTGTTCCCAGGAGCCGACGATAACGCCTCCGGAACAGCCGTGCTGCTGGAGATCGCGCGCGTGCTGCAAGCCGCCCCGGTCCAGCCGAAACGGTCGGTTGTCCTGATTTCGTTCAGCGGAGAAGAACAGGGGTTGGTGGGATCCAAATTCTATATCAGCCAGCCGACTGCGCCCTTACGTTCGACCTCGGGGATGATCAATATCGACCACGCAGCGGTCGGCAACGGACGCCTGACGATCGGTGTCACCGGGATGGATAAGGCTGCCGCGCAGCAGGCGGGGCAAATGGCAGGCGTAGCAGACCGCCTTGATGTCTTCGGCTTTTTCCCCGGCGGAGATCATGTGCCGTTCAAGGAGGCGGGCATTCCCACGGTCACGGTGGTGAGCGGCGGAATTCATCCCCATTTCCACCAGCCCACAGACACCGCCGAGACTATCAACCCTGATATTCTTTCAGAGGCTGCCCGATATGTCCTCGCCATGCTGTGGCAGCTGGCAGACGCGCCATAACGCAGCGGAGCGGGCCACGTATTGCCCGCGCTACTTCACCGAAACCACCTCGACTTTACCGACCCGCCGGATGACCGTGATCCCGACATCGAGGTCATGCCGCCGAAGCAACAGGTCCACCGACGCGGTGCCGACCGTCAGATTTTTGATCTGCATCTTGTCGATAAAGTCCGGAAGAATCGGATGGTTGAAGATCACTTTCTGTTCCGACGCGACAATCGACAAGCCCAGGCAGGCCTGGAGGACCATAAAGGCGGATCCGGCCGCCCAGGCCTGCGGATTACAGGCGACAGGATATCGGGTGAGGCCTTGGCCGGGACGACGGACAAACCCGCAGAACAGTTCCGGCAACCGGTGAAAATCGAGGACGAGACTCACCTCGAACATCCCGGTCATGATTTTTTCCACGCCGGCCTTGAGGCCATACCGCGCGAGACCGACGGCGATCATTGCATTGTCATGTGGCCAGATCGATCCGTTGTGGTAGGACATCGGGTTATACCGACGTTCGGAATCGGCCAGGGTCCGCACGCCCCACCCGCTGAATAACTCATCAGACATGAGCGTCTCCGCCACGCGCCGCGCATGCTCATCGCTGGCAATGCCTGTGTAGAGACAGTGACCGGCGTTCGACGTCTTCACTTCGCAGGGGCGCTTGTGCCCATCCAGGGCAAGAGCATAGGTCGACGAGGCTTCGCACCAGAAGGCCTCCTCGAACCGTTCCTTGAGTGACCGAGCCTGCCGTCGCAGCTGACTGGCGCGATCGACGTAGCCCAAGGCTTCCGCTAGTTTCGACGCCTGGACCTTGGCGTCATACACATAGCCCTGCACTTCGCACAACGCGATCGGTCCTTCGGCCAAGGAACCGTCCGCGTGCGAGATGGAATCATGGGAGTCTTTCCATCCCTGGTTATCCAAGCCGGTGGGCGATTTCCGCACATACTCGACGAAACCATCGCGATCGATATCTCCATACGTATCCATCCAGGTCAATGCCGCTTCCAGATTGGGCCAGATGGATTGAATAAAGGGCAGGTCTGCCGTGCGCTCGTAATAGGCCCCCGCCAGCATCACGAATAACGGGGTGGAATCGACGCTGCCATAATAGAGCCCGAAGGGAATTTCGTGCAGCGCCGCCATTTCGCCCTTGCGGGTTTCGTGAAGAATCTTCCCCGGCTCGGCATCCTGAGCAGGATTGACCTCCTTCGCTTGAGTGGACGCCAGATAAGCCAATACCCCACGCGCCAATTCCGGTCTGATCCACAAACACTCCATCGCCGTGATCACGCCATCCCGCCCGAAGGGGGTGCTGAACCAGGGCACACCGGCGTAGGGATACGGACCTTCACTCGTATCGGTGACCATCATGCGAACGTCCAACACGGAACGGTTCCACCACTCATTGAACTGCGCGTTGGACGTTTGGATGGTACAGTCTTCCGTCTGCTCGGCGCCGAATGCCAATCCGGCTTCCGCCATCGCCGCATCATAAGACAAGAGCGGCCGATGACTGTCCACCTCATCGCAGGCCACCATGACCGCTACGGCTATCTCCCCTTTCGGTTCCAGTTCGATGCCGAAGGTGGCTTGTGACGCGGTAATCTCCAACGGCTCCGGGACAAACTGAATCCGGGCCTCCCGCGTCACTTCGTCGAGACCTTCGTATCGCAGCACCAGGAGATCTTTCCGTAAGATGTTCGGCAACATGCGGCCTTTGCGCTCGCGTTTTTTACCGCGCACCTCAAAGATGTCGGCGAAGTCGGCCTCGAATCGGATCGAGAGGGTCATCTTCACTGGCGCCAGGCTGTAGTTCGACAAACGAAACCGCTCATAACTCACGCCATTCCAGAGAAAACGAGAGCGAAAGACGTGTACGCTGCCGCGCGGGATGGCGATGCGTCCGTCCCGATACAAGTCCGGGTTGGTCAGATCCACGGCCAGCAAGGCGTTGTCTTCCTTTACCGTCGAGCTCAACAGCATCGGCCGATCATTGTTCAGAAATATTTCCTGCCGCGAGAGAAACCGAGTCCCTTGATGGAACACGCCTTGTGTGCCCCGGCCTACCGGTTGAATGTCGCCATACCGGTCAAACACACCGAAGGTTTCTCCATGCTTGAGCACACGCGTCCGGTCATCGGCCATCGATGAACTGGCCAGGATATAGAACTGATCATTCACGCTAATGATTTCTTCCACGTTTTCCTCCCGTCATCCCTGAACGATCGATGCAATGAGCGCGGCCTGTGCCATCACACCTCACCAATTCCTGCCTGCTGCTCGCCTCGTCTTTGGACAGGGTCTCTCGACCCGTGCAATCATATGATACGGATGTGGACTCAATGACTTGTGGGCTGCGTCACCATAACAACGGACCGGGCGGCTTCTTCGGCAGGCACGCTCGTCTCGGACCAATTGACCTGCACCCATCGGGCCACTCGCCAGGACACCACCGCCGATAAAAACAGACCCACCCCGATTCCAAATACGCTGGGACGCTCACCGAATTCCTGCGTCACCCAGCCGAAAATCGTCATGCCGGCGATCGCAGAGGTCATCGCCCCAAGATTGTAGATAGCCAGCACTCGCCCCAATAACGTCGTGGGCGCAATTTCCTGCAAGACACCCCAGGCCACCGGGGTCAGCGTGCCCGCGCCCATGCCGATGATGACCATGAGCACGGCGGCTACCAACCGGTTCGATGTGAAGAGCAAACCCAGAAGGGTTAGGCCGCTGATGAAACTGGACACCGCCATCAATTGAATCCGCTTCGGCAGCGACCAGGACGACAGCGACACAAGTCCCAGCGAGACCAAGAGCAATCCCACACCGAAGGCCGACCACAAATACCCGACTTCGATGGGCCCCAGATCAAGCAGCTTTTTGCCGAACACCGGAAACAACGTGCTGAACGCACTAGTGGCGAAGGTATACATGGAGGCTGCGCCGATGAGCATGAGGATGACCCGCTGCCGATGGAGCACATACTGAAACCCTTCCATCACGTCCCGCAGGGTTCCGGCCAGGGAGCCCCCCTCCGCAGCCGGCACCGTTTCCGTGCGCGGAAAGCGGATCAACAAAAAGCACAGCGCTGATATCACATAACTGACGGCATTCACGCAGAGCACTTCTTGAGAACTCATCGTCGCAATGCCGACGCCGCTCAGCGCCGGGCCGACGATGATGCCGATGCTGGTCGTGGTCTGCAGCAAGGCGTTGGCCGCCGTGAATTCATGGCGGGACACCAGGGAAGGAATCGCGGCCGTCAGGGCAGGACCGAACACGGCAGACGCCACCGCATGAACGAACACCATGAGATACAGCCGCTCAATGCTGAACGAGTCTACCGGCAGCAAGCAGGGCAACACACCCAGCACTAACGCTCGAATCAAGTCGCTACTGATCAGCAGGAGTTTTTTGGGGACACGATCGACGATCACACCGATGAAGGGACCGAACAGAATGGGCGGTAGCGTCTGCAACAGCCCGATCATGGTGGTCTTCAGAGGAGAGCCGGTAATGGAGTAGACAAACCAGAGCAGCGCGAGTTTCGACACGCCATCGCCGATCTGCGAGACCATCTGGCCCCACCAGACCAGCGTGAAATCGCGCGTCAACAGATGCGGCGACCACTTGACGTTGGGGCGTCCTGGCCCGGTGCCGCTTGCGCGTCCCGGTTCTATAGCGTCAGCAGACTGCGTGTCGAACCTCCTGTGGCATCGGCCTCATGAACCGCGCTTACTCTCCGGCGACCAAGCGGACCGCATCGGTATTCACCGCTCGGACACCCGGTACCTGCCGTGCCGCCTGTGCCGCTTCGAGGACGATGATCTGAAACCGCGTCGCTCCGTTCAGGGTGACGATGCCGTCCTCTGTTTTCACATCGAACTTGACCGATTGCAAGGTTTTGCTTTTCTCGAACCGCTCCTTCACCAATTGGGTAATGATTTTGTCACGCTCCGCGAACAACCCATGCGCGGCGTCCGCCTCGACTTTGAGCCGGTTTTCTACGGCATGCACGCCTTCGAGGCATCGTATGATATCGGTGGCCACACGCTTATCCGACTCCTGCCCAACTTTTCCCAACAAGACAAGGTCTTTATCCTTGGCATCCACTTCGATATCGTAGGGAAACAGATGGGGGTCGGCCATCAGGGCCAACTTGGCCGTCACCATTGATGAGCGGACCGGCTTCTTGGGTTCCGGTTCCGATTTCTGACGCTCTCCCGTACCGGAATCACCAGAAGGGACCGGCGCTTCCACCTGCGGCTTCGCGTCAGCCGCTTGCGGCACCGAGGGACAGGGATGCTCAGCGGCAATCTCGGCATCCTTCGGTTTCGCTTCCGGCTCCTTGGATTTTTGGTCCGGCTCTTTCGAGGATTTGGACTCACCCTCCTTCGCCTTATGTTCCGATTCCTTGGGCTTGGTCGTCGATTCCTTGGCTTTGGGTTCTTGACCTTTGGGTTTTGCTTCCCCGTCCTTGGCCTTCGGTTCAGGCTCTTTCGCCTTCGTATCGCTGTCCTTTGATTTTTGCTCAGTCGGCTTGGCCTCCGGCTCCTTCGGTTTGGACTCCGGCTCTTTTGGTTTCGTATCCGGTTCCTTTATCTTTCCTTCGGCATCCTTCGATCCCGAACCAGGTGCAACGTCGGGTTTTGTCTCTGACGGCTGCGGCTCCGAGGCCATCGACCTCACGCTCCCAAGCCCGGACGCCAACACAAACGACAAGATCCCTGCCACACACACGGTCTGAATAGTCCGCATAGGCATATGCCCCTCATGTGTAAAAGTAAACCGAGCCGAGAAGGCAGGCCCGGATTCGTCTTCGAACAGCCTGAGAGAAAAGACATACGCGACGGAGGGGCAGAAAGCAACTCCGCCCATCGCCGGCATTGGTCAAGCGGGGTGAGCTCGCGTGGCGCATACCAGCGAGCTGCCGCATAGACCGAAACGATCGTCCTGGAAGGGAGGTTATGCGACAGCCGGAGTCACCACCAGGCCACGACGGCTAACCTGCATCGTGACCATGGCAGTGAGCAAGAGGAGCAGTCCGATACCGATGAGACTGACGGCAGGCCCAAGGGTGTCGGCGGCCCAGCCGAATCCCGCCATGCCCACCATGGCCGACGCCATCCCACCGACACTAAACGTGGTAAAGACCCGCCCGAGCAGATGTTCGGGCGTCACTTCCTGGAGCATGGCCCACACGACCGGGTAGAACAGGGAGGTGCTACCACCGATGATGATGATCAATAAAAACGTGCTGAACAACACCGGAGTTTGAATCAATCCCAACGCGCAGACCGCGAGGCCCCCGATCGTCAACGAGCGACCGATCTTGCCGATACGCTCCTGGAATGTGCCCTGGGGCATCCGAGCCAACCAAATTGATGCCGCCAGCATCCCGATGCCTAGGGCAGACCACAACCATCCCAACTCCATCGGTCCGACTTGCAACAGTTCCTTTGCGACCACAGGGAGAAGAAAAACAAAGGCGCTGATCGCCAGATTATAGAGGACGGCCGTAATCATTAATGCAAACACCACCCGGTGCTGCAGGAAGACGAAGCGGAATCCCACCATCATGTCCTGCATGACGGGAGTCCCCAGGACATCCAGCTCCTTCACCGATTTGGTCTCTCTCACACGAATCGGGAATAAGAAGAGGGCGGAGAGCAGGAAGGTGGCAGCATCCACATACAGCACATTTTGCGCGCCGATCAAAGCGATACCCAGACCGCTCATGGCCGGTCCCAACAAGACGCCGATGTTCGTAGTGCTCTGCAGAAACGCATTCGCCGTCGTCAGTTGCGACCGCTGGACAATCAGAGGCACAGCCGAGGCCAACGCCGGTCCGAATATAGTGGACACAATGGAGACCAGGAAGACGAGCACATAGAGGCGCTCAAGCGTCAACAGATCCAGCGCGTAGAAGAGCGGTATCAACAGCACCATCAACGTTCGTAACAGATCGACGACGATCATGACCGTTTTTTTCGGGAGATAGTCGAGATAGACGCCGATGAGGGGACCGAAGACCAGAGGCGGAATCGTCTGCAATAACCCGATGGCGGTCATCTTGAGCGCCGACCCGGTCATTTCATACACGAACCACAGAAGCGCAACCTTGTTCAGCCCGTCACCGATTTGGGAGATGACTTGGCCGGCCCAGAGACATCCAAAGTCTCGGGTCGCCAACAACCGCCATCCGGTGACATTGGATTCAGGAGTGGACTGCGACTCGTCTGCCATACTGGTCCTTCCGCGAGGTTGAGATCGCGCTGACTAGAGGTTCGAAGCGTGCTGCTGCCCGGCTTTACCCGGAAGCGTAGCGGCATCCGCAATGAGTTGTTGATAGATCTTGACGTAATCGTTGGTCATGCGCTGGGCGGTGAACCGTTCATCAAAGACCTGGCGACATCGATGGCGATCGATCGTGCCCAGCTTCGACACCTGGCTCACCATTTCATCGAGGTTTTCACTGATGAAGCCCGTCACACCATGACCGATGATTTCTGGAATAGATCCCCGGCGGTAGGCGAGGACGGGTGTACCACAGGCGAGGCTTTCGATCAATACGAGGCCGAACGGTTCAGGCCAGTCATAGGGACAGACGAGCCCGATGGCGTTCCCGATAAAGTCGCTCTTTTCCGCATCGGTGATTTCTCCGACGAACTCGATCAACGGATGGTCGAGCAACGGTTCCACCACTCGCTCAAAGTAGGCACGGTCTGCGGGATCGACCTTCGCGGCCATCTTCATGGGCAAGCCGACACGTTTGGCCAACTCAATGGCTTGATCCGGACATTTTTCCGGAGAGACGCGGCCGAGGAAGGCCAAGTACTTGCCCGGTTCGGCGTTGAACTTATACAGATCTTTCGGCAACCCGTGATAGACGGTGTTGGCCCAGTTACACCAGGGCAAGGGCCGGCGCTGCGAGTCCGAAATGGAAACCAGCGGCAGCTCCGCAAAATCACGGAAGACCGGCACAAGCTCGGGCAAGTCCAACCGCCCGTGAAGCGTGGTCACCACCGGCACGCGACAGCGGCGGGAGAGGGAAAAGGCCAAAAAGTCGAGATGGGAGTGGATGAGATCGAACTGGTCGGCGGCAGCGAACACCTGCTCCATCATCTGAATGAGCGGTGCTTCGCGGTTGAAAATGCCGGTGTTGAGACGCAACGCCTGCTGACACGGGGATTCCAACTTCGCCTTGGTCACCGAATCACCGCTGGCAAACAACGTCACCTCATGACCTTGACGGACGAGTTCTTCCGTCAAGTAGGAGACGATGCGCTCAGTGCCTCCATACAATTTCGGAGGGACGCTCTCCCAAAGCGGCGATACCTGGGCAATCCTCATACAAACAATCTCCTTTGATCGTAGATGCTCGGTGACGGGGGCTGAAAACCGGCGGCTGGCACTTCACCGCGCCTCCCACCGTCTGTCGGCATTCTTTCCGTTCTCCCCATGCGATTCAATTGACATCTTTGACAGGAGCGCATTGTTTTTGTCGTCTCGTTACGAAACAGGAGATCGATCGCAATGACGCGGAGTCAAAGCAAGCGCCATACCGTCGATGACTTCCTCATCAATTGGCAATGCATACAATCAACACGTACGTTATAAATCAACGCCTTACGAATATCCTCCCGCCACTTTGCAACGATCGACAGGTGACGTTCAGGCTGTGGATTCTGTGGATAATGAAGAGCCCTACGGCTCTCCGCTGTGACAGACTTGCAGCCACACACCAAACCGCCACAAAGATGGACCTTTCGCCCCTGAAAAGCTTGTGTGACTGAACAGAGGCAAGGACATCAGAAGGAGAGAAGCGATGGGGAGGAAACGTACGCGGAGTGTACGTAAACCTGCTGAACGCAGGCCAAGCTTCTTGACGAGAAAAGCAGCTGGCTAGGGAATATCCTCGAGCAGACCGGATTGAATCGGAGGCAGAGGTGCGGTCTCACGCGGCACTGGAGGAAACACCACGGGAGAACCCGACTGATTGGCGCCTTGAATGAGTCCCACCGACAATTGCGGCCCCAGCGTCATGACGGCGCCGCTCCACGCCTGACCGGTCGTGGGATTCCGGAAATTGTACGACTCGAAGTTATTGCCGAAATTGTAGATGAATCCCTGCGTCCCCTGGTTATCAATGTAGAGATTCCCTGGACCCACGAGACCAAAGAGCGGCGCCACACCTCCATTAAATCCGCGCACACCTGATACCGATTGCGCGGCCGCCGGCGAAACCCAGAGCAGTGCGGCTGTTACAGCAACCAGCATGATCCCGGTCGAGCGCATGGTCGCCCTGCCCTTGCGCGCCAGCATGGACACTGATCGCCGTTTGTGATACCACGCCACCATCATGATGAATTCAGTATGGCTCAACCTGCATCTCCCATCAAGGAGTTTGTTATGACGAATCCAATGCTCCGGGGCTGTCTGCTCATCGGCGGCGCGACGGCGCTGTTGCTCTGGACGGCGTCCACCTCATTCGGTCTGGAAGTGACCAAACCCGTCCCGACCGAACGACGCGAAGCCATGTCGCTGGCCGACGCTGTCCTCAAAGCACTGCAGAATAACCTCGATATCCATATCGGCCGGCAAACCAAAGAAAGCCGCTTGGCCGACATCATCATTGAACAGGCAAAATTCGATCCGACCATCAGCTTGAACGGTCAATACAACAGACAGGTCGCGCCGCTGAATCGACCCATCCTCGGATTTACCGGCGCCAACCTGCAGGACATCACCAAATTCGACCAGAACACCTCCAGCGTCACCGCCGACATCACCCAGAATCTCCCGACCGGCGCAAACTATGATCTGAATTACAGCCCCCAACGCAGCTATGTCAGCGGGCCCAACACCTTCCTGTTCAACCCGGCCTGGACCGGGGGTCTCGCGTTAACGGTTACACAGCCGCTGCTGAGAAACTTCGGCACGGATGTCAACCGGACGTTCATTTCGATCGCACAAAACAATGCCACCGTCGAACAACATGTGTTTCTCGATCGCGTGCTCACTGTCATTGCTACCGTCGAGCAGACATTCTGGGAGATGGTCTTTGCGAATGAAAATCTGAAAGTCGCGCAAGCGGCACTCAAGGCAGCGGAAGAACTCCTGGCCAGCAACCGCGCCAAAGCCAAGGCCGGCGTCATGTCGATCGTCGACGTCCTGCAGGCGGAGGCGGCCGTCGCTTCGCGTGTCGAACAGATCCTCGTGGCCGAAAAATCCATTCGCGATCAGGAAGACCAGCTGCGCCGCCTCTTAAATCCAGCGGAGGAAGAACTGCGGCAGGATCTGCGCCTTATGCCGACCGATCCACCGACCACCTCGCTGGAAGCGATCAGTCTTCAGGAAGCTATCGATATCGCCATGGAACGCCGCCCGGAAGTTTTGCAGGCCGGCAAGAACGTGGAGAGCAGCGACCTCAATGTGAAGTTTGCCAAGAATCAATTGCTCCCCACCCTGTCGGTGCAAGGGACGATGGGACTGTCCGGACTTGGAGCCGACTACGGGGACGCCACGAGACGGAATTTCGGCGGAGACTTTTATAATTACGGGGCGGGATTAGTCCTCAGCTACCCGATCGGCAACCGCTCGGCCTATAGCACCTACAATAAACGGCAATTGGAGTCCCGGAATGCCCAGGCCTCCTTACAGAGCGTTCGACAACAAGTGATCGTCGGTGTCCGGGAAGCCGTCCGCCGCGTACACACCGATTTCAAACGAATCGAAACCACCCGCTCGGCTCGTATCATGGCCGAGAAGCAGTTGCAGGCCGAACAAGAACGCTTGAAGGTCGGTCTCAGTACGACGCGATTCGTGCTCGACTTCCAACGTGACCTGGCCACGGCGCAAGGCAACGAGCTGCGAGCCACGGTGGACTACAACAAATCCTTGTCGAACCTGGCCAGGAATAAGGCCACCACACTCGAACGGTATAGTCTGCGACTTGAATAACTGCTCATGATCAGGCCTGAGGAGGCGTCGGCCGCGTATCCGATTCAGCACAATGAACGGGGGGCGGCCCTCGCGCTGCTTCCCCTCATTGCTACACTCCTCTATTACGCGTCCCCTCGTGAACTTCGGCAGGAGCCCCTGTATCAGTTCCTCCCTCAGCTTTGCGCCTATGCCGCGCTGTTGACCTGGAGCCGCCTGAACGGCGCAACGGTTACGAGGCTCGGGCTCACGCGCGCCCTCATCCCACAGGGACTCCGCTTGGGCATCGCAACGGGGCTCGCCCTCGGCACAGCCAACGTCCTGGTGATCCTCTATCTCGTGCCCTGGCTTGGGGCAGACTATCGATTTCTCGCCGGCACGCCGCACGCCAAAATTCCGCTGCTCCTCATGCTGCCCTGGTTCATCCTCATGATCGCCGCCATGGTCGAACTGAACTTTCGCGGTTTTCTGTTAGGCCGGCTGCTGGGTCTGGGATTGCCCTCCGCCCTCGCCGTACCATTGAGCGCCCTGCTGTTTGCGTTCGATCCCTTTCTGGTGGCAACCTTTCATCATCTCCATTGGATTGCCGTCTGGGATGGCCTGATCTGGGGAAGTCTGTGGGTCGCCTTCAGAAATCTGTATGTCACGATCGTCGCCCATGCTGTGGAGGTTATCGTCCTCTATAGCGTCATGCGAACCATATTGACCTGACCTTGCTTGAAGTTCCGGTAACGGAACTTCAAGCAACAGTTGCACTCACGACGGACTCACTATTCGTGGCTCTGTGATGCGGCACCCATGAACCCGTCCTTCTCCAGCTATCTCGTGAATGATGTATTCGGCGACCCCGGGCTGTTCGTCGAAGTGCGCTGGTCCAAACGCGCCCTCCTATTTGACCTCGGTCACAACGACGCCCTAGGCCCGACACGGCTGCTGCGGGCCAGCGACATCTTCATTTCCCATACCCATATGGATCACTTCATCGGGTTTGATGCTCTGCTGCGCGTCGCCCTCGGGCGCGGCAAAACTCTGCGGCGTCACGGGCCACCGGGCCTCATCCCAAATGTTCAAGGAAAACTTCACGGCTACACATGGAACCTGGTGGACGGATACCCGCTCACGATTACTGCGCACGAGTTCCATCCCGACGGCATCCAGACGGCGACCTTCCTCGCAACGGACGGCTTTCAACGCCACGATGAACCGGATGCACCGCTGAACGGTTGCACGGGCCAGGGGCCCTTTACCGTATTCCGTGATCCGATGTTCACCGTGCAGGCTACGGCACTTAATCACCGCATCCCCTCATTGGCCTATGCGCTGCAGGAACAGTTTCATGTGAACTTCAACAAGGAGCGATTACATGAAGCCGGGCTTCCGGTGGGTTACTGGCTGAAAGAGGTGAAGCAATATTTCTGGGAGGGTCAGCCGGACGATTTTCGATTCTGCGCCACGCTCTACCACGAACACCATAAAGAAACGCGCGAGTTCATCCTGGGCGAGATCCGCGAGCGATTCGTCACGATTACGCGCGGCCAGAAAATCGCCTATGTCGTGGATGCTCGCTACGATGAAGTCAACGAACGAAAGATCATAGAGCTTGCACGCGGGGCGGACATCTTCTACTGTGAGGCCCCCTATCTGGATCGGGATGCGGACAAGGCTCGGGACCGGTACCACCTCACGGCCAAGCAGGCCGGCATCATGGCAAAGAAAGCCGAGGTGCGCGAGCTGGTCGTGTTTCACTTTTCGCCGCGGTACACAGGCCTGGGGCATGAGATCGAAGCGGAAGCGCGAGAGGCCTTTCGCGGACAGTGAAGGAGGGTGCGGATGGGTGACTGGGCGAAGTACGGACTGTACTTCTTATTGGGCGGCACAATCGTCAGTATCTCGACCTACCTCGGCTCACAAGGCCGGTCGTTTCTCGCCGCCTTCGCCAGCACCTTTCCTGCGATGACCGGGGCGACCTTCGTCCTCATTTATCTCAACGGCGGCAACGAGCATCTCGTCACCTACGCCAAGAACCTGCTCTGGTTTGTACCGCCCTGGCTGGTCTATGTCGGCTGCATGATCTACGGCGTCGAACGGATCGGCTTCTGGCTTTCGATGGCCGGCTCACTCGGCCTCTACATGGCCTGCGTTGCGATCGTGAAATGGCTGGCGCGGTAAATCGCAAAACCTCAAGTGATCGTTAATGGTCACTCCGAAGTGCTGCTGGAGCAGCGCCTGGCGCTCCCCCTCACTCTTCACATGAAGTTCTTGCGTCCCATTCGAGCTTCGAATCTTGAGCAGGTTGTCGATTAGCGTCTTCCTCCCCTTGAGGGTTGGCATCGTGCAAATCCGGCGCTGCATGAAGAGGGAGTCCGGCGAATGGGAGTGGTAATAGTTGGCAAAGGCAAAGTCGATGGGCAGCCAGGGATCCAGGGCGAAGGAATAGAGATCTGTCCAGACACTCTCCATCTCCCATTGCAGCCGATAGCCGCCTTGCTCCTGCGCGAGGAGGCGGAATCGATCGGCGCCCTGCCGCTCCTCATACCCATCCATCAACCTCAAAGGTTCAAGTAATCCATTACCTCCAAAGCCAACGTCCGCGATCCATGCAGTCTCGCCAAGCTGCACCAACAATAGCTCATGACTGCGCGGCCTCACTCCTTCCGCACCATAGAGCACCCGGGCAGCCAGCCTGGTCACCGCAAATCCAAGGTCTTCCAATAGCAGCGCAAACAGGCCATTGAGTTCGAAGCAGTAGCCGCCCCGTTTACCAGTAACGATTTTCCGAAAGAGATCCAACGGCTCCAGCGAGATCGGCCGCCCAAGGTGAATATCGAGATTTTCGAACGGCACGGTCAGCACGTGAGCACGATGCAACCCACGGAGAGTCTCGATGGATGGATCCACCGGCCCTTCGTATGCGATGCGCGCAAGATAAGCAGAACGATCCACCATACCATCCTCTCAGTCGTCCATATGATGGCGCCATTATACGAGTCCATCCAGGCCGATCGCACGAGTCTCATCGCTGGCAGGTCGATGACATTGCAGACGACGGCAGCGCTTGCTACGATGGTCGGTCATCCAT
>ERZ724513.354-NODE-354-length-21588-cov-6.370083_pt1 | contig 21588 bp, 12 predicted proteins | sample MGYA00376046_ERZ724513 | MGnify/ENA primary metagenome ERZ724513 (study PRJEB28724, sample SAMN07190883) | activated sludge metagenome | isolation source: activated sludge of sewage treatment plant in Hong Hong | place: Hong Kong | collected 2016-03-17 ...
CTCGACGCGAGGACACGGCACGATCGGCCCGCCCTGCAACACGGCTATGCCGTCACCGGACACACCGCCCAGGGAACTACCCGGGCAACGGTGTTCGCGCAGGCCGAGGCTGGGATCTACCGGCAATGGGCAACCACCGCCCTCTCCCGGGCGAGACAGGAAATGCGCCTGTACGCCGTAGTCGGTGAAGAGCCCATCGACCTCGAAACAGGCCCAACCCACGAACGATCCGGCTGGGACGACCTCACCGCCGCGGTCTCCCGCGACGCATCCGAGACCGCGGCGGTCGACGAACGCCTCCGCTCCGAGCTTTCCCGCCTCAGCGACAGCAGCCTCACCCACCGCCTCCATACCCTCGACCAAGCCGACCAACAAGCCGCCGCGGATCAAACTACCCGCGACCGATTGACCCGACGCCTCACCAGCGCGCAAGGTGAACTGCGCGACATTCAGACCGAAACTGAACAAGCGCCCGCCGCGCTCCGCCCACAGCTCGCGGAACGCCAGGCGGCAGCCCTGGATCGCCTCACCGAGGCACAAGCCGATCGCGACGAGTTCAGAGACGTCAACTCGCCGTCAGGCCGAGCCGAGCAACGAGCCGAGCGAACCTTGGTCGAACGAGAGCTGCGGACCCGCCGGCAAGCACGGGTAACCGCGGATCGCACCAACCCGCCCGAGTACGTCACCGCCGTCATTGGACCAGCCCCGCCGGATCCGCTGGCGAGGGCCATATGGATTGAGGCTGTCGACCGAATCGAGCGCTACCGGCAACTCCACTCGATCACCAGCGAGACCGATGCCTTGGGCCACGAGCCGCGAGATCCAAAGCTACAGGCCGAATGGAAACAGCTAAACGACAGGCTGGACAAGAACGGGAAGCGAATATCTCAACTCGAGACGGCAACACCCACGAGAGAACTCAGCCACGCCAAGACCGCCGAGCGAACACAACCTCAAACTCTCGAAATTCCCGAGGCCGACTCGCTGGAGATCAGCCAACTCGGATGAACCGGACCGTTCAAGTGTTGTTCCCAGGCCTGAAGGTGTGCGAGTATCGAACCAGTCGATCGGCATCACCGGCCGAGGCCACGCAGGGGCACGACGGAAAGGACACGTCCCGTGAAAAAAGACCACAAGTACCGGCCATCGCCAGCCACCGCGATCGCTCTCTTGGCGCTCTTCATCTCACTCGGAGGCTCCGCCTACGCAATCAACAAGGTTGGGACCAACCAGATCCGAAACGGTGCCGTAACGAAGCCCAAGCTTGGGAGGGACGTCAAGCGTCAGCTCAATCGAAAGGCCCGGCCCGGAGCCAGAGGCGCGCAGGGACCAACAGGACCCAGCGGACCAGCTGGCACAACCGGACATCAAGGAAACCCCGGGACACCGGGCAACGATGGAATTGTGGAGCCCAATCGCCTCTACGAAGTCACAGCCACCCGAACCGGATCGGGAGTCGTCACCGCAACCTGCAATACCGGCGACTGGGTACTCACAGGTTGGACCTGGGGATCAAATGTCGTCGCAACCACCTCCATGGGTCCCCAAAACGCAAGAAGAGAATGGCGAGCCGAGATCGTGCTCGGGAACGAGGCGTTGACCGGGTCTGTAACTGCCACCTGTTACGACTCTTAGGTGGATCATCCGGTCGACTTTGATCATAGATGTGAGGACTTCTGGACGTTCGATCCTCTTCGAGGGAGACAAAGGTTTTGCTCAAGACAGACTCGCACCATGGGGACATCCGGCCCAATTCGTCTTGACACCTACCATCTACAGCCGAAGTCTCGACGGTCGCGCTAGACAGAACGCCGAAAATCAACCGCCTTTCGCTATGAATCTGCGGAGTTCTGTCCACCGGAGGGCTACGGTGTCGGCTTGGTCGTTTTCGACAGCCCACCATGCGATTGCGCGACCGTCTTGAGAAACTTCAACATGCAACCGCGGCAGATTTCTTGTTCGCAGACGTGACCATGGGAAAGTAACACGTCTGATTGGCGCGTCTCTGGGGATGATCCCAAAGCCAAGTCGGAAGTTCTTGCTCATCCAAATCGAAGCCAAGGCCCCATCCTTGTACGGAGCCACATCGCCTAGATAGAAGACACGCCGCTTGGACAGACGCTGAGGAACCGAAAAGGCTCCCATACCTTGGCTCACTGAACGGACCCACCCGATATGGCCTTTTTCTGGAAAGTATGAGTCCCAGAGCGCGATCACGCGGCCACCCGGTGTGACGACGAGCTTTGAGGATCCCGGGCGCTCCGTAGGACGACTGAGGGACTTCGCTTGCCGGAACGTCCCCTCGACAGGTCGCTTTGCGACCTTGACTTCCAGAATGTTCTCCGATCCCCCAATGAGCAGGTACTGTCGCCCTGCGTCATCACTTTCCAAGTTCAGATAAAAGGTTGGGCACTTTGCATTCTCGACAAACTTTGGTTCCGATGTGGAGAACCCCTGGTGGGATGCGGTCATGTCCACGTACTGTGTGGACTTGATTTCGTCGAGGGGAACTCCCAGAGGGCACGGCGATCCCCAGGCGGCGGTAGCTGTCCCGTTGCTCCCAGCTTCCACGTCCAGATACGAACCGACCTCGAAAGCGTCGGAGTCGATCCTCTGCCACCGTCCGAAACGCCTACTGGCTGGCGACCGCACGGTCGCCAAGATGTGGCTCACTCTGCCCCGCGACGACCCATCGAATGCACGGGCGATGACAGCCGTCCCGTCCGGGCCGACAGAAAGCCGTCCGGTCGATCCGACCTTGGGCCCGCGGATCACCTGCCTGTGCCCCCACGTACCTCTCGGCCGACGCGTCATGACCACCTGCTGGCCCCCGTTCGATATCCATGCCAGCACAGTGAATCCATTAGCGCCGGTAGAAACCGAAGACGAGACCCCCCGTCCGATAGCGCGAACGGCTCCAAACCCCTTCATCCCTGGTCGTCTAACTCGAACCATCACGGTGGAATGTCGCTTCGCCGCCTCGGAAAACGACGGATACCTGGCCGGGAACTGCGTCCAAGCGAAAACGGCATAGCCACCTTCGCCAACTGCCACGGAAGGATCAGAGAAAAGTACTTTCCGTGCTGATGAGGAATCGAAATTATTTGGCTTGGGCCATTTCTGATGGCCACTAGCGCAGGCGGCCGGGGCCATGGTCGTGATGACCATGACCCCGGCGACTGCAATTGATCGAAACACGCGCATCCCTGCCAACCTTACGGATTGTAATAAACCATACTGGCATTCATTGCGTCGAGCGCAAAATCAATCAAGCTGAAGTACGACTGCATCGGATCATTGTCGCACTTGGGATCATCATCTCCGTCGATCCATCCAGCGTGGATGCCCCATGCTTTGTTGTCCCGGAACCAAGCACCCCCACTGTCACCATTTGAACTACATGCATCCGTACGAACGTACTTCTCAGCGGTATTGATGAACTTCGTCGGGCTGTAGTTCTTACCGAGAACCTCCCCGCAGGAATATGAGGTCGTGTTTCCAACGCGACAGATCACGCCTCCGATAGGCACCGTTGCCCAGCTTCCTCGTTCCTGGATCGGCCACTCTTTGTGAGTGTCGTCCTTGTAGATCCAACCACGTCCCACGTTAGGGTCACGGAGGGAAATGCGCTCGGCGTCAACGGCCCCTTGAAGCTGATTCCGGACGACATCGCCGAACGGTGTTGTCGTCGGGCCGTTCCACCTTTTCTCGAATGGATCCGGCAAGTTGCCGTTGCGGTGATTGGCGTCCGAGCAATGGGCTGCCGACAGAACCTGAGTCTTATCGTTGGCCCAAACAGTAAATGATGTAGAACAATGCTTCAGTCCATAGGGAGTCGACTGATCACGGTTTTGAAGTCCTCCTCGAAGCTGCGGGAGGCAGTCTTCTCGACTGTTGCAGGCACCAAAATTGCCGAGTGGACTTTCGACGAATCTAAACCTATCGGAAGGATACTTCTCCGCGAAGACCTGCTTCGCGCTATCCGTAATCTTCGGCATCATGACAAGAATCTCGCCCGTTTTGAGATCCGCGTCCATGTCGAACATACCGCGATCTACTTCAGCCAACGCGCCCTTGCCGTCTTTGGCAAGCTCTCGGTCGCGTATCACAACGTCCATCTCACGAGAGATCTGGACCTGAGACTTCGGAACTTCGATCGCTGTCAAGAGATCGGGTTCTGAAAATTCCTTCTTGAGTTGATCAACTTTTTCTTGCGAGTTCGAAGTGAATCCAACTTGGATTCCACCCTGAGGCTTTCCAGGCACTACATACCACACACCACCGAACTCGTCTGGCCACCGGGCCGCAGCGCTGCCCGTTAACGAATCTACTTGGTCGATGAGGCTCGGCTCTAGCGCTTTTATACTCCCACTATCGTCGTCTGCGGCCAGAGAAACGGACCACATTCCACCAGCCAAAGCCAGTGTCAACAAGCTGACAACGACCAACAGATTTCGTATCCTCACTTGATCCCCCTCTATGCGTTTCGGGTAATTGGATGAGACAGACGCACGTCTTGATTCGACCCTATCCGATCGATCCACGAAATGCTAGATCGTACGAAGAATTACCTCGTGGTTTCAGCTATCTACGCAGAGGTCGACATCGCTGGTAGCTGTTGAGCGATGCTACGGTCGGACCGGGACGTTAGTGACCATTCCGAAACCGCTCAAGAAGCATGTGGCCCTGCCCGTTGCGTAGCACCCCGCCCGCGATCAAGAGTCGGCCTTTTCGATCGAGAGTTGTGCTCAGGCCTGAAGTTGTCTCTCCAAGCCTTTGGACCAGCTTCCCGTCGTTGAAGAAACTTAGGTCGCGACCGCCGTCCTGGTTGAATCGGTAGAGCGCAAGGCTGCTCTTTTCGAGAAAGCCCTCCATTGCCGATACCACGATCTTCCCGTTTCGCTGGATTATGAGATCTCCGACCTCAACGCGCAGATCGACCTTGCGGATCACCTTCCCGTTGTGACCGAAGCTCAAGTCGGGTCTTCCATTCGGGAGAAAGCGAGCGACCCAGAGTCTGTCCTGAATCTTTCGCCCCGGGAATGCCCAGCCAGCCATCACGATTCTGCCTTTGGAGTCGAAACGTGCCCCCCATGTCACGGCGCAACGGCACTTGCCGATCAATGGAGTAATGGCCCGTCCGGGTGTTTTTCTTGAACCGAAGCTCTTGTCGAGGTGACCGTTTCGCAGGAAGCGGGCGATCATCGGCTTCCACTCGAAGAATCCCGCCGCCAGGATCTTGCCTTTCCCGACAGTCTTGATCCGGCTGAAGCCTCCGTGGGGCGGCTTGTCGGGGGCGAAGCCTGCATACCCCTTCTCCCAGCTCGTTGTTTCGTCACCGAACGATCTGTCCGGACTACCGTTACCGTGGAATTTCGCAATCGTTGGCATCGATTTCGGGTTGTCGTTTGAAGACGACATCGGCCTTCTGCCCGCAACCAGAAAAGAACCGTTTCCCAGGAGAACTATCGACTGCGACCAAAACGGGTCTCCTCTTACCCCGTAATGTCCACCGATGAATGTCGTGTCCACGGTCCCATTGCGATTCAGCCGGACCCGATAGGAGTCCATCCACGGGTAGAAATTCGAGCCGAGTTTGCCGTACACGCTGCCGAACGCCAGGATCTTCCCGTCAGCTTGAACTGCCAGGGCCGTGATCGTTGATGACCTCCGTTTGTCGTCAGGAAAACCGAAGATCGGCGAATACAGATCGACTCGTCCATCCTCGCCGAACGTGGGGTCAGGCTGACCGTCCGGAAGGAATCGGGCAACGACGGGATCCGACCCATCCGAGGTTCCGACGACGATTCGGCCGCGGTGATCCACCGCCAACGAAGTGGCGCCGCCCGTGTAATCGCCGTTCGGAAGACCCCAAGGCCTGAAGCCCGTCGGCAGGATCACCCGGCCTTTCTTGCCGAACGAGGTATCGAACTTTGTCTGAGCTCGTGCCTGACCGGATGTCCAGGCTCCCAACAAGGTCGCCACGGCAGCTGCCGCGACGGCGATCCAAAGGATTCTTCCTTTCTTCGCCCTGTAGACCACTTGTGTCATCGGTCCCAAAAACCGTGGGGGCGCCGCAAGTTGCGACGCCCCCGGCTAGCAGAGGCAACAAACCTCGATCTACTTTCCAGAAAGCCCTCCGCAACTCCCACTGAGGACATCCAAACCGCCCTTGTCGTAATTACCATCGTTGGCGTTAGCGCCGCAGTCGACCGTGTCTCGCACGCCGTCGTAGGCCCAGATAAGATCGCTTCCGCCACCGGCGTCGAACACGTCGCCTCCTTCTTGACCGGTCAACGTGTCGTCCCCATAGCCGCCGACGAGTCTGTCTTTGCTGCTGTGACCCAACAGCCGATTGTCGGAATTATTTCCGGTCAGACGGTCCAGTCCCACTGAGCCTTCGAGATTCTCCATGTCGATCAGAGTTCCCACGCTGCCGCTCCCCGAGCAATAAGGACCAGACGATGAGAAATTACCGAAAGACCCATTTCCTCCTCCGCCCGCGGACAGCAGGGCCTCCACTCCGTTTGATCCCTCGCTGACAGGAAGCCGCGCCCATGAGGCGTTGTCCATACCTCCCGCACCGTTCAATGTGTCGCCCTCGCACGTAGCGACTGACAGGAACAAGTCATCATCACCTCCGGAATTCAAGCTATCTACACCGTCCGTGTTGATAAGGACATCATTCCGACTACCACCTGACAGAGTGTCGTTTCCATCCCCGTCGGCCAACACGTCGTCAGTGAACGACGTTCCGGTGAGATTGTCACCACCCGCGCCTCCCAATATCATTGGCGAAGTAATTCGCATGAAACCCGAGTCAACGAACTTCAAAGTATCACCATTTCCCGAACCAGATGCCGTCACAGCATCAAGTGGTTTGGCAAATGTGCACCAGACAAATGGAGCACTGCTGGATGCTTCCGAATAGTCGCAGCCATCGGTCTTCTCAGCGCTGGAAGTATCAAACGGTGTGGATCCTTTATTTTCAAAATAGACCTCGTCTGGCGCTCCCACTACATCCGTGTACCACACCTCCACCTTGTCGATGCTGGATCCGCCAGTCACGTAAAGCTCCCGGTATGGCAAGGTTGAGCTGAAATCAGTTTGGAAGCCTATGGCAATCTTAGATGTATCGCGGCCTATGACTTTATTGGCTGCAGACCCGGACTCGTTACAACTGTCTGACGTATTCTCACCGTCACAGTAGTCAACGCCCGGTCCACCATGAATCGTATCGGCCTCAGTCCCGCCGGCGAGGTTGTCACCGCTTGCACCACCGTATATTTCGTCTATGCCTCCAACGCCGCGGATGACGTCGGCTCCGCCACCTCCATGAATTTCATTGTCAAGCGAGTTGCCGATAATGTAATCCGCGTAAGGCGTGCCGATGATGTTTTCAAAGCCATCAATTGTGCCTTTGTCGTCATCACCTCCAGCATCTTTCGGCGTACCGTTTCGGGCTACGTTAACGGATCCGTTACTCAGATCAATGTAGACTCCTCGACCTTCAGCAACCGATGGAAAGCCGGCTATAGAAGCCAGGAAAGTATGGACTGCGTTGGGGATATCCGTATCATTCGGAGAAAATCCGGGGGTAATACCAGTCGCATAGCTTACTGTGTCACCGTTACCGCTGCCACCTGTAAGTTCGTCCTCTCCTCCATCACCCCGCACGTAATCATTTTGGTCTTGGCCCTGGACAATATCTACTCCGTGACCGCCAGTTACCATGTCGTTACCGGTGCCACCGTAGACCGCGTCATCGCCGGAATCCCCATATAGGGTGTCAGCGCCTGCAAGACCGTAGATCTGGTCGTTTCCTCCACCCCCGAAAATCGTATTGTCGTTCTCGTTGCCGTAGATATCAGCAGACACAGTTGCCGCGCGACTACTCCTGGCGTGTCTTGCGTCAAACCGAGCCTGCTTCCTGAGCTTTCGCAGGGTCGATCTCAGCGCATTTTTCTGGAGACGCCTATTCGAAGCCGAACTGGAAGTAGCAGATGGCACCGAGGAGTCGTAAAGCTCCCCGTCACCGAAGACCAGGTCGTCACCGCCTCCAGCATCTACCTCGGCGTCGCCGTTGGCGTACACGATGTCGTCACCTTCGCCAGCAGCGATTGAATTTACCTCTGTGCCACCAACGATTACGTCGTTTCCATCGCCTGATTTCACTTGACTCACGCCTGCGGCCACAATAATCAGATCAGAGCACGATGTTCCCTGGACGATGCCATCAGCTTGCGGTGAAGTAATGCTTTCGCCTATACAGCTATCGGATGCTTGAGCGCTTGCGGCCAAAAGCAATATGGCAGCCGCCCCGGACAATGTCATCCGCAAGACCGTAGATATGGACATCTTTCCTCTTCCCCCTGCCCTCTTGTTTGATCCAACGACTGGCCCTACATGGGTAATGAAAACCTTCCGCACGGTTACGTCGTTGCGCTAGCAACTTGCCCCCAATTGTTTCGGTGCCCAAGGGATTCCGCTGAGAAAGCGGTTCGAGAACACAAAGCGAAAGCGCTTAACACAAATCCGTTTGTCCGACGAGACAACGTGACTCCTATGCGTTCAATCGGTGCATTCCCGCACCGTATGGGGGGGGATTATTCTCCATCTCGTCAGAAATAGCAACCGGGAAAACTACGGAATCACCTTCCGGTCATTCCGCGTTAGGTACCAGGGGACGGTCTGATTTCGAGAACCAATCCGTCCTGTGTCACTGCCCCTAGGGCAGCAACCGATACAGACCTGGGTGAGTAGCTCCGTTGTCCGCAACTGCCGCATCAACGACGACGGATCCATCGTCCAGGGTCACCGATGAATTCTCGGAGTTGTACTCGACGGGTGCTTGAAAGGCCCCATCTTCGCCAAAGGATCGATCCAGACGGCCACGTTGGTTCAGGCGAATCGCTGTCATGCGTGCCTTTGAACTCCGGCCCGTCCCCACGTTGAATGACGCGATAGCACGACCCTTCTTGTCCAAGGAGAAGGTCGCCGGAGTCACCACGTGCGTAGGCTTGACTCCTGCGCTGGCGAGGAGCCCAACGTCGATTTCGGATCGTCCCGTGCGACCGAAGGTAGAGATTACGCGACCGTTACTACGAAGTGCCACAGCATACGGCGCAAAGGTGTCCCGCGGAGAACGCCTTGCCAGATTTCCCCAAAGCAAGACGCGGTTTCCCGACGATGTCAACTTCGCTACCGAAAAGGAGTGATTTACGTGCAACTTGCCATCGTGACCGAACGCCCTGTCTCGACTTCCATCGGGCTTGAGCGCACGGAGGATGGCGCCGTTGGCAGTCGAGATCGAGTAGATGATCTTGCCGTCGCTCGTGACCGTAAGTCCATCCACGCTGGCGTAGCCCGACTTCGCACCTCTCTTCAAGACCCGTTTGGATGACGTGTCGGCAAAATTAGAGTCGGGCCTACCGTTCGGAGTTAATCTCTGGATCGAGGTTCTCGAGGCGGCCGATCCCCTTTTTTTCACCGCTCGAACCACGGCAACGTAGATCCGGCCTGCCTGGTCCATCGCTATCTCGTTGACAGATGTCCTGAAGCCCATCGTCTTCTTGGGAATCCAGTAGCCCTTGTCGGCGAACGGCAGCGCCAGCCGTCCTTCGGTGTCCACCTTGGTTAGCCATGGCATCGAGCCTCTGTTGCCAGAGTATTGGCCGGCAATCACCAGGTTGTCCCACCTATCCAACCGGGCACCTGCGAACTCCTCATAGCCCACCTGGAGGTACTGCGGTGCCGCATCCAGCGGATCAAACGAAAATGACTGGTCAGCGATCCCATCGACATCAAACTTGGCGACGGAGAACTTCGTACCGACGGCGATTATGTCATTCCCCGGAGCAAGCAACTGACTCACGCCTTCATTTCCAACAAACGGCCTCACGCTTCCACCGGTCCCGAAATTCGGGTCCGGTCCAGCAGCCCCCGATTGGGCCGCGCCCAGGCCGACCCCCGCGAGAATCGCCAGAATCACCGCCAGAATCACTTTGTGGCTTTGGCTGCTACGCACCATGCCTGCTTAACCCTCATGCGACATCTATGTTTCGGTTCTAGTCAGTATCGTCTGAAGAAGCGGTTTCGACGCCTTCAGCTTCACATTCGTTGCCGACTCCGTTCGAATTGGCATCGGCTTGGTCTTCGTTGAAAACTCCTGGGCAATTGTCGAGGGCATCATCGACGTTATCGCCATCGACGTCGTCCATCGAGTCGCACGGATCGCCTAGCCCGTCGACGTCGATGTCCTCTTGGTCTGGGTTCGCGTTCGCCGGACAATTGTCGGTGAGATCGATAATCCCGTCGCCATCGCCATCGGCCTGCGGCAGGTTCTCACTCAGAACGAGGTCTACAGGCTCACCGATTCCTTCACCGTACTTGGCGAGTATTTCAGGCTCGGTCAGAGCCTGGTCGTACACGGCCAAAGAGTCGACGACGACTGCTGAGTGGCCAGCCACCTGATCTTCCACGGCCCCGACCACCAAGGGATCTCCGGCGCTGTTGCCGGCGACCACAGGTTCGTCAAAGCCCACCGCCGAGCCAATTCCGTCCACGTACAGCTGAATATCATCGCCGTTGACCTGCGCAACGGCGTGATGCCAGTTGGCGTCTGCCGCAAAACCGTAGGAGCTGACGGTACGTTCAACCTGAGCCTTGCGAACGTCGAAGCGGATTTCGCCGTCTCGATACGAAAGCTCTAACCCGTCATCGTCGTCACCTTTGGAAAACAGCACGTCGCCGTTTGTGGGCGCGGATGTAAATTGGAACCTGATTTCGATTGCGTAGCCGTCCTCATCAGAGTCGGCCACGCCCAAGTCGCTCTCGATGTCCACTTGATCGTTTGATCCATCCAGTTCCACAGCCTCATCACCTCGTACCGACTGGAGTCCCCCCATCACTCCCAGGGTTGGTCCGTTGCCCGCGGGGCTAGCGACGTACTGGCCATCGCCACCAGTGCCTGTGACGTTGTTGGCTGATGTACCTGTCGTCTCAGTAAACGGGTAAAGCGACTGCGGAGTCTCGATACCACCGTCCCAGCTGCCGGTTACAGAACCTTCTGACGCGACAGGTTCGTCCTCGTCGACGACATCTCCGAAGATGGCTGCGGTCGCATTGGCGAAGTCTGGGTCTCCAACCTCGCGATAGTAGGGGGGCGAGGACTGACCATACCTCGCTTGCACACCACCGTCGGGCTTGCATGTCGGGTTCGCCTTCGCGAATTCGGCGCTGGGTGCGTAGCTCGCTTGCCCGCCTTTTGCGGATCCGGTCATGCCGCAATTAATGACATCGTCGATGTGGTACCAAGCATCTAGGTCAGCCTTGGAGGTTCCGTCCTTGGCGTTGATCGTGTCGAATCCGTCACCACCCCACAATGAATCCTTTCCGGATCTACCAAGAAGGAAGTTGTTCCCATCGTTTCCGATGACCTTGTCGGGATTTCCAGAGGCCTCCACCTTCTCTATCCCATAGACATCGGCTACGCCCCCCTGGTTGTTGCAATTCGGCTGGCTCTGATCTGCCGGACTGTTGTCATTGTCTCGATAGTATCGTCCTGCTACGTGCTTGCTGAGGTCTATGTATACGCCGGTCGTGCTCTGGTTCTCCGCGACTCCGTATGGGCGAGGTAGCTGAGCCCATTGCGAATTGTCGGAGCCACCCTCTCCATTGATGTAATCGCCCGAACATACGTCTGACGACATAAGGAGATCGTTTCCGGGCCCGCCCCACAACTGGTCTTTATCACGATTCTGAATCAGGGCATCCTCGCCGGTTCCCCCGCGCAGGAGTTCCGCGTATTGGGAGTTCTGGGAGTCTCCATCGACAAGGATGTCGTCTCCGGCAGAGCCCAATAGGATATCTCGGCCCTTGTTACCCAACAGGTAAACGTCATCGTGCCCCCCGAAGCCGTCCGCGTTGAACCTGTCATCTCCTGGACCGCCGGAGACCACGATGGATCCGAGTGGCTTATCTCCGAGGTTGCAGGAAGCATGAGTCCCATCCTGCACGCTGCAGGCTCCAACTTGGCCGGAAACGAATCTGCCGACACTAGGCCAATTCGTGGCATTCGCGGCAGAGCTTCCAATCCGGAACGAGACAGTGTTGCCACTGCTGTTGTGGGAGATAATCACGTTGTCCGCGCTTGAGCTTCCCTTCAAGTACACGTTCGCTTCTCTGGGATCGGCTTTCCCATCTGATTCGTTCGGCTGGAGCATTCCGACGGTGATCTTGGTTCCGTTTCGCTGGCGTGGAACCACCGCGAGTGTTCCATTCTGGACTTGACAGTTTGACTTGGTGCCGCTCGTGTTGACGCAGTAATTTGGCTCTGTCGAAGATGCAGCGCCTCCGCTCATGTCTGCGGCAGTACTACCGCCGTCCAGCGCATCAGATCCGGGTCCGCCGTATAGCGAGTCGGACCCGCCGTTTCCTACCAAGTAGTCGGATCCTGCGCCGCCAACGAGTATCTGCGTCGCACTCGTTCCGACAAGCTTGTCCGAAAAGGGCGAACCGATGATTCTCTCAATCGTGCCCTTTCCGTTGGCACATTCCATTTTTCCAGCCTTCTTGACGCAGAGGTAATCCTCGGCGCCTCCTAGCCTCGCTGATCCATTGTTTGCCCGAGGCAGATCTAGGTCCATTCTGACCAAGACACCTCTTTCTTCCGAATAGAGACTCGGGAATCCGGACGGCAGCAATCCCATATAAGTCTCATCCTGAAAACCCGGCGTAACAGCGTCCCCAAAGCTCACCGTATCTCGGCCAGTGTCGGTCGCTGGGTTAGTGTTTTCGGAGCCGTTTGCGTTCAGGTTAGTTCCGCCGTTGTACGAATCCGTTCCCTGCCCGCCTCGCATGTAGTCACTTCCGGTTCCGCCCCAGTGCTTATCGGCACCGTGGCTCCCGATGAGTCGGTCATCGCCCCCGTCTCCCCACATGTCGTCATCTCCGACTCCACCTCCCAGCAAGTCGTCGTCGAGGCCACCGTGAAGCTTGTCGTTATTGAAGCCGCCAAAAATCCTGTCGTTACCCGGTCCTCCGTAGATCGTCTGATCGCCCTCGAAAGCACGAATCACGTCGTCACTCTTGCCTCCGTAGACCGTCTCGGCATTTTTGAAATACGGCTCAGACAAATCGATGATGTCCTTGCAGACGGTACCGACCAGGGTCTTGGGGCCTCCGTTCTTCGATCCTTTCTTTGGGGAGAGCGGCTTGGCGGACGAGGGACATACTCCCGATGCGGTCGCGGCTGGATATCCGTCATCAGGGTTTACGTAGAGATCTTCGGGGTCCATCGCGATGGGCCAGCGAGCGAAACGGATCTGGGTCAGATTCAGGGAAATTTGTCCGGGTTTAACAAGGATCATCAGCGATTCCTGTTCCTGAAGTTCCCGGACCAAGCATCAGGTAAGGCTTTCCTGGCTGCCGTGGTAGATGAGATAGCCACTTGTGCCGAAGTCAGAGCATTCAATGACGTTTATCGGCAAGTCAGCCAGCGGCGTCATGATTCCGGCCCCATGCCGGTGGAAGCCACGTGGATGAACCTTGCGATCAGCTACCGAGGCCTGGAAATCCTCGGAGCGGCCGATCTGGATCGACTACCCGACGAATTCAAGGTTCCAATGCGGGACCGGGCAGAGATCATCGGCGACAAAGACAACAGCGCCCCGACCACCTGGGCGCCACCATTTCAGGACGAAATACACGCAATGCTTGTCATCGCGAGTGACGACCCAAACGATTTGGAGGAAGAAACCACGCATCTCAGGGAGCATCTATCCGCCACCGGTGTCGCGGAGCTGGCGGCTCTTGACGGCAACGACCGTCCTGACCCGAACGGTGGTCGTGAGCATTTTGGCTTCAAGGACGGAATCTCCCAACCCACTGTCTCCGGAGTCACGAGCCCGGCACGACCCGGAGAAAACGAGATTCCACTCGGCGAGTTTGTACTTGGGCAGTCCGGATTAGAGCAAGCGGCTCCTCCGGCAGCGCCTGCGGATGCCTACAACCCTGTTCAGCCTCCCCCTCCGCCAGAAATCCCGGAATGGACGAGAAACGGCTCGTTCGTGGTTTTCCGAAAGCTCTTCCAGGACGTGGCCGGTTTCACGGATTTCGTGACGAGGGAGGCCGCGAACACTCAAATGACAGAAGACCTCCTGGGAGCGAAGCTCGTCGGCCGCTACAAGTCTGGCGCCCCCTTGCAAAGAACTGCGGGAACTCAGGAGTTTGATCCGCAGTCACCTGACGCTGCCGCGGACTCAAACCCCTCGCTCACCTCAGAAGAAATCAACAACTTTGACTACTCGTCCGACCCTGATGGCTTTGATATGCCGAGATCCGCGCACATACGAAAGTCGAACCCTCGCGCGTCCAATCCACCCGGCCAAGACGAAACCAACCATCACCGAATTCTGCGAAGAGGGATCCAGTACGGGCCCGATTTCCAGACCGGTGAGGCACCCTACGGTGGGGGCGTTCCGAATGATGGGCAGGATCGCGGACTGCTCTTCGTCTGCTACCAGTCCTCGATTGCCCGAGGATTCGAGTTCATCCAGTCCCAGTGGATGAACCAAGACAACTTCCCCCTTGCTGGTGACGGAAGAGACCCCATCGTCTCCCAGGACGTCGAGGGAGCGCAGTTCAACCTCCCGAGGAAGGATCAAGAATCCGTACATCTGACACTCGCCCGCTGGGTGATTACCCGAGGTGGTGAGTATTTCCTTTCACCGTCGATCGATGGAGTTCGCGCCCTTTCGCAAGGTTGACTCTTGCGAATTACTCGAGTTCGTCCGACGTGTCTTTCGGGTCGCGGCAACAACACCCACTACCCAAGCCGGCACGAATACGCAAGTGAGCGTGAGCCATATCTCGGCAAAATTGGCGTTCACCCCAATGCTGCCTCCGCTGACGATTTCAGTCGTCCATACGACGTGATTCATCGATCCTCCTCGGTCAATGATGCTTCGAAGTCAGTTCTGTATCTGAATTTTCGGCTCAGTCGCAGTGGTCGGCATATGATTTGTAGATCGCTCTGGGGTTCGGGTTCCACACAACTCCGATGGTGATCTTGTTCGAGGCACGATAATCGTCGTCACCGCAATGATGGTCGACCGTTGTCATGTGAGTGAATGCCTTTGCCTGAGTTAGGTACCGGGTTGCTCCCCCCAGGCTACGCCGATCGCAACTGCGGGCAGGGATCTCGACAATGCGATCCCCACCCGCGGTTCGGAACGATTCGAATGCTAGAAACTCAAACAGGGCAGGGTTTGCCAATAACGACCTGACACCCGGCATCTTCCAGGTCCAAGTACATGTTGTCCTGTTCTTGGAGTTCCTTCTTTGTGTAGCCCTTGGGAGTCTCACCCGTTCTCAGATAGAACTGATCGCCCCCGCTGATCCAAGATCCACCCTTTCCGGGAAGTTTCTTGGGATCGGGACCTATCGAGAAGGTGAAGTCGATCGCAACCCCGGTCCTAGACGTGGCACGACCCGAAACAATACCCGGCCCGTTCAGGTCGGTCTTTGAGTCTGGAGCGAATTCCATGATGTATGGGAGGTCACGCAGCTGAGACTGCAGATGCGTGACGTTTTCACTCTGCTGCTGTTCGGCTGATTCTTGATCGTTCCCGCCGCAGCCCGTGGCCCAACCCGCGACCATCACGACGACCGCGCAGAACGCGATCAAGCTTTTATTGGTTCGTTTCATGCTTTCTCTACTCCTACCAGAATTGGGTTGGCCGCGGGGGATACCCGTCTTCGTAGATATTCGCCCGGGTATTTCTTATCCGAAGCACTCTGAAGTCGGCATTCGGATAATCGCGATGGACCCTATTCAGTACTCGCGGCCAGATCATGCGGCCGTAGTTTGATCCTTCTCCCGAGTGGTTGGCAATCAACGGGACATCGCGGTTATGAGACCAGCCGGAAACGAACTGAAGATGATCCACCTCGCCGTCGTTATGCCAGCTCCAAGCGATCACATCCCTTGAGGTCCAGGTATTCATTCCTGTGTAGATGCGGTCACCCAGGTGGTACTCCCAGAGATGCTGCGGAAGCACGTCGGCCAATCTCCATGAGTCTGTTGAACGAATCTCATAGCCAAAGCGTCCACGGGTTCGGGTCGACCACCAGGATCCATCTCCCTTCTTGTACTCGCGCATGAACTTCATTTCGCCGGCTCGGAGAATCTGGCTGACGAAGTTGGTGCAGTCGTTAGAACCAAAATCCGAGTAGTTCGGGTTTCGGCCCTGCCCCCAGTTCTGGGCATACGCCGCGGCTCGGGCTCGATTGAACTCACCGCATGGTGCATGTCCTGCAAGACAGTCGCGCATGTCCGGGTTGGAGCTGAATCTGCTCATGACCGTGACCGGCAACGGAGTTGAACCAGTGATTCCGAGATTCATTGTGATTTCCCCGCCGGATATCGAGTAGCTGACGGAAACCGGGTTTCCGTTGGCGTCTTCGGCGACGGGATCGGGGAGCACTGCTGATACGTGCGAAGTGGCAACTCGCGCCTGCGCTGCGGCAAGCTGATACTCACCGTCTTCCATCAGGCGATCCATCTCCACCAGGTCTTCGATCTGCAGAGGATCTACTGGATCGGGTGTGCTCGTCGGGTTCGTCGAAATCGCGTTGTCTACGACAGCAATCGAACCATCAGCAAGCATCTGGAGACTCTGATCGTCATCGAGGCCAACGGCCCACGAGAACTTCTTTGGTGCCGAGGAGCCTCGGATTGTTGTCACCACCGCGGCTCCGTCCGCGGTTCCGCGGATAGTAGTGTCGGTTTCGGAATCGGTATTGGCGTAGACCAACGCCTGATCCTCAACCACAGCCGGTTCCGTCGCCGCGTCGGTTGTCCGGGTGGGCTGAAGGCAGACAACATCACCGACCTCGACCGTGGGAACGTCAGTGGCAGAAGCTTCGGTCTGGGCCAATGATCCAGAAACCTCGTACTTTTCCGGATTCGCTGAGTCCTCCGGTGCCTCAGCCATCATCGGCTGCACGTCCTGGCCGGACGGCGTGCTGCCCATTGGCAGCTGACCCACAACTTCCGGAGTGGCGCTATCGATTCCGACCACAGCGTCTTCCGCTGATACCGGGTTTTCGGCTTCGACTTCGTCAACCCCCTCCGTTGGGCAGATCGTAGAATCAGGAATCTCAGAAGTGTCCATCTGGAACTCCTGAGTTCCGATATTGCCTGCCCCATCGGTTGCGATGAACGTGACGTCATGCGGGCCTTCTCCGACCGCTGTTGCGTCGTATTCGTAGGAGAACGTGTGATTTGAGGCACAGCTTGATGAACAAGAGAACGTCTGCTCATCAACCAGGACGTCGTCCACCTTGACTGCGAGCTTTGCTATTCCAGTGTCATGCGTATTTGCGCTGTCGGTCGCCTGAACATTCGCCTCGAGGATCTCATCATCTAGGGGCAGCCCTGACATGTCGACGAGACTTCCCGTGACGTCAACGACCGGGAGACCCGAGTCAAGCTCGTAGGTCTTGGTCAGCGTGTTGCTTACGTTTCCGTTGAAATCGGTCGCGACGAGCGACAGCTGATGCTGACCTGGCGCGAGCCCAGTCGAATCGACCATGAGGTTTCCGTCAAGGGCGCAGTCGCCTGCCAGACAATCGCTGTCGGCTTCTACGCTGTCGACCACAAGTCCGTCGATCTTGGCTTCCACTTTCTGAACGCCATAGCCCACGTCTGTCGCGTGGAAGTCAACGGACTGATCCACTCCAACCGCCGGGGTTCCGGCCGCCATGATCGCACCGGTCGCCGTTACGGCGGGCTTGGAGAGGTCGTTCAGGGTGAAGTCGATTGACTTGGTGGTTTGCTGATTCACCATGTCTGTTGCCTGAACCGTGATGTTGTGGGACCCGCTGCCATAGGTCAGCGCGTCAACGATGTAGGGCTCGGTCAGGTAGAAGGAACAGTTGTAGGTGGAACAGTTGACTGGGAATGACTGCTCTTCTCCGTCGATGGTGATCTTGACCGTCTTGACTCCGGATTGGTTGTCGGTCCCGGCAGTCCCGTCCTTGATGTTGACCATGAGGTCGTACTGCGGCAGATCTGACCGGCCTGTGGCGATCGACGCGAGAGAGCCGCTCAGATTTACCTGCGGGGCCGATTTGTCGACCTTGACGGTGAAGGGCTTCGCCGTTTCATGGCCGGTGCCGGCGATGATGTCCATGGCGTTCACCGACACCGTATTCACGCCGTTCGGGAAATCGTTCGTGTTGAACGAGAGGGCCTGAGTGCCGGTCGTTGCAGGACATGTGTAGGGATACGTGCCGGTACACCAGCCGACCCACTTGTTGGTCCAAATCCCATTGATTTGGGCGTTGATCCAGCCCATTCCGAGTCCGGGATCCTTGCCTTCAGCGTTGACCGTGAATGCGGTGTTAGCGGGAAGCCAGGTCGTCGGTCCGGCTCCAAGATCCAGAGTAGGCGCTTCACCGTCGGTGAGGGTGGCCGTGTATCCGGCGACGCGGTTGTAGCGCCAGTTCGATGCCCCCGTCGGGATGGTGTTGGCCGTGTTTGTCGCCAAACCTGACTGGAGGTACTTGAATCCGCTGTTGCCGCCGGTGAGACTGAGGCCGGAGCCACCACCACCGTCGGTCATTGTGGTGCCGTTCGAAGTATTGGTCGTCGGGTTGTAAAGGTTGTAGAACGCCCAACCAGCGTTGGTGTTGCCCTTTCGGTAGCGCCAGGAAGAAAGGGTTGCACCCGTTATGGAACTGGACGCTCCGCCAGGTGCGACCCAACGCCAGTAAGCCTTGGACCCAGCCGGGTAGGTGCGGGTCGGCACGGCGCTCACGTAAACGCCGGAACCAGTACCGGTGCCTCCACATGGATCGACGCTCGCAAGCGAGGACGGGCAGTCGAGGCTGTTGTTGTACTGGGTGGTTCCGTCCTGGTAGAAGCTCCAGCCTTCGAAGCCCGGGGTCGAACCGTTGGTCCACCAGTCCCGGACATGCTGAACCGGGTCAACCATGATGGGGTAGGCGAAATCCTTGCCCTGATGGGGAACGTCGAGTTTGATCGAGTCGCCATCAACCGAAAGGGTCACCGGGACGTTCGTGCCTTGCGCGTCAACCGCGTAGGGCGGAAACACCGTGACGAGCGCTTCGCCGTCGGAGTCAAGAACGATCGCCCCACCGTCAGCGGTTAGCCTGAAGGCTGGCACCATCCGGGAGGTCGTAGTCCAGGGAGAACGACTCGGGACTTTCAGCGGAGCGAAGGTAGTTGAAGGTCTCGATGCCGTTCAGGGTGTAGGTGACCGCGGTGTCGGTGTCTACCTGGGTGTTCGGGTAAAGAACCATCTCCTTGCCCGACCCGTCTGCCGCATCGACCAGGTGTCCGGCGGAGTCCCCCGCATCGGCGAAACCTAAGTTGACGTCAACATCGGGCAGTTCCACGTCGCCGCCCGAATTGCTGGGCAGGTCAACGTTCGCCAGCGGTGCCTTCGGCTCGAAACCGTTGCCGGCGCTCTGAAGCTGGCCGCTTACGATCTGGTTCCCCTCGTTTCTAAGCGGAGAATCCGAGACGATCAGCTCGGAATCCTCGGCGCCGGGGGGATCGATGCGGGCCGAAGTATCGGAGCCCGCGTTGAACTTCGGTGCTGATTCAGAACTCAGAAGAGGATCGGTGGGCAAACTCGTCAGAGCCTTGAGCGGCTCAGCGAACACGTCGGTGATCAAATTGGTCACCGCAGCCGTGCCGAGATCCGAGAACGCATCAACCGAATCCTCCCGTTCGGCCTGTGCGGCAGGTGTGGAAATCTCCTGCTCGTGCTCGGCCTTCGCGGCCTGAACCTGCGCGGCAACCACGCCCGAGTCGAAACCGCCATCAGTCCGAGCCGTGTTCAGGGCGTCAAACGAAAACGAGTCTTGGGCGACCCAGGCCGGTTCGACAGTTCCATCCGCGATGGCCATCGAACCAGCCAAGGCGACGGTAACTCCAAGCACACCAAAAAACGACAGCAAAAAAGCAGCAATGCGTGACAACTTGAACCCCCAAGGTTCTTCCGTGAACCCCCTGCCAGGCGGTTCTGTTTCCAACATTGGACACTCCAGACGGAGAGCGTCCCCCAAAATTCCAGTCACATCCGTTGACCGGGCGCGGCAAGTTAGCAGAAACATCCGAGGCAATGCGTTCACGTCGGAATGAGCGCCCGTTTACCTCGCCACAGAAGCCAATCAGCGGCGACTGCCACGACACGAAATCGCTCTGCCTAACCCTGACGACTCGACGAAATCCGAGACAGATCCTCAAGGCAGGCACCGCGGGGCTGAAAGGAACTCAGGCCAGTCAACGTAGTACCGCCCGCCTTCAGGGGAGGGGGCCGAAGGCGCTGGCAGCCTGTGTCGCTGACGCCTCGTTGCTCTCGGCCGAGCCTTGGCTCGAAGTCGACGAAGACCCGCCAGAAGTCCCGCCGCTCTCTTGACTGCCTACCGGAGGGCTGAACGCCTCGGCCGCCTGAGACGGACTCGCACTTGAAGCCGTGCCGTCAGACGATGAAGATGACGTCTCCGGCTGAACGGTCGAAGTTTGAGACTTGGACACGACCGCCGGGCCGGATTGACGAACCTTCGCACTCGGTTTGGCCGAGCTACTTCCCGAACCTTCGTGATCGACCGAGGTCGAGGACACGGCCGAAGGTGCGGAGACCGGAACCGCGGCTGTTCGGCTCGGCCCCGTGGGCTTCGACGTTGCGTGGTCGTTTCGCGCAGAGAGTCCGGGTCCGACGCCAGCTACAAGGGCTCCTGCTACGCACACCGAACCGACCCCGGCACAAATCGCCCCGACCAGCTTTCCGCCGCCGATCGCTGCTGCCGTGCCTGCGGCTCCACCAGCGCCGCCGGCCACCCCGGCGGTCGGCTCGCCGGTATGTCCGGCACCCGAACCTACGATGCGACCGATCGTGTGCTTCACCGACGCGAAAGCAGCCTGGAAAGCATCCGAAACCTGAGCGATCGTCGATGATGCCCACCCGGGACCCGGACCCCGAAGTAGTGCAAGCGTCGCCGCCGCTCCTATATCCACCCCCATCAGAGCCTCGTCGAAGCCGTGGTCATGGTGTGCCGCACGTAGCTTTTCGATTGCTCGTTTCTTGCAGCCCCGCACGCTCTCCGCGGACATCCCCAGAAGCTCGCCGATCTCGCTGCTGGTCAGTCCCTTGAAATACGACAGCGCCAGGATCTGCTTTTGCCTGCGACTGCGAAGCGAGCGCATCGCCTCATCCAGCTCAGTTACCGCCTCATGTCCTTGGGCGACCTCGACCGGTTCAGGGTCTGCTCGACTTCGCTCGGCCCCGAGGGCATATTTCTCGTGAACGGTCTGACGTAGACGCTCGCGTCGGCGCTCCGCGTAAAGACGGGACCGGACCGCGCTGCCGACCCATCCCCGCCAGTTTCGGATCTCAAGATCAGGTCGGGCCGACGCGAGCTTGTATTCGATGAAGACCTCGCTTGCGATGTCTTCATCCCATCGCTCGGCTGTTCCCGGATCGGTCATCGCCCACACTTTGCGGCGGGCGAACTCACGAATCTCCAGGTCATCGGGCTCGATCCCAGATGTCA
>ERZ724513.361-NODE-361-length-21485-cov-14.039151_pt1 | contig 21485 bp, 23 predicted proteins | sample MGYA00376046_ERZ724513 | MGnify/ENA primary metagenome ERZ724513 (study PRJEB28724, sample SAMN07190883) | activated sludge metagenome | isolation source: activated sludge of sewage treatment plant in Hong Hong | place: Hong Kong | collected 2016-03-17 ...
CCTCCGCAGAATGCCTCGTAGTCGGGGAACTGGCCCATCTCGGATTCCGGGACCTTGGGCGCGTTCGGACCGCAGATCGGGCATTCCGGATCGCGCCGGACCTTGAGTTCGGTGAAGCGGGTTCCGAGTGCTTCGTAGAGCAGCAGGCGGCCGACCAGCGGCTCGCCGATGCCGAGCACCAGCTTCAGGACTTCGTTCGCCTGGAGCAGGCCCATCTGCCCGGCCATCGCACCGAGCACGCCGTTGGCCGAGCAGCTCGGGGCGAGCTCCGGCGGCGGCGGGGTCGGGTAGAGGCAGCGGTAGCAGGGGCCTTCGTAAGGGATGAAGGTCGAGATCTGCCCGTCGAAGGAAAGGATCGAGGCGGAGACGACCGGCTTCTTCAGCCGCACCGAGGCGTCGTTCAGAAGGTAGCGGGTCGGGAAGTTGTCGGCCCCGTCGACGATGATGTCGTAGTCCTCGATCACCTCGAGGATGTTGCCGGCGTCGAGCCGGAAGTTGTATTCGATCACCTCGACGTCGGGATTCAGTTCCTCGATCGTCTGGCGGGCGGAGGCGGACTTGGGCTGGCCGACCCGGCTGGTGTTGTGGATCACCTGGCGCTGCAGGTTGGAGGCGTCGACCACGTCGTCATCGACGATGCCGATCGTGCCAATGCCTGCGGCCGCGAGATAGAGGGCGGTCGGCGCTCCGAGACCGCCGGCGCCGAGCAGCAGCACCTTCGCCTCGAGCAGCTTGATCTGGCCTTCGACCCCGACCTCGGGCAGCAGGATGTGCCGCGAGTAGCGGTCACGCTGTTCGGGGGTCAGGGCAACGTTCGACTCGACCGGCAGGCCCTGGGCCTCCCATTCGAGGATGCCGCCGCTCATGTTGGCGAGGTTCGTGTAGCCGAGCCCGGCCAGAGCTTCTGCCGCAACCAGGGAGCGGGCGCCGGAGCGGCACTGCAGGATGATCCGCTGGTCCTTGTCGGGCACGGCCGCTTCGATCCGGTCGGTGATCACTCCGGGCGGGATCAACTCGCCGCCCTCGATGTGAGACTCCTCGTACTCGTAGGGCTCGCGGGTGTCGATCAGCTTGACGCCGCCACCATCGAGCTCGGCGAAAGCCTCCTGGGGCGTGATCTCTTCGATTGTCTGCTGTTCGGTCGCTTCCGGTGCCATCGGCAAAAACCCTCAATCTCGATCTGAATTTGGTTACTTCAAAAAGTATAGCGAGGTCCGGAATGCTTTTCCAGCCCCTCAGCCGCGACCACCAAGGGTACAGGTCATCGGGAAAAGCGCCCGACCGGGCCGGTCAGACGGTCAGGTCGCCGAGGGCTTCTGCCAATACCGTCGCGTTGTTCTGTTCGAGGTTCCTGGAACCGAACAGCAGCGTCAACGGTCCGTCGGTCGAGCCGAGCAATTGCCGCATTTCATCCTCGTGGCCCTCGAGTTCGACCATGTAGCGGGCGCGGAACTCATCGAAGTCGAAATCGCTGTCGTGAAACTCCCGGCGCAACTCATTGCTCGGGGCCAGCTCCTTCGCCCACTCGTCGATCCGGTCCTTCTTCACTCCCCGCGGCCAGAGCCGGTCGACCAGCACCCGCCGGCCGTCCTCCGGGCTTGAATCCTCGTAGATCCGCTTGACCCTGATCTCGGCCATGGACCCAAGCTATCCCGGCGTCGCCCCGAAGGGAAGGCCCCCGGACCATTTGATCCGGGGGCCCCACTGCCAGCTGCGCTTCGGGAGGAAAATCCGGCCTGCGAAACCCTTACAGCGAGGGCCGCATCTGGCGGAGCCGCTTGACCCGTTCCTCGATCGGGGGATGGGTCGAGAAAAGACCGGCCAGACCCTTCGCCTTGAAGGGCTTGACGATGTAGAGCGGCTCCGAGGCCTCGCTCACGTGACCCTTCATCGGGATGTTCTCGGCACCCTGTTCAAGCCTGAGCAGCGCCGAGGCCAGGGACTCCGGGTTGCCGCAGATCGCGGCGCCGCCGGCGTCGGCCGCGTATTCGCGCTGGCGCGAAACGGCCAGCTGGATGATCGAAGCGGCGAGCGGCGCCAGCAGCACCATCGCCAAAGAGCCGATCAGGCCAAGCGGTGAATTGTTGTCGCCGCCGAACCACATCAGCATGTACGCGATGTAGGTGATCGCGGCACCGATCGTCGAGGCGACCGACTGGATCAGGATGTCGCGGTGCTTGACGTGCGCGAGTTCGTGGGCGACCACGCCGCGCAGCTCATCGGTCGAAAGCAGCCTGGTGATGCCTGCCGTCACCGCGACGGCCGAGTGGTTGTAGTTGCGGCCGGTCGCGAAAGCGTTCGGCTGCTCCTGCGGAATGACGTAAAGACGGGGCATCGGGATTTCGGCCCGCTGACAGAGCTCACGGACCATCTGGAAGTACTCCGGGTTCTCGGATTCCTCCATCGGCTGGGCGCCGCTCATCTTCAGGGCGAGCTTGTCGCTGAAGAAATAAGAGAAGAAGTTCATCAGGACCGCGATGCCGAGGAAGAGCAGGGCCGTCTGCTGGCCGCCGATCGTGAAGCCGATGACCACGAGCAGGCCGGAGAGCGTGGCCAGCAGGATGGTCGTGCGGAGCGTCGCGCCCCAGGTTGACTGCTTGGTGGTTGTCATAGGCCGGAATTCTTGCGCGGAAGGCCGATTCCGTCCATAGGGGATGTCCCCCATTTGACCGGCGGATCACCGGGACAGCCACTCGCCGCCGGCCTCTGGCCGGAAACCGGCCGCGCACCCTGCGACCATGGCAGCTTCAGATGAAGCGTCGTCCGATCTTCACCGAGGTGCTGCTGCTGAACGCGGTCATGGTCGCGCTCGCCGCGGCGGCCGCGAGCCTGGTCACCGGCCTTTCAACCGATCATCTGGAGAAGCTGATCCTGATCGCCGTGGCCGCCGCCGCGATCACCTGCCTGCTCAACGTCGCCATCCTGCGCCGTCGCTTCACACCGCTCGAGGCCGTGATCACCGAAATGGAAAAGGTCGACCTGAGCCAGCCCGGCGCCAACCTCCCCGCCTGGATCGACGGCGTCGCCGAGACCGAAGAGGCGGAACGGCTCGAGCTCGCCTTCCTGAGGATGATGCGTCGCCTTGAGGCCGAGCGCCGCCGCAGCTCGAATGCCGCGCTTGCCGCCCAGGAGGAAGAACGGGCCCGGGTCGCCCGCGACCTCCACGACCAGGTCAACCAGTCGCTGACCGGCGTGCTGCTGAGGCTCGAGGCGACCCGCTCCGAGGCCCCCGAGGAGCTGGCGCCGGAAATCGAGGAGACCAGCCGGCTCGCGCATCAGGCGATGGATGAGCTTCTGACCGTGGCCCGCCAGCTGCGGCCAACCGCGCTGGATGACCTCGGCCTTCGCGCTGCGATCGCCGGCCTGGTTGAACAGCTCGACCGCCCCGGCCTTACCGCCACCTTCACCTGCGATGACGACCCCGGCGGGCTTGACCCGGACATCCAGCTGGTCATCTACCGGGTCTCCCAGGAAGCGATCGGCAACGCGGTCCGCCACAGCGGGGCCAGCCGGGTCGATGCCGTCCTTGCCCGCAACGGGGACCGCTTCGAGCTGAAGGTCACCGATGACGGCAGCGGTTTCAGCTTCGACCAGGCCACCTCGGGGCTCGGCCTCGGCGGCATGCGTGAGCGGGCGCTTCTGGTCGGCGGGGAACTCGACGTCGAATCGCGCACCGGCCACGGGACCACGATCCGGTTGTCGGTCCCGGTCCGGGAAGGAAACCCCGGATGAGGGTCGTGATCGCCGACGACCACGGGATCGTCCGTTCCGGAATCCGGCTGCTGCTCGAGCGCCAGGGCGATCTCGAGGTGATCGCCGAAGCCGCCGACGGGATCGAGGCCCGCGACACGGTTGTCCGCGAAAGGCCCGACCTGGCCATCCTCGACGTGAAGATGCCCGGTCTGACCGGACTGCAGGCGACCCGCGAGATCAAGGCCCAGACCCCGGAGACCAATGTCCTGATCCTCTCGATGCACGACGACGAGCGCTACCTGTTCGAGGCGCTGAAGGCCGGCGCCTCCGGTTACGTGCTCAAGTCCCAGGCCGACACCGACCTGCTTGACGCGATTCGGTCGGTCGAGCGCGGCGAGCCCTTCCTCTCCCCCGGCGCCCAGCAGACTCTGATTCGCGATCTGCTCGAACGCGGCGAACCGGCCGGGTCCGATCTCACACCGCGGGAGGAAGAGATCGTGAAGCTCGTGGCCGAGGCCAACACGACGAGGGAAATCGCCGGGATGCTCCACCTTTCCGAGAAGACCGTTGAAAACCACCGGGCCAACGCGATGAAGAAGCTCGGCATGCGGGACCGGGTCGAACTGGTCCGTTACGCGATCCGGCAGGGGCTGATCGAACCATGAGCGCCGAGCAGACCGCCGAGCGGGTGGCGCTCGGCCCCGGGGTCGAGGTGCTGATCCGGCCGATCCGCCCGACCGACAAGCACCTGCTGGCCGATGGCTTTGCCGCACTCAGCCCGGAATCGAAATTTCAGCGGTTCTTTGCGCCGGTCGTTCGCCTGAGTGAATCGGACCTCGTCTACCTGACCGAGATCGACCATCACCACCATGAGGCGCTGGTGGCGATCGACCCCGACGAAGGAGACCTGATCGGCGTGACCCGCTACATCCGCACCTCCCCCTACCGGGACCGCGAGGCCGAGGTGGCGATCGTGATTTCGGACCAGTGGCGCGGCAAAGGTCTCGGCAAGGCGTTGCTTTCCCGGCTCGCCACCAGGGCCCGGGAGGAGGGCGTGACCCACTTCCTGGCCGTGATCCTCGCCGAAAACGAGGGCTCGATCGACCTCTTCGAGAACTTCGCCCCGAAGAAGACCCATGTCGCGGCTGGTGATCCCGGCCAGGTCGAGGTTCGCATCGACCTCCCCTGGAGTGGCGAATTCTCGGATTCGGTGCTCGGTTATGCCTTGCGCTCGGCCGCCCGCGGGAGCCACCGCTTCCGAACCTGGCGGCGCATGAGACGCCGGATGAGGCGTCGGCCGGGCCGGGAAAAGCCCGCTGGCAAAGTGCGAGAATTCGGCAAAACCGACTAGTGCTCTAGGATTTATATCGATGCTCTTCTCGACCAAAGCCGAGTACGGAGTTCGACTGATGGTCGAGCTCGGTCGCCAGCCCAACACCGGCCCCGTTTCGCTTAACGCGATCGCCGAAGCCGAGCGCCTGCCCCTTTCCTATCTGGAGCACCTGGTGGCGAAGCTTCGCCAGGCCGGTCTGGTCACTTCGACCCGCGGCGCCCACGGCGGCTACAGCCTCGCCTACCCGGCTGAGGAAATCACCATGGTCGAGGTGGTCGAGGCCCTCGAGGGCCAGATCGCCCCGATGGAGTGCTTCCACGAGACCCCGGAAGGCAAGGTCCTCTGCTCGCATGAAGCAGACAGCGACCGGGCCTGCGCGACGAAGCTGCTCTGGACCCGGGTCCAGGGTGGCGTGACCAAGGCCCTGGCCGGCACCACGCTGGCCGAGCTGGTCGAGTTCTCGCGCCCGGCCGAAGAGCGCAGCAAGAGTAAGACCGCGGTCGGCAGCGCAGCCTAGCCGCCGCCCCAGACTTTTCGAACGGAGCAACCAGTGGCAGAACTTGAAATCAAGAACCTTCACGTCAGCGTCGAGGAAAAGGAAATCCTCAATGGCCTCGACCTGACCGTCGAAAAGGGCCGGGTCCACGCGTTGATGGGCCCGAACGGTTCCGGCAAGTCGACCCTCGCCAACGTGATCATGGGCCACCCCGCCCTCGAGGTCACCGAGGGTTCGATCGTCTTCGACGGCGAGGACATCACCGACGCCGACCCGGACGAGCGTGCCCAGCTCGGCCTCTTCATGGCCTTCCAGTACCCGGTTTCGATTCCCGGCGTGGCGGTCAGCAAGTACCTGCGGATGATCCTCAACGCCCAGCGTGAGGCCCGCGGCGAGCAGCCGCTCAAGATCAAGGAGTTTGCCGCCCAGGCCCGGGAAGCGATGGATCTCGCCAACATCCCCCAGGATTTCTCCAGCCGTTACCTCAATGACGGCTTCTCCGGCGGCGAGAAGAAGCGCATGGAGCTGCTCCAGCTGGCGCTGCTGAAGCCCCAGATCGCGATCCTCGACGAGACCGACTCCGGGCTCGACATTGACGCGCTCCGTACCGTCGCCGAGGGCATCAACAAGTTCGCCGGCCCCGACATGGGCGCCCTGGTCATCACCCACTACCAGCGCCTGCTCCACATGGTCGAGCCGGATGTGGTTCACGTGATGTACGAAGGCCGCATCGTCAAGGAAGGCGGCAAGGAACTCGTTGACCAGCTCGAGGCCGAGGGCTACGGCTGGATCAAGGAGGAGGTCGAGGCGGCCGCCTGATGGCAGCCGACTCCGCCACCCCCGCTGCCACACCGACCCCGGTCCGGTCGGTCGACGAAATCCGCGCGCAGTTCCCGATCCTCGCCCGCGAGGTAAAAGGAAAGCCGCTCGCGTATCTGGACAACGGCGCCACCGCCCAGAAGCCGCTGGCGGTGATCGAGGCGATGGACGCCTACTACCGCGGGCACAACGCCAACGTCCACCGCGGCGTCCACACCCTCTCCGAGGAAGCCACCGACCTCTACGAGGGCGCGCGCGCAAAGGTCGCCGGGCTGCTCGGATCGACCTCCCCGCGCGAGGTGGTCTTCACCCGCAATGTGACCTCGGCCCTCAACCTCGTCGCCCAGTCCTGGGGCACGGCCAACCTCCAGGCGGGCGACCGCATCCTGCTGACCGAGATGGAGCACCACGCAAACATCGTGCCCTGGCACATGATCGCCCAGCGGACCGGTGCCGAGCTTCAGTTCGCGCCGATCGACGAGGAGGGCCGGCTTGACCGGGCCGCGCTATCGGAACTGCTGGCCGGTGGCCCCAGGGTCTTCGCCTTCACCCATGTCTCGAACGTACTCGGCACCAAGAACCCGGTGACCGAACTGGTCGCCGAGGCGAAGGCGGCCGGGGCACTCACCGTGATCGATGGCGCCCAGTCGGTTCCGAAGTTCCCGGTCAACGTGGCCGAGATCGGTGCCGATTTCTACGGATTAACCGCTCACAAGCTTTACGGCCCGACCGGGATCGGAGCGATCTGGGGCCGCCGCGAACTCTGGGAGGCGCTGGAGCCTTTCGAGGGCGGCGGCTCGATGATCAACAAGGTCACCCCGGAGAAGATCACCTGGGCTTCGGTCCCGGCGAGGTTCGAGGCCGGCACCCCGCCGATCGCCGAGGCGGCCGGGCTTGCCGCCGCGATCGACTGGGTTCAGGAGGTCGGGATCCGGGCGATCGAGGCCCACGAGAACCAGCTCACCGCCTACGCCCTGCCCCGCCTTGCCGAGGTTCCCGGGCTGACGGTTTTCGGCCCGCAGGACACGGTCGAGCGTGAGGGCATCATCTCCTTCGAACTGGAGGGAGTCCACCCCCATGACGTCTCCGAGATCCTCGACCGGCACGGAGTCGCGGTGCGGGCCGGTCATCACTGCGCCCAGATCCTGATGCGCCGCCTCGGCGTCGCCGCCACGACCCGCGCCAGCTTCGCCGTTTACAACACCACGGAGGAAATCGACACCCTGGTCGAAGCCCTCCATGACGCCCGCCGCATCTTCGGCCTCTGAACGGTTGGCGTTGACAGGACCGTCCCGGCGGTGTAAGCCAAGGGCATGTCTCAACGTCGAATCACGCCCTCGCTCGTCATTTCCGTCATCGCGCTGATTGTCGCCCTGGGTGGTGCCAGCTACGCGGCCCTCAGGATTCCGCGAAACTCGGTCGGCGCCGGTCAACTGAAAAGGAACTCCGTTTCGGCGTCCAAGTTGAGGAAGGGGTCGGTCAACTCGTCGAAGGTCAAAGACCGGTCGATCCGGTCCCGGGATCTGGCGCCGGGAGTGATTCCCGGCGCCACCTGGCGAGGAGGCCGGGACTCCTCGACGCTGCTTGATCTGACCGGGACGATGCAGGTGGTTGCGAGCACGCCCGTGCTTCCGGCCGGTTCATATGTCGTCTGGAGCCGGGCGAATGTCCTTGGCGGCGTCGGCAGTTCGACGATCATCTGCTCGGTCGCTTCCGACGCGGCGCAAAACATCACCATCCCGGCGGGTGCGGTCTTCCCGCTCTCGATGGCAGCGACCAAGGTCCTCGAAGAGCCCGGCCCGATCGAGCTCAACTGCAACAAGTCCAGCGGTTCCCCGCAGGTGGCGCAGGCCCAGGTCATCGCGACGCGGGTCCCGAAACTCACCGCACCCCCGGAATGATTCCGCTCCCCGGGGAACGTCACCGTCCCCGTGCAGGACTGCCTTCAGTCTGACCCGTTTCACCCCCCGCAACAGCAGACCACATCTACGATTTCGCGCATGGAAGTCAAGTTGGGGGTGCCGGAGGGAGAAGCCGACGAGTTCGACACGCTTCCACCTGCCGATTTGCCGGCCCACGAGAAGAAACTGATTGACGCCCGGAACCACCTGGTCCAGACCAGCCAGGCGGCCCGGATCTGGGCCGAGGAGAACCCGGCCCACCCTGTTTCCTATCTCGTCACCCGCAGCGACGTCAGTGAACAAACCAAGATCCAGGCCTTGCGGAGGATCGAGTCGGTTTCACTGCCCTTCCAGGTGAACGAACTCCTTGACGCGGCCCGCCACTTCAACGAATGCCAGGCCGTTTCCCAGGCCGCCTTTGATGCCGAGCAGCCAGTCGCCGAGGACGACCTCCCAGACCATGGTGACCGGGATATCTTCGAAGGCCTGCGTGCCGCCTATCTCAACCTGCTTCGCGGCTATCGCAACTGGGGTGGCTTCGGCTACCACGGCTGGACCACGAAGCGGGACCCGGACAGCTATCCCGGCCCGGCGATCTGGACCCGCCAGGACTGCGTGTTCCGGTTCGGACGGGCGCTGGAGCGGGAGTTTCCGGACCGGGTTCACCTCGGCCTGAAGATCAGCAAGTCGACGACGGAGAGCTTTGACCCGGCGGTTGACCGCCGGCAGTCCGTGGACATCACGGTCACCGTGCCCGGATTGTTCTCCAGGGACCTGAGCGCACGCCGGTTCCGGAACCTGCGCCACGATCTCTTCGTCGAGGTTGAGTGGCTGAAGAAGGGCCGCTGGCTGAACACCGACCAGCTGGTCAAGCGCTGCGGCCGGATCCAGCAGAACCTGATCAACCTGCAGCGCTCGATCGACAGCGGGCGCTGCGAGTTCGCCGCGATGCTGATCGTCGACGACGAAGGCTTCCTCGACTTCCACGGCGACCTTCTCAGGTGGCCGCCGGACGTGATTCCCCTGGTGGTCAGCCCGGGAGAGGTGGTTGAGCTCGGCCTCGACGACGGCTCGGTCGAACCGGTCCTCGACGAAATCGAATCCCTCCACGACTCCGCCTGCCCCTGCTCCGACGGCCCCCTGGCCTGACCGGACCCTGTCAGGTCCGGGCCGGGCTCGCGACTCTCAACTCATGGACCCGGAAGATGACCTGGTGATCTTTCCCCGGGAAGACGTTGAAGCGTGTTTGCGGAACGAGAAGATGCAGCAGGAAGCCAATTCGGACGGTTCTCCGTCCGGGCAGAGTCAGGCGATGGAAACGAGTCGGCTCGGCGCGATTGAGGCCGGAGCACCCGAGCGAATCCGGTGGATCTACTTCGAGTCACCCGAATGGACCTGGCAGAACCTTTGCGGGCGCTCCGGCTGGTTGCTCATCGATCCGGAAACGATTGACCAGTACGACTTCGTGATGACAATGATGAACTGACCCGGCAAGGGTTCGTGGCCTGGGAGCGGCGGTCAGCTAACCTCGTCTGACCGATGGAAGAGCTCTACCGCGAACAGATCCTCGAGCATTACAAGCGCCCCCACAACTTCGGGGCGGTCGAGAACCCGGACCTCGAGTTCGAGGACACGAACCCCTTCTGCGGCGACGAGCAGCACGTCACGATTCGCCTCGACGAAGACGACCGGGTCGCCGAGGTCAAGTTCGAAGGCCAGGGCTGTGCGATCTCCACCGCAGCCACCTCTCTCCTCACCGACGAGCTCATCGGCATGTCCCGCGACGAATTGATCAAGCTCCCCAAGGAGTACGTCCTTGACCTCCTCGGAATCGACATCTCCGCCACCCGCATGAAGTGCGCCCTCCTAGGCCTCAAGGTGGTCAAGTCAGCCGGCCTCGGCCAGACAACCGACTGGGAGGACGCCGGAGAACAAGGCGACCCCTCCCTGGCCTCCGAGATTTAGTCCCAGCAGTTCAGCGGGCAGTTGCAGTACTCACGTTCGCCGGGTTTCCAAAGAGTCTCCCGCTCCTGGTCATACAGCCAAAGCACCATTCCGGCTGTCCTCAGGAAGGGAACCTGCTCATACCCCGAGGGCCCTTCGCCCCCAAAGCTTCGGAACTCGAACGATCGACCGTCACTCCCCAGGTGGAAGTACTTTCGCGTGAAGACGTGCTTGTAGGCCTGGACCGCCGTCCCATCCTCCATCTCGACCTCGAACATCCACATGAACTCGCGGGCTCGCGAGCCAATCATGTATTCGAGGGGATCCCAGACGGGCTCTCGCCGTTGGGAGACAGTACCCATAACAAGTGGTGTTTCGGTCTTCTTCGGCATGCCCCGACCATGCGCGAAAAGGTGTGACGAAACAAGACTTCATAGCAACAATTGGGTGACGAAATGGAGACGAAAGCGCAGCAGACGGGCGAAATGCGCGGGGAAACTCGATCCAGCTTCTCGCCTTCGATTCGCTCACTGGGTGATTCAATCCACGTCCTGGTTCTCAAAGGGCTTCAGTAGGCGACTTTCCTGTAGTAGCGGCGGGTAGTCAGTGGATGATCCCGCTTGACTTCGAGGTGGGCGCTGACCCGTTCCAGCAACGCGGAGGCAATTGCGGGTGAGACCATTTCCCGTACGGGGTCCGATATCCCCGGCATATCGACATCGTCCGTGTCCAGGACTCGTACCTTGTTTGAGATCGTCCCGGCAAATTCCTCGACCCTGTTCTCGAGTTCCCGAGAGGGTCCGCTTCCCTTCAGCAGGATCAGGCTGACTTCGGGCTCGAGCAACTCGAGCGTGCCGTGGAAGAAATCCGCTGCGTGAATCGGCCGGGTCCGGATCCACTGCATCTCCTCGAGAATGCAGGTCCCGTAGTACCAGGCTTCCGCCCAGAGCGGCCCGGCGGCGGAAATGATGTGGTAATCCTCGTCGCGAAAGGCTTCGGCCCACTCCTCGGCGCGATCTTCGAAAGCGGCCTTTGCGTCAACGAGCAGTTCGGGAAGCTTCTTCAGTTCGCTGACGACCGAGTCGTAGTCAACCCTGTCTGGCTCCCGCCGGAGCACCGAAAGCGCGACAAGCAGGGACTGGAGATAGAACGACTCCGACGAGGTGTCATCTTCGGCGAAGTTGGTGAAGTTGTGATCGACCGACCCGGCGATGGGTGAATCCTCGTGACCGGTCAGGGCGATAGTGACGGCGCCGACCTCCCGACTGGCTTCGACCAGTTCGATGCTCTCCATCGTGGTCCCTGACAGTGAGGGGATGATCACGACCGCGTTCTCGTCGAAGTAAACGGGCCTGATCGCCATCATTTCGGCTGGCCGGTCCCAGAAGACCGGGAAGCGGGATCGCCGCATAAGCAGTTGCGCCGCCGGCTGCATCAGCATCCCGGCCCCTCCCGCTCCGGCGAAGATCAAGGTTTTCTTGCCCCCGTCCAGCAGGTCGCCGATTGTCCGGTCCAGTCCTTCGGCGAGGTTGACCGCGCCGGACTGGATATCCAGGTATCTGTCTACATCGAAATTAAGCATCATTCACCTTGTTCATGCGCATGTTGATCGGGGTTATTGACCTGGGTCAGGAAGGCTCCTGCCACTTGCGGCAGGATTCCCGGACGACCAGTTCGGTTTTCAGGCGGAGTTGTTTCGGATCTCCCGTCCAGCCGTTGATCCGGTCGTTCAGCAGCCGTCCGGTTGCCTGGCCCAGCGCATAGACCGGTTGCCGGACCACGGTTATTGGCGGGGACACGAGCCGCATCCACTCCGAATCGTCAAACCCGACGAGCGACAGGTCTTCGGGAATCTTCAGTCCGAGTTCCGCCGCCGCCGCGAGAACCGCTGCGGTCATCGTGTTGGTGGTGGCGAAAATCGCGTGGGGGCGATCGGGAGAGTTCAGCAGTTCAGTGGCAGCGAGCAGGCCGCCTTCAAGTCTGGGCGTGCCTTCCGCTCGTAAGGACGGGGAAGTCGCTAAACCGTTTTCCTCGAGCACCTGCTCGTAGCCCTGGATTCGCTCGCGAACCGACGAGATGACGGGCGGCTCGGTAACCAGCCCGATTTCGCGGTGGCCGAGATTGACCAGATGTCGGGTCGCGCTGGCGGCCCCGGCAACGTTGTCGACCAGCACCGAGTCGACGTCAAGTCCGGGCAGGTCGCGGTCGATCACGACCAGTGGAATCCGGTTGCCCAGCTTCTCGATCGAACTCGCGTCCGAACCGGGCGCGGGAGCGACGACCAGACCGTCGACCGAGCGGGTGTCGAAAACCTCGAGCGCCTGACGTTCCATGTCCCAGTTTTCGTCGGCGTTTGCCAGAACCACGGTGTAGCCCGCTTCCTGAACTACATCGGAAAGTCCGCGGGCCACAGTTGCGAAGAACGGATTTTCGATGTCGCCGATTACCAGCCCGATGCTCTTGGTCGTGCCCGAGGCGAGCGCCCGGGCGACGGCGTTGGTTCGGTACCCCAGCTTGGTCGCCGCCTGTTCGACGCGCTGGCGGGAATCCTCGCTGATCGACCCGTAGCCGCCCAGTGCCCGGCCGGCCGTAGCCTGGGAAACACCGGCGAGCGAGGCCACATCCTGAAGAGTCACCCGACCGTCGGTCATGTTTCCGTCTCTTTCGCTCATGAAATGTCGGCCCAGATCGTCTTCAGGTTCGAGTATTTCTCCATCGCGGCGAGCGACCGGTCAACGCCGATCCCCGACTCCTTGAAACCCCCGAAGGGAAGTGAATTATCGCCGCGGTCGTAGCAGTTGATGTAAACGGTTCCCGCCTTGAGGGCGCGCGCGACGCGGTGGGCCCGGCCAAAGTCCGAGGTCCAGATCGCGGCGGCGAGTCCGTATCTCGAGCCATTGGCGAGTCGCGTGGCCTCGCCCCGTTCTTCCAGCTCGATCGCGGCGAGCACCGGGCCGAAGATCTCCTCTTGCGCAACCGGCATCGAGTTGTCGACCGAGCCGAGAATCGTCGGTTCCATGAAGTACCCCCCTGTGGCCTCGAGGGTCTCGCCTCCGCCGCTGACCACGGTCGCCCCGTCGGACTTTGCGGCGGACACGTAACCGAGAGCCCGGTCGAGGGCCGGCCGGTCGACCAGTGGGCCCATCTTCGCCGAGGCGTCGAGCGGGTCTGCCGGCGCCCACTTGAGGCTTTCCCGGGCAACTCGACTTACGAAGTCTTCATAGATCGGTCGCTCGACTATGAGTCGGGATCCCGCGTTGCAGACCTGACCGGCACCGTGGAAGATCGTCTCCGCGGCAAACTCTGCGGCCCGGTCGAGGTCGGGCGCATCGGCCAGCACCACGTTGGGAGACTTCCCGCCGCATTCCAGCCAGACGCCTTTCATGTTCGACTCGGATGAATAGGCGAGGAAGGCCTTGCCGATCGAAGTCGAACCGGTGAACGTGATCGCGTCGACGTCCATGTGGAGGCCCAGCGACCGCCCGGCCTTCTCGCCGGTTCCCGGCACGACGTTGAGGACGCCGTCCGGAAGACCGGCTTCGGAGGCAAGCTCGGCCAGCCTGATCGCCGCCAGCGAAGATTGCTCGGCCGGTTTCAGCACGATCGAGTTTCCAGCCGCGAGCGCGGGAGCGACCTTGTAGATCGGCATCATCAGGGGGAAGTTCCAGGGCGTGACGGCCCCGATCACTCCCTTCGGCTCGCGCACCGACATGCCGAGTGATTTCGCATCGGTGGGAACCGTATTTCCGTAAACCTTGTCCACCGCTTCGGCGAAGAAGGCGAGCTCGCGACAGGAGGAATCAACTTCACCGATCGCGTCGGTGATCGGCTTGCCCATTTCCAGCGAGATCAACAGACCGATCTCTTCCCGGTCGGCCTGGATCCGATCGACCAGTTCGTGGAGCACGCGCTTGCGTACCCGGGGATGAGCTTCGGACCACTGGCCCGACTCGAACGACCTGCGCGCCGCGCTGACCGCCGCATCCACGTCGGCCGCGTCGCATGCGGCAATCCTGGCGAGCACAGACCCGTCTCTCGGTTTGACGGTCTCCATCTGCCCGCCCGAAATCGCATCGGCGTGCGAGCCGTCGATGAAGGCGCGCCCCTCGAGCTCGATCTGCTCCGCCCTCCTGTGCCAATCGATGTCGAATCTCATTGCTTCAGGCTGTCCAGTCATCTACTCATCCTTCGTCGGGCACAGGTATTCGACAAGTTCGGGGCTGGCAGCGACGGCGATGTCACGAGCCGGGTCGGCGATTCGTATTTCGCCTCCGGCCTGGGCTACGAGGAGCTCGCCGCCGATGTAGTCCCAGAGCCGCTCCGAGCGCTCGTAACTGACCACGTCAAGCCGGCCTGCCGCGAGCCAGGCAAAGTCGAGAGCCATCGAACCGGACTCGCGCCGGCCCCGCGACCGACGGAACTCCATCTCCAGGGGCTGGGCCGGCTCGCGGTGATCGTACGGCCGGTTGTCCGCGACCAGGGCATCCTCGATTCGGGCGACCGCACGCATATTCGAAAGACCCGGGCCTGAAGTCAGACCGACATCTTCCCGGGCGACGAAGATCTCCTCTCGCAGAGGATCGAACGTGACGGCCAGCACTGCCTCGCCTCGAATCAAGAGCGCGATCGCAACGGCCCAACGGGGATAGCCGGCAGCGAAGTTGGCGGTTCCGTCGAGTGGATCGACGCACCACACCCGGGCCGATGTGCCGTCTGAGCTTCCGCTCTCTTCGCCCAGGAAGCCATCCTCTGGCCACTTGCTCCTCAGGTGGCCGATGATCGCCTGTTCGGCGTCGAGGTCCGCCTGGGTTACCACGTCCTGACGCACTGCTTTGCTCCGGGTTTCCACGACCCCGTTCTCGAAACACCGGCGAAGCATCGGACCGACCATGACGGCCGCTTCGGTCGCCGCGGCAGCTTCCAGTTCTAGATCCATGCGGGCCTCCCGGACGAGATCAACTGGCGCGCTTCGCCGAGCAGCTTGCGGCTGGCATCGAGCATCCGGGCCTCAGGCAGGGCATCGATCTGATTCGCCTTGCCGACCCCGGTGATCCTTCGGGCGATCTCGGCCCCGGCGAAGCGAATGGCCAATTCGTACTGGCCGACGAGCCAGCGATCGAGGAAGGGGTCGGGGAACGTCCGGTCGGTCCGCCGGCTCCAACCGTCGCGCACCTCTTCCTCAAACGCGTCCCAGAAGCGGGCCGTGAGCAAATCGCAGGCCTTTGCGCCGGCAAGGTCACCCTCGAACTCGAGGGCAACGGCAGCGACCCTCAGGTGCCCGATGAACTCCCCCACGTCCCACGCAATCGGTCCGTACCGGGCGAACTCGGCGTCGAAGACTCGAAGGTCGTCCCCGGCCACCATGACGCTGCCGGTGTGGAGATCGCCGTGAATGAGTCCTTCGTGGACCGTCCGGAAGATGAACTTGAGTTCCCCGATCCTGGCCTGAAGCGACGGGTCGGCCAGCATCTCCCCGAATTCTTCGTGCAGGTCCGCGTGGCAGTGATCCAACGGCTCGCTTTCCCAGGGCTGGTCGAACACGACTTGTTCCATCAGCTCGGCCAGTTCGGGATTTTCGGCCTCGACGAGACGGGCAGAGAACTCCGCCGGGTCGAGAAAGAAGGGCGAAGTGTTGAGAAAGGCCCTGGCGAGCAGGCGACCCACCCGTTCGACGTTTGCGGTCTGGTCGTCGGCACCGAAGGCATCGGCCAGGATGGCGAACCCCGAAAGGTCCTCCATCGCCAGCACGTGGTTGTCCGCGTCGAAATCGAAGATCTCCGGCAGGAGTCCCTCGGCGAAGGGAGTCCACTTTTCGAACAGGTTCGCTTCGCGGGTGGTCCGTTCGGCGGTCAGCTCCCAAGTCTCGATGATTCTGACCCAGGGCAGTCCCTGCTTCAGAACGATCGAACCACGGTCACCCTGCACGATGTAGACGCCGTTGATGTTGCCGTCATCGGGCATCTCGACCTGGGTCACCGTGCCGACACGGTCACCGAGATGCGGTCGCTCATCCAGGTAATCCGGAATGTTTTCCCCGCTCAGAATCATGAAGTCGGCCGGTCGGGTCACTGTTTCGCTCCCGGCCCGGACTCGGGATCTGCTTCCAGCGACGGCGCCATCGCTGCCACCTTCCTGGTGACCGGGTTTGGAATCGTTCCCTGCTCTTCGGCTTTGCCGCTCTGGCGTACGGCGGACCTGACGATATGCGCGCCGATCGTTCGCAGCGGCTCGCGCGGGAGCCGGATTGGCCGCCTCGTGACGAGCCGGTTGCCGCTCCAGAAGTCGTCACGCTCGCAGGCGAGCGAAGCGAGAATCCTGCCGCCGAGGGCCGACCCGACCACACCGCTTCCGCTCCAGCCGACCCCGTAGAGGGGACCCCGCCTGTCGGTCTGGCCAAAGATCGGAAACCCGTCGATGGTCCGGTCCACCGCCCCGGACCAGGCTGTGGCGGGCTCGGCCGACCCGAGTTTCGGATAGACGCGTTTCATCGAAGTGATTACGTCCCGACGCCATCTTGTCGCTCCGCCCGAGTGCCGGCCGATGCGATTGAAGGGAGCGATCCTGCCGCCGCCACGGCCGAATGCGAGCCGGCGATCTCCGCGAAGCGACCAGTAGAGCACTCTCGGCTGTGAATCACACGCCGCCAGTCCGACCTCGGGAAGGTGTTCGTCGGAAATCTCGTGAAGCGGATTGGTCAGCACGATGTCCGAGCCAACCACGTAAAGGTACGGCTGAAGTGCTCGGTTCCGGGCGGCCCACGCGTTGGTGGTCAGGATGACCTTGCCCGCCGCGGTATCCCCGTTCGGGGTCCTGACCGACGCCGGTCCGTGGCCGGAAACCTCGAGTACCGGCGTCCTTTCGAAGACCTCGACCCCGAGTTCGGTCGCTTCCTGCTTCAGCGCGTCAACAAGTCCCTGGGGGTTTACCGTCCCACCGGTAGATTCGAATACCCCGGACCGGGTGACGCTCGTTCCCGTCTTTTCTTCAAGTCTTGCGCCGCTCAGTTGCGCGAAGGGTTCGACACCCTGCGCGTCACACTCGGCGAGACATGCGTCCCAGCTTCCCTGCTGTGCTTCGGTTGAGGCCGTCCAGAGCCAGCCTGACTGCCTGAAGTCGACCTCGGGGTGCCGGTTCGAAAGCTCCCCGATCCGCTCAATGGCCGCCACCGATTCATCGGCGAGGAGCTTTGCTTCCTCGCGTCCGCAGATGGTCGACAGGGTCGGGATCTGATTCCACCAGCTGTGCACCTGTCCCCCGTTACGGCCGGAAGCGCCGAATCCGCAGTGTTCGCGTTCGAGCACGATGATCCGCGATCCCGGTGCAGTCCTCGCCAGCTCGATCGCCGTGTGGAGGCCGACGTAGCCGCCACCGACGATCACAAAGTCGGCCTTTGAAGGGACCGGGCTCCGCGGGCAACTTTCGTTGCCCGCGGATTCGGTATCTGGATTGCCCGGCCTCACTGACCTACTTGGCCGGGTACAGGAACTTCGAGACTTCCGGATCGTCGATGTTGTCCTTGGTGGCAACGACGATGCCGGTCTTGGTGACTTCCGGATCGGGCTTGGTCCCGTTCTCCACGTAGTCGGCAGCCTGCTCGACCGAGATCTTGCCCATGTCGTACGCCTTCTGGACGATCAGGGTGGAAATCGTTCCCTGCTTCAACGCCTGGACTTCGTCCGGGGCGCCGTCATAGGCGACCACGGGGATGTCGCCATCCTTGCCGGCCGACTTCAGGGCGTTCACGGAACCAATCGCCGCCGCCTCGGTCGAGGCGAAGATGCCAGCCAGGTCCGGGATCGACTCGAGCGTCGCGGAGACCTTGGTGGCTACCGCAGCCGCATCATCAATCGCGTAAACGGGCGTCGCCTGACTGACGTTCGGGAAGTCGGCTTCCAGGGTGTCGTCGAACCCTTGCTGGCGTTCGTCGACAGCCGTCGCGCCGGGGGTGTAGCCCACGTAGAGCACCTCGCCCTTGCCGCCAACGGCCTCGCCCAGCGCCTTGCCGGCTGCCTTGCCGCCGACGGTGTTGTCCGAGGTAACCAGGCTCATCCGCAGCGACGTGTCGCTGATGTCGGTGTCGACCATGATCGCCTGGGCGCCGCCGTCGACGATCTGCTTGACCGGAGCGACCAACGCGTTGGCGTCGAACGGCTCGAGAATCAGAACGTCCGGCTTGGTCGCGGCAACCGACTGCAGCTGTTCGACCTGCGAGTCAACTTCGGGCTTGGGCGGCGACTGCACGGTCAGGTCCACGTTATTGGCTTCGGCGGCATCCTCGGCTCCGTGCTGGATCGCCAGACAGAATGCACAGCCGGACTGAAGGGCCAACTCCAGGGTCACCTTCGGCTGGTCTCCCGACCCGTCGGAGTCGCTGGATCCACAGCCCACCCCCACGACCCCGAGGGCCAGGACGGCAACCAGCAGCACCAGTGCCTTCCATTTGTTTTTCAGCGACATCTACTCCTCCTTGTTCAAAACGACGCGTTCTTGTTGCGCCGTAATTGGTCTACGTACACAGCGGTGAGCAAGACGATTCCGACCGCCACGTTCTGCCAGAACGGGTCGATCTGCAAGATCACGAAGCCGTTCAGAAGAACGGCCGGGATGAACACCCCGATGATGGTTCCGAACATCCGCCCGCGCCCGCCGAACAGACTGGTGCCGCCGATCACGGCGGCGGCGATGGCGGCCAGGGCATCCTGGGAATGGGCGGAAAGCGAGGCGACGCCGAAGCGGGAGACGTCGATGGTCGCCACGATGCCGGCGAGGACGCCGATCATCACGTAGAGGATGAACATGTGGCGGTTGACGTTGACGCCGGCCCGCCTCGCCGACTCGGCGTTCGAGCCGATCGCGTAGTTCCTGAGGCCAAACCTGGTCCTCGAAAGCAGAACCCACAGGACGGCTGTGACTGCCGCGGCCACTACCACCGGCCAGGGCAGGATTCCGAATGCCTGACCAAGTCCGAACTTCTCCTGGAGCGGGACCGGAATGTTCGCGACGTTGACCCCATCGGCCAGAACCTGGGCCAGGCCGAGGGCGATCCCGAGTGTGCCCAGGGTCGCGATGAAGGACGGGATCCTGAGCCGCACGATGATCAGGCCGTTGAAGACTCCCCAGGCTGCTCCCGAAGCCAGGGCTACCACGACGCCGACTCCGATAGCCAGCCCGAGGTGGTCGTAGTTGCCGGTCGCAATCGCGTCTTCGGCCCCTGACATTCCCCCGACCACCTTCGCGGTGAGTACCGAACTGAACACGATCACCGAACCGATCGAAAGGTCGAGACCGCCCGCGATCAGCAGCACCGTAACACCCGCCGCGAGCACCATCAGGGTGGAGGCGTTGACCATCACGTTCTTCAGGTTGTCGACGGTCAGGAACGTTCCGGTCGGAGTCAGGATCGCGAAGACCAGCACCAGCACCAGCAGGACCGACCCGATCGAAATGTCTTCGAGCCGTTCCCGCGGCATACCGGCCAGGATTCCCTTGAGACCGGTAGCCGGGCGCTTGCCTGAGCGTGTCGTTTCCGGACTACTCATGTTCCGGCTCTTCCATCCCGGCGAGGGTCAGGGTCAGGTCCTGAAGGTTGGTCTCGGAACTCTTGAAGGTGGCGACCCTCTGGCCGAGGCGCAGCACCGAAATGCGGTCGGCCACCCGAAGGACGTCGGGCATGTTGTGGGAGATCAGGAGAACCGAAAGCTTCTTCTCGTCCCGCATCCGGGTGATCAGTTCGAGCACGAACTCGGTCTGCCTCACGCCGAGGGCAGCGGTCGGCTCGTCCATGATGATCATGTTCGAACCCCACACCGCCGCCCTGGCCACGGCTACCGCCTGGCGCTGGCCCCCGGAGAGCGATCCCACCGGTTCGTTCAGCGAAGGCAGGGTGACGCCGAGTTCGGTCAGGTACTCGCGGGTACGGACCCTCATCTCGTTGCGATCGACGAAGCCGAGCCGCCGGGTAAATCCCTTCCTGAGCGGCTCCCGCCCGAGGAAAACATTCTCCCCGGCCGGCAAAGAATCGGCCAGCGCCAGATCCTGGAAGACGGTTTCGATGCCAACTGCCTGGGCCGCGCCGGGGTTGCCGAATTCGTAGCGCTGTCCGCGCACCCGGAGTTCGCCTTCGTCGGGAGTGATGACGCCGGAAAGAGTCTTGACTACGGTCGACTTGCCGGCGCCGTTGTCTCCGACCAGGGCGTGCACCTCGCCTTCGGCGATCTCGAGATCGACTCCGCGGAGCGCCTCGACGTGCCCGAACGTCTTCTTCAGACCCTTGATCTCGACCAGTGGCCCGGCTGCGGTGCTCATGCCACTTTCTCCGGTCGATGGTTCAGCCAGGCCCCGAGGTTCCGGCACATTTCCTCGCCGGCTTTGGTACCCGCCTGCATCGCTGCTTCGAGACTTGACCCTTCGAGGTGCGCGATGACGAAATGCGCGATGAACGAGTCACCGGCCCCGCAGGTGTCGACCGCCTGGATCTCGTTGCCAGCCACGGAAACCGACTCGCCGGTGCCACGAGCCCTGCTCCCGTGGCGACCACACATAGCCACCGCGATCTTCGCTCCTCCTTGGAGAGCGCTCTCAAGAAGGGCATCGGTTTCCGGACCCGGTTCACCTTCCCAGGAATAGAACGCAACGTCCAGGCCTTCGAGGCCTTCGGTCACCGGCCGGACGGAAAAGTCGAAGCTGAGTCCACGACGATCCGCCCGGAAGTCCCGGATCAGATCTGCGGCGTTCGGCGAAAGCGATCCGTGGACCCAGTCGGTGTGACCGAGCACCGCGATATTCGAAGGATCGGGGGCGAATGCCTCGGAGACGCCGAAATGCTCGGCCAGAATCTGCTTTTCCCCGTCCTCGTCGAGACTGAGTTCGGTCAGACCGGTGGCTCCAGGAAGCGTTTCGATTAGGGAATCATCAAGACCGGCCCTGAGAATCTCGGCCCGCAGCCACGCTCCTGCCTCATCATCACCGACCGGACCCATGTAGCTCGCGTTGGCTCCTAGTCCGTTCCAGGCGACCGCCACATTGAGAGCGTTTCCGCCCGGGAACCAGCCCTGGTCCTGGTAGTGATCGATGCAACAATCACCGACCGTCGCCACCCTGAAGTCGCGGACCGTACTCACCGGGAACCGTCTTCCGCGAAATCAGAATTCGAGTGCCGTCGACGGGCGAATGAATCCTCCGCCAAGAGCATTGACTGGACTGAGAGCGCTCTCACTGATTCGCAAAGTAGCAGGTTTGAAATCATCGGGCAACCTGACTCGCCGCCCTGACCGATCGGGATACCCCAGATCGCGCCGCT
>ERZ724513.363-NODE-363-length-21418-cov-8.619716_pt1 | contig 21418 bp, 24 predicted proteins | sample MGYA00376046_ERZ724513 | MGnify/ENA primary metagenome ERZ724513 (study PRJEB28724, sample SAMN07190883) | activated sludge metagenome | isolation source: activated sludge of sewage treatment plant in Hong Hong | place: Hong Kong | collected 2016-03-17 ...
CCGCTGAGCGTTGCGTGACCGGGCCGCACCTGATCGGATGAACCCAAGTCCGTAAGGAGGCCCAATGTCCGACGAAGCCCTCGAGAACCTGCTGCACGAGAACCGCACGTTCCCGCCCAGCGCCGAGTTCGCTGCCCAGGCCAATGCGAAGGCCGAGATGTACGACCAGGCCGCAGCAGATCGGCTGGGCTTTTGGGATGAGCAGGCCCGGCGGCTGCACTGGGAGACGCCGTGGGAGCAGACGCTGGACTGGTCGGAGGCGCCGTTCGCGAAGTGGTTCGTCGGCGGCACCTTGAACGTGGCCTACAACTGCGTGGACCGGCACGTCAACGCAGGCTTCGGCGACAAGGTGGCGATTCACTTCGAGGGCGAGCCGGGCGACACCCGCACCCTGACCTACGCGGACCTCAAGGACCAGGTCAGCCGCGCCGCCAATGCGCTGACCGAGTTGGGCGTGCAGGCCGGCGACCGGGTGGCCATCTACCTGCCGATGATTCCGGAGGCGGCGATCAGCATGCTCGCGTGCGCCCGGATCGGGGCGGCGCACTCGGTGGTGTTCGGCGGCTTCAGTGCCGAAGCCCTGCGCAGCCGCATCGAGGACGCCGAGGCCAAGGTCGTCATCACCTCCGACGGCGGGTACCGGCGCGGCAACCCATCGGCGCTCAAACCCGCCGTGGACGAGGCTGTCGCAGCCTGCCCGAGCGTGGAGCACGTGCTCGTCGTGCGCCGGACTGGCCAGGACGTCGCCTGGACGGACAAGGACGTCTGGTGGCACGACGTGGTGGATGCCGCAAGTCCCGAGCACACACCCGAGGCTTTCGACTCCGAACAGCCGCTGTTCATCCTCTACACCTCGGGCACGACCGGCAAGCCAAAGGGCATCCTGCACACCTCCGGCGGCTACCTAACCCAGACCGCCTACACGCACTACAACGTCTTCGACCTCAAACGCGACGACGTGTACTGGTGCACCGCCGACGTCGGCTGGGTGACCGGCCACTCCTACATCGTCTACGGGCCGCTGGCCAACGGGGCGACCCAGGTGATGTACGAGGGAACGCCGGACACTCCGCACAAGGGCCGCTGGTGGGAGATCATCGAGAAGTACCGGGTGACCCTGCTCTACACCGCGCCCACCGCGATCCGCACGTTCATGAAGTGGGGCAACGACATCCCCGCCCAGTTCGATCTGACCAGCCTGCGGCTGCTCGGCAGCGTCGGTGAGCCGATCAACCCCGAGGCCTGGATCTGGTATCGCGACCACATCGGTGGCGGCGACGTGCCGATCGTCGATACCTGGTGGCAGACCGAGACCGGCGCGATGATGATCAGCCCGCTCCCCGGCGTGACCGCATGCAAGCCGGGTTCGGCCATGGGACCGCTGCCCGGGATCCGGGCCGACGTCGTGGACGACAACGGCGAGCCAGTCGGTCCCGGCGGTGGTGGCTACTTGGTGCTCAGCGAACCGTGGCCGAGCATGCTGCGCGGGATTTGGGGAGACCCGCAGCGGTACATCGACACCTACTGGTTCCGTTGGCCGCAGTACTACTTCGCCGGGGACGGCGCAAAGTACGACGAGGATGGTGCGATCTGGCTGCTGGGCCGGGTCGACGACGTGATGAACGTGTCGGGCCACCGCATTTCGACCACCGAGGTCGAGTCGGCACTGGTCAGCCACGAACTGGTGGCCGAGGCGGCTGTGGTGGGAGCCGCGGACGAAACCACAGGCCAAGGCATCGTCGCTTTCGTCATCCTGCGCACCGACATGGCCGCGCCCGACGACGTCGCGCAAGTGCTGCGCAATCACGTGGCCACCGAGATCGGGCCGATCGCCAAGCCACGTCAGATCATGGTGGTCGGGGAACTGCCGAAGACCCGTTCTGGCAAGATCATGCGCAGGCTGCTGCGCGACGTCGCGGAGAACCGCAGCCTCGGGGACGTCACCACATTGGCGGACCCGTCGGTGATGAACCTGATCAGTGAGGGCCTGAACAAGGGTGACGACTGACGGCCGATCGGAGATCTTCCAGCGGCTGCCGCTGACGGAGCGCCTCTGGGTGCTGCGGCAACTGCAGAGTGAGACGGTCGGCGGCGCGCTGCTCATCATCGCCGCAGCGATCGCGCTGGTGTGGGCGAACTCCCCGGCTGGCGACCTGTACTACGACCTCGCCAACTTCACGGTCGGCCCGTCGGCTCTGCATTTGAACTTGACGCTCGCGACGTGGGCCGCGGACGGCCTGCTGGCGATCTTCTTCTTCGTGGCCGGCCTCGAGCTGAAGTACGAACTTGTGAAGGGTTCGCTGAGCCGGCCCTCGCAGGCGGCGGTCCCCGTGGCCGCGGCTTTGGGCGGAATGGTCATCCCGGCGCTGATCTACTTCGGGGTGAACGTCAGCGCGGCAGGTGGTGAGCCCAGCGGCTGGGGTATCCCGATGGCCACCGACATCGCGTTCGCGCTGGCGGTGCTCGCTGTCGCCGGCCGCCGACTGCCAGTGGCCCTGCGCGCGTTCCTGCTGACGCTGGCGGTGGTGGACGATCTCGGGGCAATCCTGGTCATCGCGATCTTCTACTCCGATGTGTTCAACGTCCTGCCGTTCCTCGGGGCGCTGGCGTGCATGGCTGCCTACTGGCTGGCGCAGCGGGCACGGATCACCTCCGGCCTGCTGTACGTGCCGCTGGCGGGGCTCACCTGGGTTCTCATGCACGAGTCCGGCGTCCACGCGACCGTGGCCGGTGTTGCGCTGGCGATGCTCACGCGCATCACAACCGACCCGGGCGAGGACGAGTCCCCCGCTGAGCGCCTGCAGCACCGCTTGCACCCGCTGTCGGCCGGCTTCTGCGTGCCCGTCTTCGCGTTCTTCGCCGCCGGTGTCGACCTGCGCGGTCAGAGCCTGCTGGATTCGCTGAGCGAGCCGGTCGCGCTGGGCATCATCCTCGGCCTGGTCCTGGGCAAGCCGATCGGCGTGCTGCTCGGGGCAGGTCTGACAGCGCGATTCACGAGGGCATCGCTGGCCAAGGGGTTGTCGTGGCTGGACGTGGCGGCCATCGGTCTACTGGCCGGCATCGGGTTCACCGTGTCCCTGCTGATCGCCGAGCTGGCCTTCGAATACGGCAGCGTGACCCAGGAGGACGCGAAGGTCGGCATCCTGTCCGCGAGCCTGCTGGCCGCCATGCTGGCCATTGTTGCTCTGCAGTTGCGCGCCCGGCAGTACCAGCGCCTGTACGACGTCGAGGAACGCGACGAGGATCAGGATGGCATTCCCGACGTGTATAACCATGAGCGCGGACTATCGTGACCATATGGCTTTGACCACCAAGAACAGCGAGCCCGGCCTCGTCGAGCTCGTGCGCTCGGCAGCGGCCGACACGACCGAGCTCGTCAAGCAGCAGATCGAACTCACCAAGACCGAGATCCAGCAGAGCGTCAAGACCGCCGGTTCGTCGTTCGGCCTGCTTGCCGTGGGCGGCGTGATCCTCGGGCTGGGGCTCATCTTCTTGCTGGTCACGATCGCCTACGTACTCGTGCAACTCGGACTGCAGGTATGGGCCGGCTTCGGCATTGTCACGCTCTTCCTGTTCATCGTCGGCGCGATCCTCGTGATGCTCGGGCGCAAGCGCGCCAAGAGCGTGCAGGGTGCCGAGCGGTCGATGGCGGCCCTAGAGGCGACGAAGGCGACGTTCCGAGGCTGAGTGACCCTCTCCCTCACGCCGTACGAGGCGATCCACGCGCCGGGGCCGTGGACCCATCGGCTGGTGTCGGCCAACGGCGCGCAGTTCCATCTCGCCGAAGCCGGTGCTGGGCCGTTGGTGCTCATGCTGCACGGCTTCCCGCAGTACTGGTGGACCTGGCGCGGCTACCTGCCCGCTCTGGCCGAGGCCGGTTACCGGGTGGCCGCCATGGATTTGCGGGGCTACGCCGGGTCCGATCACTCACCGCGCGGCTACGACCCGATCACGTTGTCCAACGACGTGCTGGGGGTGATCGCCTGCCTCGGTGAGCAGTCGGCGGTCATCGTCGGCCATGGCTGGGGCGGGCACATCGGCTGGACCTCGGCCCGGCGTTCCCGTTCGGTCCGGGGGTTGGTGGCGCTGTCTGCGCCGCACCCCGTGCGGTTGCGGGAGGCCGCTCGTACCCAGCAGCAGTTGAACGCGTGGCGCTATGCCTTGCGGTATCAATGGCCCTGGCTTCCGGAGCGCGACTTCGCCGATCACGACGCGATACGAGTGGCGGAGGTACTGCGCGACTGGTCCGTGCGCCAGGAATGGCTGACGCCGCATGTCCGCGAGCACTTCCGGGCAGCCTTCCTCGAAGCGAACACGGCGCATTGCGCGATGGAGTACCACCGGTGGGCCTGGCGCAGTTACGTGCGCGCGGACGGCAGGCGGTTCAACACATTGATGGGCGCGGAGCCGATCCGGCAGCCGGTGCTCCACCTGCATGGCCGCCAGGATCCGACGGTGCTCCCGGCCACGACCACCGGCAGTGAGCTACATGTCGCCGGGGAGTACCGGGGCGAGGCGATCGACGGCTGCGGGCACTTCCCGCACGAAGAAAGGCCGGATGTGGTGCTGCCGTTGCTGCTGGAGTGGTTGGGGTCGATCGGCTAGGTCCCGGCCGCGCCTTTCCGGGGGAAATGTGAGTCAGCGACCAGTTTCTGGTCTGTGAGTCACAAAGCGGTTGGTCGCAAAGCTTCAGCGCGCGCAGGAACCCGTCGCCACCGGGATCGTCCGGTTGACAGCGCGCGCCAGCGCCTGGTCCACGGTCTTGGTGGTCAGCGCAAAGCCCGTGCGCTCGTACTGCTGGCTGCTGGCGAACACGATCCCGGCGTACTGGCCGTCCCGGGTGAGCAGCGGCCCGCCGGAGTTGCCCGGGATGACCCGGCCGCGGACCACATAAATCTCGCGCGGCTTGACGGACTCTCCGTAGATGTTGTCGCTGAAGACCGGGCTCTCGGAGGTACGGGCGACCACCCGGGCGCTGCGCAGGTCCAACGGCCCGCCGCCCGGATAGCCCGCGATGACCGCTGCATCGCCGTCGGACAGCCGGGACTCGCTTAGGGGCTGCAGTCCGAGGCCAGGGATGAACAGCACCGCCACGTCGAGGTCGGGGTTGAAGTACACGACGTCAGCGCCCCACGAGCGCCCGTCGCTGGAGGTCACCCGTACCTGGCTCATGCCAGCCACCACGTGGGCGTTGGTGGCGATCCGGTCGGTGGCGTAGACGAACCCGGAACCCGTGGAACCCTGCCCGCACGACGGCGTCGGGCCCGAGACCCGCACCACTGAGGAACTGGCCGTGATTGCAGCCTGCGGGATGTTCTTCGGCGGCGGTTCGACCTTGGTCCCGGGCAGGCCCTCGAGGCCGAAGAAGACGTCGGGCAGGTTCACGTCGGCGAGGAAGCGGCGCACGGAGTAGGCCAGGTCGGAGGCCTGTGCCGGCGCCATCCGTTCCACCTGCTTCAGCAGGGCCGACGACCGCACCGCCGAGGACAAGGTCGGGGACGGGAAGGAGGCCACCATTGCCGCGACCAGCCAGAAGACGATCAAACCGGCAACCGCGCTCACCAGCGCACCGGCAGCGGCATCCACCACCCGTCCCGGTCCGTGCTGCAGTGCCATCCAGATCGGTCGCCCGATGAACACCGCGAGCGCGTTACCCAGACCGATGCCGACTAGCAGAACGCCGATGCTCACCGCAGCCGCCGCGGGCCCCAGCACACCCAGGTAATCCAGCACGAACGGCAGAGCAGCCGACGCCACGATCGCGCCCCCGATGGTCCCCGCTACGGAGAGCACGCTGCGAACCAGCCCGCGGTGCCAGCCGATAAGCGCGACAAGCACGAGCAGGCCGATCACGATCAGATCGACGGCACCCATAGCTCTCTCATCCAGTCCATCCGATGTCTACGGTACGTCCGAAATCCCAGGGCCGCTCCCAGCCGGCCAGCTGAATGATCCGGTCGAGCAGGCCGGCGGTGAACCCCCAGACGAGCATCCCCGCCACCTCGAAGCCGTTACCGATGTAGCCACTCGGGTGACGCACCTTCACCCGATTGCCCGGATCGGTGAGGTCCGCAATGGCAACTCGATGCACCGACTCGACCTCGGCCGGATCGATCGCAGCCACCGGCGACGGCTCGCGCCAGTACGCCAGCACAGGTGTAACGACGTAGTTGGACGGCGGCAGCCACAACTGCGGCAGTTCGTGGATCACCTGCACGCCGGCCGGGTTCAAACCGGTCTCCTCCTGGGCCTCCCGCAGGGCGGCAGCCACCGGACCGTCATCGCCGGGGTCGAGCGCGCCACCGGGGAACGCGGGCTGCCCTGCGTGCGAGCGCATGTCAGAGGCGCGCTGGATGAGCAGCACGTCCGGGCCGTCGCCGAACAGGATCAGCACGGCGGATTGCCGGCCCGTGTCATCGGGCGGCAGGAAGCGGGAAAGTTCGGTGCCGTCCAGATCGCGGGTGGCCTCGACAAGGGGGTTGAGCCAGTCGGGTAGGTCACTCACTTGCGCATCCGTTCGGCCTTCACCGGATCCTGCTCACCGATGTCGTTGGACGGACACAGGTGGCGGATCGGGCAGGCCGCGCAGGCGGGTTTGCGAGCGAAGCAGCAGCGCCGGCCGTGGAAGATCAGCCGGTGGCTGACCATCGTCCGGTCCTTGCGCGGGAACAGGGCGTCAAGGTCGTACTCGATGCGCACGGGGTCGGAATTGGTGGTCCAGCCCAGCCGGTTGCTCAGCCGCGTGACGTGGGTGTCCACCGTGAAGCCGGGCTGATCGAACGCGTTGCCGCGCACGACATGGGCGGTCTTGCGGCCCACTCCGGGCAACGTGGTCAGTGCTGACATGGGCTGCGGAATTTCGCCCTTGTACTTGTCACAGACCCGCTGCGCCATCGCCTGCAGGGACGCCGCTTTGTTCCGGAAGAAGCCTGTCGAGCGGATCATGTCCTCGAGTTCAGCGCGGTCGGCTGGCGCCAGCGCGCGCGGATCCGGGTAGAGGGCGAACAGTGGGGGGGTGACGTGATTGACCCGTTCGTCAGTGCACTGGGGGCTCAAGGTGGTCGCGACGAGCAGTTCATAGGGGTTGTGGAAGTCCAGTTCACAGTGTGCGTCGGGGTAGGTCTGCGCCAGGATCCGGTCCACCGCCCGGGCCCGACGCACGAGGGCCACGGGCGGTTTGAGCATTCATCCAGGGTATCCGCCCGGCCGGTGAGCCGCCTCATCACTCAATCGGGGGTACGGGCCGGGGGTGCAGAACCCGATATTGGATTCATGACCACGTTCCAGGACGCGCCCCCCACGCTGCGGGACCTGTCCCTGGATGACCTACGGCAAGTACGCCAGCAACTCACTGACGAGGAGAGCCGGGTCTCCTACTGGCGGCGGCTGTTCCAGGCTCGCTTGGACATGCTCACCGACAGCGACGAGGCAGAAACCACCGACGTTCGGCGGGTTCTGCAGGACGCCTCCAATGCCCCCCGCCGCTGGCAGGCACTGGGGCTGCATCCGGCCGACATTGACACCTCCATGCCGGAGGCGCAGGAGTTGTGGAGCCGTGTGGTCGATCTCCATGACGAGGTGCAGCGTGAGGCCTACACCCATCTGCTGCAGCAGATGGAGGCCTCGCTGTCACGCAACCGCCGAGCCTTGCACAGCCAAATCGACCTCGTCACCCACGAGCTGATCCAGCGCTACAAGGCCAACCCCGCGCTGGCACTCACGGCTCTGCCCACGCGCCGACAGTCAGCCTGAACGCCTGAGCTGCACGAACCGCCCGCGCGCCGGGGTGGACGTCACATCCGGAATCCGTGCCAAACCGGGCCACAATCGGGTGATCTGCGCCACACTGGTAGGCGTGGATGACGTTTTGCGCCAAGCCCCCCTGTTCACAGCACTCGACGACGAGGCGGCAGCCGCCCTGCAGGCCTCGACAGTGGAGGTCCGGCTGTCCAAGGGCCAGGACCTGTTTCTCGAGGGTGAGCCGGGCGACAGGATGTTCGTCATCACGGAGGGGAAAGTCAAACTCGGGCACACTGCCGCGGACGGCCGGGAGAGCCTGCTGGCGATTCTCGGGCCAGGGGAACTGCTCGGCGAACTGAGCCTGTTCGACCCGGGGCCGCGGACCGCGACGGCCACGGCGTTGACCGACGCCACGCTCATCGCCGTGGGACATTCAGCGCTGCGACCCTGGCTGACCGGGCGGCCGGAGGTGGCCGAGGCGTTGCTGCAAGCCCTGGCCCAGCGCCTGCGCCGCACGAACGAGGCGATGGCGGACTTGGTGTTCTCCGACGTCCCGGGTCGCATCGCAAAGATCCTGCTCGAACTCGGCGACAAGTTCGGCCGTCAGATGCCCGACGGGCTGCACGTCACCCACGACATGACACAGGAAGAACTGGCACAACTGGTCGGAGCATCGCGCGAGACCGTGAACAAAGCACTGGCCGACTTTGCCAGCCGAGGCTGGATCCGGTTGGAATCGCGCTCGGTCGTGCTGATCGACATCGACCGCCTGCAGAAGCGTGCCCGCTGAGAGGCGCCGCCTCTCCGCGATCGGCTGGGTGGCCCTCGGGGTCGCCGTCGCCCTCTGCTGGCACTACCTGACGAAGGCCCGCGAGGCGTATCTGCTGGACCTCGACGTGTACCGGGACGCGGCGGAAGTGGCCTGGTCCGGTGGGGACCTCTACGGACTGCGGTACACCGACATCGGACTGCCCTACCTGTACCCGCCGTTCGCGATCCTGTTCCTCACGCCGTTGGGCTGGCTGTCGGACGTGGGTGCGCAGGTCATGTGGACACTCGTCACGCTGGTCTCCGTCGTCGTCTATGCCGTGGTGTGCGTGTGGAACTTCGCGGCCGAGCGCTTCCACACTCCGACGGTCTACATGGTGACGGTCGCGTTCGCCCTGGCGATGGAACCGACCGAGTCGAACATCAACTTCGGGCAGGTCAACATCCTGCTGGCCCTGTTTCTCGTCCTGGACTTGAGCCGCCGGACCTGGCGTGTGCCGCAGGGCGTACTGACCGGCATCGCGGCCGCAGTGAAACTGACGCCGCTGTTCATCGCCGTCTACTACGCGGTCACCCGCCGGGTGCGGGCGACGGCGTGGACTGTGGGCGGATTCGCCGTCTGCACATTGGTCGCCGCGCTGGTCTTCCCGCACGCCTCCCGGGTGTTCTGGACGGGGACGTTCCTGGAGTCCGACCGGGTGGGAGTGTCCTACATCAGCAACCAGTCGATCAACGGGCTGCTGCAACGCGCGATCTCGGACCCGCAGGTGGCCCGCTTGCTGTGGCTGGTACTGGCGGCCGTGGTGGCCGTGGCCGTGCTGGTACTGGCCCACCACCTGTTCGGCACATATCCACACCTGACCGACGCGCTGGTGCTCGCCGCCATCCTTCTGATCTCGCCGATCAGCTGGAGCGCGCACTGGATCCTGATCCTGCCGCTGCTGCTGGTCGCGGTCTTCCCGGACGAGCCCGTATTGCTGCTGCGCGTACTGGCGGCACTGCTGGCCGGGGCGCTGCTGTACGGCGTGATCAGGCCGCTGGAAACGGCGCAACGGCTGGTGCCGCCGGCCGCTGACAACATCGTGTTCGCCAACACGTTCACGTGGCTCACGCTCGTGGTGGGGGTTGCCTGCACGGTCTGGTACTGGCGGCGGGTGGAGACTGACCAGGGCCAATCCGTGAGCGTTCCGGACATCCGTTAGCACCGCGGGCGGGTTTTGGGCGCCCGGCATGCTCACCGATGCCCGGAATGCTCACCGATCGGGGTGAAGGCCCAGGTACTCCAACTGCGCCCGGACGCTGAGTTCCGCGGCCGGCCACAGAATCCGCGGAACGTCGGCGTAGACCCGCTCGACCACTGCGCGGGGCGTGGGTTCGGCGAGTTCGGCGGCCGCCGCCCGCACCTCCTCAAGCCGCTCGTGGCGGTGTGCCAGGTAGGCGTCCAGAACCGCGGCCGCGTCCGGAAGGGCGGGCCCGTGTCCCGGCCAGACCTGGGTCGCGCCGGCGGCTTCCACGAGCTCCTGCAGCAGCTGCAGCGATGCGAGGTAGTCGGCCAGCCGCCCGTCCGGATGCGCGACAACCGTGGTTCCGCGGCCCAGGATCGTGTCACCCGTGAGGACAGCCGCCCGCTGCGGCAGGTGCAGGCTGACCGAGTCGCTGGTGTGCCCGGGCGTGGCCACGATGTGCACTTCCAGATCTCCGGCGACCACTACTTCACCCGGCGCCAGCCGCTCGTGGCCGGGCTGGGGGTCCAGCGCCCGGACCTGCGCCCCGAAGGTCTGCTTGAACAAGCCCGCGCCGGCGCTGTGGTCCAGATGCCCGTGGGTGAGCACGATCTGGCGCACCCGCCTGCCGTTCAGCGCCGCTTGCACTGCCGCGAGATGGGCGGGGTAGTCAGGCCCCGGATCGACCAGCACTACCGAGTCGGCATCGGCGTCCAGCAACCAGGTGTTCGTCCCGTCCAGGGTCATCGGCCCGGGGTTGCCGGCCAGCACGCACTGCGCACCGTCGAACGTTCCGCCACTCCACGGGCCGGTGCTGCCCGGCATCGCGACGAAACCGGTCACAGAGGCTCCCCCGTCACGGCATTGACCAGCACCCACGTGATGTCACCGTCGGCGGGCAGCGGCTTGGGCATGATCGGTATCGGGGAACGGTGTTCAGCCAGCGCCTCCGCCACCGTGTCGAAGCGGGCGATGTCAGCCAGCGCAGCGGTGGTCGGCGGCAGCATAGGCAGCCCGTCAATCGCCGCCGGGTCGAACCACCCGACGTTCTGGTGCTCCGTGGTGAAGTCGGCCAGGTCCTGCCCGGCCGGCAAGGCCGCAGCGAAGAAGCGGGTGTCGAAGCGCCGCGACTCGACTTCGGGTGTGACCCAGTGGGCGAAGGGATGCAGCGCGGCCAGGTCTGGCTTCAGTTCGAACTCGGCCAGCAGCGACCCGAAGTCGCGTTGTCGGTCGGCGAAGGCCGCGGCCGGTGGGGCGGGGTCGGTGAGCAGCACGCCGCACTCCTCGAACGTCTCACGGACTGCGGCGACCAGCCAGGGATCGCCGAGTTCGGCGTCGGCAACGTCGAGCGCACCGCCCGGGAACACGTACATGCCGCGCGCGAAACCCAAGTTGGCCGCCCGCTGCAATAGAGCAACCTCGACGCCCGCAACACCGTCGCGCAACAAGACCACGGTGGACGCCGGCCGCGGCTCGGGGGCCGTCCAGTCCCCGCCGTACACCAGAGCCCGGGCGCGCTCGGCCAGCTCCGGCGGCATGCGCATCACAGCACCTCGGCGATGACCTCGACCTCGACCGGGGCATTCAGTGGCAGCGCCGCGACCCCGACCGCCGAGCGGGCGTGCACGCCCTTCTCCCCCAGCACATCCCCGATCAATTCCGAGGCCCCATTGAGTACCTGCGGCTGGGCCGTGAAGCCCGCGGCGCTGGCCACGAAACCGACCACCTTGACGACCCTGATCTCGTCCAGGTTCGCCTGCGACGCCACCGCGGCCAGGGCGTTGAGCGCGCACTGCCGGGCGCATTCCACGGCGTCGCTCACGCCGACCTCATCGCCGACCAGTCCCGTGCGCAGCAGCTCCCCGGAGACGAAGGGCAACTGTCCGGCCGTGTAGATCATCGCCCCGCTGCGCACTGCCGGAACATAGGCGGCGACCGGCGCCGGAACCTCCGGCAGCACCAACCCGAGATCTGCGAGACGCTGGGCCACACTCATGACGTCGGCCGCTTGAAGTAGGCCACCAGGTTCTCCGGAGTCGGGCCGGGCACCACTTGCACCAGCTCCCAGCCGTCGGCGCCGAAGTTGTCCAGGATCGCCTTGGTGTTATGGATCAGCAACGGTGCGGTGAGGTACTCCCAGTTGGTCATGGCTTTGACCCTAGGGCCGCGCTCGTTGGCGAACAAGGCGAGGGCTGTTTGGGTACCTCACCGCACTCCTGGTGGCACGTGAAGTACCGGAACCAGGAAGAGGCTCACGCAGACCGACCGGCCAGAAGTTCTACTCTGGACCAATGAGCAACCGTGCCCCGAACTGGTCGCGCGTGCGCCTGCATGTGGTGTCCGGGAAGGGCGGGACGGGCAAGACCACGGTCGCTGCGGCACTGGCCCTGGCACTGGCTCGCGGCGGCAAGAAGGTGCTCCTGCTCGAGGTCGAGAACCGGCAGGGCATCGCGCAGCTCTTCGACACCGCGCCGCTGCCGTACAAGGAGACCCGGATCGCCGTGGCCGAGGACGGTGGGGTCGTGTACGCGCTGCCGATCGACGCGGAAGCGGCGCTGCTTGAGTACCTGGAGATGTTCTACGGGCTCAAGCGCGGGGGTTATGCGCTGCGCAAGCTCGGGGCCATCGACTTCGCGACCACCATCGCACCGGGATTGCGCGACGTGCTGCTGACGGGCAAGGCCAGTGAGGCAGTCAAGCGCGGCGAGAAGACCGGCCGGCTGGCTTACGACGCGGTCGTCATGGACGCCCCACCCACCGGGCGCATCACCCGTTTCCTCAACGTCAACACCGAGATCGCGGGACTGGCCAAGGTCGGGCCCATCCGGTCGCAGGCGGACTCGGTCATGGGTGTCATCCGATCGGCCCGGACGGCCGTGCACCTTGTGACACTGCTCGAGGAGATGCCGGTGCAGGAGACGCTGGACGGCATCGCGGAACTGCGGGCCGCGGCGCTGCCGCTCGGGACTGTCGTCATCAACCAGTCCCGGCAGTCGGAATTGCGCCCCGAGGACCTGCAGCTTGCGGCCACCCGCTCCCTGCCGGAATCTCGCATCGCCGACGGTCTGCAGCGGGCGGGCATCGACCCGACGTCGGCCGTCATCGCTGCCCTGGAGGACGAGGCCGCCGACCACGCCGCCCGTGTGGCGTTGCAGGACGCCGAGCGCGAGCGGTTGCTGGATGCCGGGCTGCCGACGCTGGAGCTGCCGTATCTGCCGGGCGGCATCGACCTCGCGGCGTTGTACGGGCTGGCCGAGGACCTGCACAGCCAAGGGTTGCCGGCATGACCACTTTGGACGTCGACGCGCTGCTGGACGACCCCGCTGTGGGCGTGATCGTGTGTTGCGGCTCGGGTGGGGTCGGCAAGACCACCACAGCTGCGGCACTGGCGCTGCGGGCTGCCCAACGCGGGCGCACCGTTTGTGTCCTTACGATCGACCCGGCCCGACGGCTTGCACAGTCCATGGGACTCACCGAGTTGGACAACACCCCCCGGCCCGTTCCCGACATCGAGGGCGGCTCGTTGAGCGCCATGATGCTGGACATGAAGCGCACCTTCGACGAGATCGTCGAGGCGCACGCCGAGCCGGAGCGGGCCGCCGCCATTCTGGAGAACCCCTTCTATCAGGCGCTGTCCAGCTCCTTCGCTGGCACGCAGGAGTACATGGCGATGGAGAAGCTGGGCCAGTTGCGCCAACTCGGCGAGTGGGATCTCATCGTCGTCGACACCCCGCCTTCGCGGTCGGCGCTGGACTTCCTCGACGCGCCCAAGCGGCTGGGCTCGTTCCTCGACGGCCGCTTGATCCGGGTGCTCGCAGCACCTGCCCGCGGCGCAGGGCGGGTGAGCGCCCGCGTGCTCGGGGCCGGCATCGGGCTGTTCACAGGGGCGATGAGCAAGATCCTCGGCGGCCAGGTGCTGCGCGACGTGCAGTTGTTCGTGACCAGCTTCGACGCGCTCTTCGGGGGATTCCGGGAACGGGCAGAGCAGACCTACGCGCAGTTGCAGGCGCCCGACACTCGCTTCCTCGTCGTGGCTGCCCCGGAACCCGACGCCCTTCGCGAGGCCAGCTACTTCGTGCAACGCCTGGAGACCGAGCGGATGCCGTTGGCGGGGCTGGTGCTCAACCGCGTGCAGGACGTCCGGCTGCCGGAACTGTCGGCTGCCACGGCCCGGGCCGGATCCGAGCGGCTCGGGGACGACGACGTCCTGGTTGCCGAACTTCTGCGCCTGCATGCCGACCGTATGGATAGCGCCGCCCGGCAGGAGCGGCTGACCCGGTCCTTCACCGGCGCCCATCCCCGCGTGCCGGTGGCCTCGGTGATCGCGCTGGCAGACGACGTGCACGACCTCGACGGCTTGCAGACGATCGGCGATCTGCTCGCGCGCTAGTCGTACGGCCAAGAGCGACGGTTCGTTCCAACAGCGACAAGTCCTACTGGGCGCATTTGGATCAAACCGTAGCTGTTGGGGAAACGTTGCGGTTGACAGATCAAGTTGATTGGTCAATAATAATTGTTGAACGCTCAACCACTACTAAGGAGCCCCCGTGCCTGACCTGTCGCAGTACACCGGAACCTGGACCATCGACCCCACCCACACCCGGCTGGGCTTCACCGCCCGCCACGCCATGGTGACCAAGGTGCGCGGCGCCTTCACCGAGTTCGAGGGCACGCTGACCCTCGACGGCGCGAACCCCGACAACTCCGCCATCACGCTGACGGCGCAGATGGCCAGCATCGACACCGGCAGCGCCGACCGGGACGGCCACGTCCGCAGCGCCGACTTCTTCGACGTCGAGCAATTCCCGACCATGACGTTCGCGAGCGCCGCGGTCAAGCAGACCGACGACGACGAGTTCATCCTCGCCGGCGACCTCACCATCAAGGGTGTCAGCCGGCCGGTGGAGATCAAGGTCGAGCTCGACGGCATCGTGACAGACCCGTGGGGCAACACCCGTGCCGGCTTCGAGGGCAAGGCCGAGATCAGCCGCAAGGACTTCGGCCTGACCTGGAACGTCCCGCTCGACGGCGGCGGCGTGCTGGTCAGCGACAAGATCGCGATCGCGCTGGACGTCTCGGCGACGAAGAACGCCTGAGACTACCGCTGTGAGCCAAACGCGTCGCTAGGCGGCCGTTAAGGGAACCACTCACAGCCCGCCATTGCGGCCCGCCGGAGCCTCCCCCGGCGGGCCGCGGTGTGTTCACACGCAAACACAAAGGCCGTCCTCCCGAGCGGGAAGACGGCCTGAGGGGGAAGTGCTACGCGGAAAGTCAGACGAAGGCGGCGGACTGCCGGAGGCTGACCTGTTGCGGGATCTGGCGGGCGGCAGCGGTCTCCAGCAACTCGGTCCAGGATTTCACGTGCGGACGCTTGCGCAACAGGGCCCTGCGTTCCCGCTCGGTCATGCCGCCCCAGACGCCGAACTCGATGTGGTTGTCCAACGCATCGGCCAGGCATTCCATCTTGACCGGACAGCCACTGCAGATCTGCTTGACGCGGTTCTGAGCGGCCCCCTGCACGAACATCTCGTCCGGGTCGGTCTCCCGACATGCAGCCTGCTCACTCCACGCACCAACATTGAGCACCTTGTTCATCCCCTCTGGTTTCAAGTTCATCCCCTAGCAACCTCTCGGTCACTCTAGGCAACCAGCGTGCCTTCCATGAGGGCCATTCGTACTACTTAACCTAGGTCGTTAGTACTAACTTCTCGGGCCACTCGTCGTGTCGCAAGACCCTGCTCTTTACCTCCTGGTAACAAGCATGGCGCATCGGCCTGCCGACGACCAGTGGGGGGTATCCCGAACGGCGCTAATGGCGCGCGAAGAGCCGGTGATAACGCAGGGAACCGATGCCACGTACCCTTACATCCAATGGCTGTGTCGAATGAACCCACCCCCGCATCCCGCAGCGCCCTGACTCGCGTGCTGCGCGTCGGTGCCGTCGGCGTCGTGGGTGGCGCCATCCTCGCAGGAATGGCAATCCCGGTTGTCGCCGGCATGGGCAAAGCCTCCGAGGTCGCGTCCGCGCAGATCGGCGCCCTGCCCGACGAGCTGGCGACGCCGCCGCTGCCGGTCCGCACCGTCATGCTCGACGCCGATGGCAACAAGATCGCGACGCTGTTCGAGGAGAACCGTCTCGAGGTGCCGCTGAACCAGATCTCGCAGAACATGCAGGACGCCATCGTCGCGGTCGAGGATGAGCGGTTCTACGAACACCACGGCGTGGACCTCAAGGGCCTGATCCGCGCGCAGCTGGAAAACACCGCCAGCGGTTCGATCCAGCAGGGCGCCTCGACACTGACCATGCAGTACGTGCGCAATGTGCTGGTGACCGCTGCCCGCACCCCGGAGGAGCGGCAGGCCGCACTGGAGCGCACGACCGCGCGGAAGTTGCAGGAGATCCGCTACGCCGTCCAGCTCGAGCGGGAGCTGTCGAAGGACGAGATCCTCAACCGCTACCTGAACATCGCCTACTTCGGGTCCGGCGCCTACGGAGTAGAGGCGGCCAGCCGGCGCTACTTCGGGCACAGCGCCAAGAAGATGACCGTGTCGGAATCCGCTCTGCTTGCCGGTCTCGTGCAGTCGCCGGTCGGCTACGACCCACTGGTGAACCCGGATGCTGCCAAGGTCCGGCGCGACGCCGTGCTGTCGGTGATGGAATCCCAGGACTTCATCACGCCGGATGAGTACGACAAGGCGGTCGCGCGCCCGATCGCCAAGATGCTGCACCCGAAGAAGGTCGGCAACGGCTGCGCAGCCAGCCAGTACCCCTTCTACTGCGACTACGCGGTCAAACAGATCCTCAACGACCCGAACTACGGCAAGACCTTGCAGGACCGCGAAGACTTCCTCAAGCGTGGCGGCGTGGTCATTCACACGGCCATGCAACCGAAGGCCCAGGCGGCCGCCCAGAACGCGGTCATGAGCACCATCCCGCCGACCGACCCGAGTGGTAAAGCCGCCGCCATCGCCATGGTCCACCCGCAGACCGGCGAGGTCGTGGCTCTCGCGCAAAGCCGGCTCTGGGGCACCAAGGGCAAGGGTAAGACCACGTACAACTACGCCGTCGACCTCAAGGACGGCGGCACCACCGGTATGCAGGCGGGCTCGACGTTCAAGATCTTCACGATCGCAGCGGCCATGGAGGCCGGCGTCTCTCCTTACCAGGTCCTGGATGCCTCCGACGACAAGTCGTTCGCCGCTGGCCCCTGGGGATGCACCGACAACTACTTCGGGCCCTACACGGTCAGTAACTCCACCTCATCCGGGCAGTTCAACATGCTGCAGGGCGCCGCGTTCTCGGTGAACACGTACTTCGTTGGTCTGGAGCAGTTGGCGGGTCTGTGCCGAACTGTCGACATCGCCAAGCGGACCGGAATGACGCTGGCCAGCGGGGGCGAGTTGCCAACAGTGCAGTCCTTCACGCTGGGTTCGGTCGAGATCTCGCCGCTGGCGTTGGCCACAAGTTACGCGACGATGGCCAACCACGGCGTGTACTGCAAACCTCACGCGATCAACCGCATCGTCGACGAGAACGACGCGAACAAGAAGGTCGTGGCCAAGGTCGAGCCGCAGTGCCGGGAAGCCGTCTCCCGTGAGGTGGCCGACTCGACCACCGCAGTACTCACGCACGTGGTTGACGGCGGGATCGCCGGCCGCACGGGTGCTGCGATGAGCCTGGGCCGCGACACTACCGGTAAGACCGGTACCACCGACACCTCGGCCGCTGTGTGGTTCGCGGGGTACACCCCGAGCCTGTCCACCGCGGTGTGGGTTGGTGACCCGCGAGGTGGCTTCAAGTACCCGATGAAGAACGTCTACATCAACGGCAGCTATTACGGTCAGGTCTTCGGTTCCAGCTTGCCGGGGCCGATCTGGAAGCAGGCGATGCTGGGGGCTCTGTCCGACACCCCGCCGGAGTCGTTCGACCTGCAGACGCTCTACGGCTTGCGCACGGCCCGCGGTGGCGGCACGGACTACATCCCGCCGGTGACTCCCGCACCCGTGTCCACGCCGTAGTTCAGGCTATGCCGAGCAAGCCGGCAAACACGTCGAGTTCGAACGTGAAGTAGGCCCTGCGGTCGGCCTCGCTGTCACCCACGACGTTGTGCCGGTGGCCGAACAGTTCCGAGGAGATGGCCCCGATGATGTGTGTCCAGGACATCAGGCCCAAGGCCATGGCTTCCGGTGAAAACCTACGATCCGCCTGCCCGCTCCACTGCTCGAAGTCCCGCAGCAGTGGCCGCAAGCTTCGCCCGACCCGCGGGCTGTACGCGGCGGACTGCGGGGATGCGCCGGTTTCCTGCAACAGACTCACAAGTAGCACCGGAATCCGCGTGGCCGGCCCGATTGTGTCCTGCGGAGCCGCGTAGCCGGGGACCGGTGAACCGTAGATCAGGGCGAAGCGGTGCGGTTGCGCCAGTGCCCACTCCCGGCACGCCAGGCCGATCGCGCGGAACCTCGCCGGGACCGAACCCCTGCCCGGTCTGCGTTCGACCGCGTCAGCCATGTCGTTGTACCCGTCGACGATCAGCAGCGTGAGCAACTCGTCGCGGGAACTCACGTAGCGGTAGATCGCGCTGGATGCCATCCCGAGCTCGCGAGCCACGGACCGTACAGAAAGCGCAGCCGGTCCGACCTCGAGCAACTGCCGGTTCGCCTCTTCGGTGATCGCCACCATAAGCGCGGCGCGGTTGCGTGCCCGTAGTCCTTCCACAGAACCCATACTACCCATAGCGAGAGCACTGTTCTAAAGTGAGAGCACTGCTCTCGTTTTAGGAGACCCAATGAGCACTCACACCATCGTCGGAGCCGGTCAGGTCGGCACCCGCCTTGCCCACCTACTGCTGGCCCGCGGCTACACGGTCCGCTTGCTCAGCCGGACCGGCAACGGGCCGCAGGGCCTGCAAGCGGACGCAAGTGACCTCGCTTCCCTGCGCTCGGCCGCCTCCGGATCCAACGTCATCTACAACTGCTTGAATCCGCGCTATCACCGCTGGCCGGTGGACTGGCCGCTGATGGCCGACAACCTGCTCACGTGCGCGGAAGCCGAGGGGGCAGTGCTGGTGACCTTGAGCAACCTGTACGGGTACGGCCCGGTCACGGGCGCGATGACCGAACAGACGCCGATGGTTGCGCACACGGTGAAGGGAGGGGTCAGGGCACGGATGTGGCAGCAGGCGCTGGCCGCTCACGACGAGGGCCGGATCCGTACGGTCGAGGTACGGGCCAGCGACTACATCGGCGAAGGCGGCAGCCAGGTGATGTTCGGCGAGCGGGTGGTGCCCAATGTGCGCGCCGGCAAGACCGTTCACGTGCTCGGGGCCGCCGATCAGCCACACACGTGGACCTACACAGGCGACGTGGCGACCACGCTGGCGGCGGTGGCCACTGATGAATCCACGTGGGGAAGGGCGTGGCACGTGCCGAGCAACGCGCCGCGCACCCAAACGGAGGTCGTCGGCGATCTGGCAGCCGTGCTGGGCCTGCCTGCTCCTCGCGTCCGGCCGTTGCCTAGCGCACTGGTACGGATTGCGGGTTTGTTCAACCCCGAGATCCGCGAGATGCGGGAGATGCTCTACGAGTTCGACCGGCCGTTCGTCATGGATTCCAGCGCCGCGCAGACCGAACTGGGGCTGAAGCCGACGCTGTGGGACGAAGTGATCGAGGAGACGCTGCGCCGCAACCCGACCTGAGCATGACGCACCGCGGTGTTACCCCTGCAGGCGCTCCCGCACGATGCCCGAGACCGTCTTGCCGTCGGCCCGGCCGCGCGTGGCCGCCGTGACCTTCTGCATCACCGGACCCATGGCGGCCATACCGGTCTTGCCGGTCTCGGCCACCTCCGCGATCGCGGAGTCGATGATGGCCGACACCTCGTCCTCGCTCAGTGGCTGCGGCAGGTAGCCGGTCAGCACCCCGAGCTCGGCCTCTTCGCGTTCGGCAAGTTCCGGACGGTTGCCGTCGCGGTAGGCGGCGGCCGACTCCCGGCGCTTCTTGGCCTCTTTGTCCAGAACCATCAGGACCTCGTCGTCGCTGAGCTCCTTGGCCTGCTTACCTGCCACCTCGGCGTTCGTCACTGCGGCCAGCGCCATGCGCAGCGTGGCGGAGGTGAGCTCGTCGCGGGACTTCATCGCGGCGTGCAGGTCGGACTGCAACTGATCTTTCAGGGCCATAGCGCCAGTCTGGCATGTGACCCGCGTCATGGCTCCAAGGTTGTTTCGCGTGCGACCATGAGCGGGTGCATCCCCTCGTCCGAACCGGTCTCGCCGGCGCTGGTGTAGGCGCGGCCACCCTGGCTTATGCCCTGTGGGAAGCCCATCAGTTCCGCCTGCGTGACGTCCAGGTGCGGGCTTTGCGTCCCGGCTCCCGGCCCGTCCGCGTGCTGCAGCTGACTGACTTGCACCTGACGCCGAAACAGGAGGACAAGATGGCGTGGGTGCGGTCGCTGGCCGACCTGCAGCCCGACTTCGTCATCCTCACCGGCGACTTCCTGGCGCACATGGACTCGGTGCCGTATCTGACCAAGACGCTGGAACCGTTGCGGGGCACGCCCGGGGTGTTCGTCTTCGGCTCCAACGACTATTGGACACCCAAGGCGATCAACCCGTTCAAGTACTTCATGAAGGGTCGCAAGATCGTGACCAGCACCCGCCGGCTGCCGACCGAAGACTTGGAGCAGGAGCTGCTGAACTCCGGGTGGGTCGGGCTCAACAACGCCCGGGCCGGAATGACAGTCGCGGGAAACCGGTTCGACATGCGCGGGGTCAACGACCCGCACATTCGGTACGACCGCTACGACGAGGTGGCCGGGCCGTTCGATCCCGACGCCGGGCTGCGATTGGGAGTCACGCACGCCCCCTACCTACGGGTGCTCGATCCTATGGCAGCCGACGGTGCCGATCTGATCATCGCCGGGCACACTCATGGCGGCCAGGTGTGCGTCCCCGGCTACGGCGCATTGGTTACCAACTGCGACTTGGATCCTGCCCGCGCCAAGGGCTTGTCCAGCCATGAGGGAGCCGCGTTGCACGTGAGCGCGGGGCTCGGGACCAATCCGTACGCCCCGATTCGACTGGCCTGTCCGCCCGAGGCGACCATGCTGCACCTGCTGCCCCGCGGACGGTAGCCCGTCCGTATCATTGGACGCACCGGGGTGTGGCGCAGCTTGGTAGCGCGCTTCGTTCGGGACGAAGAGGTCGTGGGTTCAAATCCCGCCACCCCGACACATGAAACAGGGGCTCCACTTTGTGGGGCCCCTGTTTCATGTGTCGGGCATGGCTACGGATTTGGGAGGAGGCTTGCGCAGCAAGCCGACGGCTCCCGCCACCCCGCGCGACCGAAGGTCGCGTCAGTCCCCCGCCAGCGCCGACGGTTCCCGCCACCCCCGCGACCAATCGCTACTTGTGCGGTTCACCTGCTCACGCGCCTCGAGGGTTGCGCCGTTGCCCTTTCCAAGGCCTGAAACGGGCAACCGTGCGACCCTCGCGGTCGCGGGTGGGCAACCGTGCGACCCTCGCGGTCGCGCGCGACGGCCACCACCACCGATGATCACGCCCGGTCGCTACTGAAGTCCCGCACCCCGTCGACATCCGCCTGCGCCAGCACCTCGAACGCACTGACCCGGTCCACAGCCGAGTGCATGACGGGCGCGGCTGCCACTTTGGCATCAAACGTGCCGAACCCGC
>ERZ724513.365-NODE-365-length-21380-cov-8.253505_pt1 | contig 21380 bp, 16 predicted proteins | sample MGYA00376046_ERZ724513 | MGnify/ENA primary metagenome ERZ724513 (study PRJEB28724, sample SAMN07190883) | activated sludge metagenome | isolation source: activated sludge of sewage treatment plant in Hong Hong | place: Hong Kong | collected 2016-03-17 ...
GGGCCGGGCTGCTGGCGCTGGCCCTGGCGGCGCTCGACGCCAATATCCTGGCCCACACGCGCCTGGTGACGACCGACCTGGGGCTGGCCGCGGGGGCGGCGTTGGCTGGTTACACGCTCTGGCGTTTCCTGCGGCGGCCGTCGTGGCCGGCGACGATCGTGGCCGGGGTGGGACTGGGCCTGCTGCAAAACACCAAGTTCACCGCGCTGCTGTTCGTGCCCCTCTTTGGCGTGGTCATCCTCCTGGCGCTATGGGCGCGGCGGCGGGCGATGGATCGCCTCCTCCTCCTGCAAACCTTCCTCGTCTATCCGGCCGTGGCCTTGCTGGCGCTGTGGGCCACGAGCGGCTTTCAGGTTGGGCCGTTGCGCGCGCCGCTGCCGGTGGTGGGCCTGTTGGGTGGGGCGGCCGTGCCCCTGGCCGACCACTTCGAGCAGCTGCTGGCCATCGGCAACCGAATGCAAGTCGGCGCGCCGTCGTTCCTGCTGGGGCGCTATTCCGACACGGGCTGGTGGTATTACTTTCCCGTGGCCTTTGCCCTGAAGACGCCACTGCCGACGCTGTTGCTGCTCGGTTTTGCTCTGTTTCGTATAGCAATCTCGATATTGCGCCGGAGAGATCACTTCCGGGGGATGGCGTTCGATCTGGCGGCACTGCTCATTCCCGCCGGCGGCTACTTCGCCATCGCCCTGACAACGGATATCAACCTTGGCTACCGCCATCTGCTGGCCGTGCTGCCGTTCTTGTTTGTGCTCATCGGCGTTGTCGTGACCCAGGCCGCTGCGGAGTCGGCCCGGCGAGAGCCGGCGCGGATGGGGCGCAACCGCGTGGCTGTGGCCGCCGTTGTGGCTGTGGTCTGGCTGGCGCTGGCGACGGTCTGGGTCTATCCGCACTTTATCGCCTTCTTCAACCTCCTGGCCGGCGGGCCGAACAACGGCTGGCGGGCGTTGGTGGACAGCAACATCGACTGGGGGCAAGACCTGGGCCGGTTGAAGACATGGATGGACGAGCACGGCGTGGTGCGGGTCTGGCTGAGCTACTTCGGCGAGGGGCGGCCGGAGTACTACGGCATCGCCTACGATGGGCTGGCCAGCTTCCCGCCCCGGCTGATGAACCCCGCCGCGCGGCCGTTCTACCCCCACGACCCCGCGCCGGGCTGGTACGCCATCAGCGCGACGACGCTGCAGGGCGTCCACTTCGACGACCACGACCAGTTTCGCTTCTTCCGCGAGCGGCCGGCCGACGACAAAGTCGGCTACAGCATCTTCCTCTACCACGTTGCGCAGCGGGGCGAGCCGGTTGATTTGCTGCTGGCGGGCACGCAGATGGACAGCCTGGCCCCGGCCGACTTCGCCCGGCTGGGCACGAACCAGGTGACGCCGCGCTGGTTCGAGGCTGACCGGGCCGTGGTGCTGCCGGCCGGCGCCGCGCCGCTGTGGCTGCTGCTGCCGGCCGAGGGAGACGTGCCCCCCGCCCTGCGCCCCTTCCTGGAGTATGGGCCGGAACCCGTGGCCGCCGGTGACGGCTATCGCCTTTTCCGCGCCGCGGCGCGCCCGCCCGCGGCCGCGCGCGCCCTATCGCTGGATGGCCACGCGATCGCCTTCGGCGACGACAGTTGGGCGCGACAGGACGGCCGCGCCATCCAAACGCTGACCATCTGGCGGCAGGGGGGCGCGCCGCGGCCGATCCAACTCTACGTCCACGTGCTCGACCAGAGCGGCCAACTCGTGGCCCAGTGGGACGGGCTGAGCGCCGCCTGGGAGGGCTGGCGGCCGGGGGACACGCTGATGCAACTGGCCACCGTCACCCTGCCCGACTCGGCCCCGCCCGGCGCGTATCGCGTCGTTGCCGGCCTCTATGACCCGCTGACTAACCAAAGGTGGAGGTTTGCGGATGGGCAAGACGGCGTAGAATTGGGGCAGTTCACCGTTCCCTAGCGTTGGCGGGCGGGCAGCTTTGGAGTAACACGTATGGCTTTTCACGGCGGCGGCTGGTGGGCTTTCCTCAGCCAGGACGAAGAGCAGGATCAGCCGGTTGTCACCCGCGACCTGCTGGCGCGCGTCTGGCACTTCGCGCGCCCCTACACCCGCGAAGTGGTGCTGCTGTTGCTCAGCATCTTACTGACGACGGGCATCACCCTGGTCACGCCGCTGCTGATGCGCACACTGATCGACGACGTGATCCCCAACGCCGACACGCGCATGCTGAGCTTGCTGGCGCTGGCGCTGATCGCCGTGCCCATCCTCAACGGCGTGGTCGGTGTCTGGCAGCGCAAGCTGAGCGCCTACGTCGGCGAACAAATCATCTTCGACCTGCGCTGCGCTGTCTACGAGCACTTCCAGCGCATGTCGCTGCGCTTCTTCACCCAGTCGCGCACCGGCGAGCTGATGTCGCGGCTCAACAACGACGTCGTCGGCGCGCAGCAGGCGGTCAGCAACACGCTCATCGCCATCTTCTCCAACATCGTCCAGGTGATCGGCACGCTGGCGATCATGATCGCCCTGGAGTGGCGGCTGACGCTGCTGGGGCTGGTGGTGCTGCCGTTCTTCTACCTGCCGGCGCGGCGCATCGGCCGCGTCCTGCGCGACCTGCGCCGCAAGTCGATGGTTCTCAACGCCGAGATGAACGCGACGATGAACGAGACGCTCAACGTCAGCGGGGCGCTGCTGGTGAAGCTCTTCGGCCGCGAGGAGCGCGAACTGGCCCGCTTCCGGCGCGACAGCGCCGCCGTGCGCGACCTGGGCATTCACTCGGCGGTCATCGGCCGCTGGTTCTTTATGGTGCTGGGCATCATCGGCGCGGTCGGCAGCGCGTTGGTCTACTGGGTGGGCGGCTATCTGACCATCCAGGGCGCGTTCACCATCGGCACTATCGTCGCCTTCGGCGCGTACCTGAGCCAGCTCTACGGCCCGCTCATGGCCCTCACCAACGCGCCGGTGGAATTCGCCCAGAGTATGGTCAGCTTTGAGCGCGTCTTCGAGGTGCTGGACATCCCTGTGGAGATCGCCGCAGCGCCGGACGCCCCGCCGCTGCGCGAGGTCGCCGGGCAAATCACTTTCGACCAGGTCACGTTCGACTACGCCACGACGGGCGAGAAGGGCGCGGCTCTGGCCGAGGTGGTGCGCTATGACTGGGGCAGCGGCGAGACGCTGCTGCGCCGCGGCCGGAACCGCAAACCCCGCTCCGTCGCCTACCGCGCCAACGGCGCGGCCGATGGGGCCGAGGCTGACGGGGCCAACGGCGTTGAGGCGGGCGCGCCACGGCGGGTGGCTCTGCACGAGGTTGACTTCCGCATCGAGCCGGGTCAGTTGGCCGCGCTGGTCGGGCCAAGCGGCGCGGGCAAGACAACGATCACCTATCTCATCCCCCGCCTCTACGACCCCACCGGCGGCCGGGTGCTCATCGATGGCCACGACCTGCGCGACGTGACGCTGCACTCGCTGGCTGAGAACATCGGCATGGTGACTCAGGAGACGTACCTGTTCTATGACACCATCCGCGCCAACCTGCTCTACGCCCGGCCGGACGCGACCGAGGCCGAGATGGTCGCCGCCGCCCGCGCGGCCAACATCCACGACTTCGTCGCCGGGCTGCCCGACGGCTATGACACCGTGGTGGGCGAGCGCGGCTACCGGTTGAGCGGCGGCGAGCGCCAGCGCGTGGCCATCGCCCGCGTGATCCTCAAGAATCCGCGCATCCTCGTCCTCGACGAGGCCACGTCCCACCTCGATTCGCTGTCGGAGGCGCTCATTCAGGACGCCCTCCAGCACGTCATGGAGGGGCGCACCAGCCTGGTCATCGCCCACCGCCTATCGACCATCCTAGCCGCGGATGTCATCCTGGTCATGGACGAGGGCCGGCTGGTGGAGCGGGGCACGCACGACGAGCTGCTGGCCCGCGGCGGCCTCTACGCCTCCCTCTACGAGACGCAGTTCCGGGCGCAGGTGTAGCTCGATGCGAGGGGGCAAGGCAGAAAATGGCGCTCTGGACTGCGCCTTCGCCGACGCGCGCCTAAGGACGTAGCACTGTCGGCAGAAAGAGCCGCTCGACCGGCATGGTGGGGGTGACGGTGATGAATGTGGCCGACACCGGCCCCCAGTTGCCGGCGCTGTCCTGGCCGCGCAGGTAGAGGATGTGGCCGCCGGGCAGCAGCGCCGACGTTTCCACCTCGCCGATCACCTTTTCCACGGCTGCGTCGAAGTTGCCGTCCGTCGCTGCCAGGGCGACGGGTTGGGCGTCCTCCTGCCACGGCGGTACGTCCACCGTGTACTCGGCCGCGGCGATGGGCAGGCCGCTGTTGCTGGTCGCGTCGAGCGTGGCCGACACGGAGCGCACCGGCCCCGGCCCGGCCACGAGCACGTCGCGCGCGTCGGGGCCGTGGATGGTCTGATAGGGCGTGCGGGCGATGGTGGCCGCGTAGAGCAACGCCGGGCCGTTGTCCGGCCACTGGATCGCGTCGATTGTGCTGTAGGGCGGCATGAACTCGTCGCCGATCTCGAAGGTGAAGGCGGGGATGCCCAGTTCGCCGTAGGCCCAGTCGTCTGTCGCCCCGGCGGCGGCGTAGAGGCAATCATAGGCCGCCGCCTGGCAGGAGCGGTAGCCGTTGAAGGTGGCCAGCTTGTCGCCGATGGCCCGCAGGTCGGTCTTGTTGGGCGCGTCGATATACAGGTGGCCCCACGGCCAGAGGACAAGGTTGCTGAAGCTGTGGAGGGTGATGAGCAGGCCGGCTGTGTCCGCCGGGGCCGGGTCGTTCATCGCCGGGCCGCGCCGGTCGGCAAAGAGAGCGCTTAGCAAGGCCTCCAACTGGGCCACCTCGCTCTCCGAGGCGGGGGCGACGCCGCGGAAGACGGGGCTGCACGGCTCATCGCTGGAACCGTTGCCGCCCCAGGCGAAGCTGTGGTTGCGATTGAGATCGACGCCGAACTGTATGCCGCTGTCCGGTGGCCAGATGTCACAGTCGTCGAGCGCGTCGAGACCATTCTCAAGCCGGGCGTTCTTGCGCTGCATGAACGGCAGGCCGCCATAGGCCGGCTCCTGCCCCAGTTCCACCAGCCAATGCCCGTCGGGGTTGGCGGTGGGCACGATCCAGATTTCATGCCAGTCGACCAGCCAGGTGATGTTGGCGTCCGTGCCGTAGCCGTCAAGCAGCAGGTCGAGGAAGCGTAGGGCGATCTCCGGCGTGGTGATCTCGCGGGCATGGATGTTGGCCATCAGGAAGAAGACGGGCTTTTCGCCGCGCGAGACGGCGTCGGCGCTGATCGTGGAACTGCCGGCCACGGCCTCATTGGTGACGCGGATGGCGCGCAGTGGGTAGCCGGCCAGGGCGTCGCCGCCGGGCGTGACGCAGCCGCCGCGCGCCAGGCAGTAGCTCTGGCCATAGGTCAGCAGTTCGGTCAGCTGGGGGTGGACCGCGGCGGCCGTATCAAGGGCGGCGTAGATTTCATCGACCGAGCGATAGCCGTCGTAGAAAGCCGGGGCGTCGCGACGGGTCAGGCGGGCCGTGGCGGTCCCATCGACGGCGACGCGCCAGCCGGCCGCCCGCAGCCTGTCGAGGGCCGCGCCGTCCGCGGCGGCCAACACGTAGCCCTCGGCGACGTTGTTGTACTCCCACAGGTCAACGTCCGTCAGCCGGGCCAGGTCGGCCGGGTTGGTGTAGTAGATGCGGGCGACGACGGTGGGGCGGCGCGCCTGGGCGATGGAAGGGGCGGGGCGAGCGGCGAAGTGAACGGCGACCGTCAGCAAAAGGGCCGCCGCGATCCAGGTCACGGGGCGGCCCTTGCGCCACAAGAGGTTGAGGACGGTCATCAGCGCCCTACTGCCGCGCGCGGGAGCGTTGCAGCTTGGGCAGAACAATCGCCGCCAAAAGAAGCAGGGCGAAGATGGTGAAGATGGCGATGCCAACAGGGTCCATGGGTTTTTGCCTCCGAGTGTCTGGTGTCAATGGGTCTGTGCCCGTCGCCGCCATTATAGCCGCCTGGGCAGCGCTGCCAATGAGCGTTTGCCGCGCCGGCGTGGCCGTGGTATCATCCTGCCGATGACCAATCTTCAAGACAAAGGGGGTGAATACTCTGCCTAAGGTAACGCTTCGACCCGATGAGTCGGGTGAGCAGTTGCTCCGCCGCTTCAGCCGTGAAGTGGTCAAGAGCCGCGTGCTGACCGACGTGCGCCGCAAGCGCTGGTTTGTGTCCAAGAGCGAACTGAACCGCATCGCCAAGAAGAAGGCGGCGCGGCGGACGCGCAAGTCGCAGAAAGAGCAGCAGCAGGGCGTCTAAGCCCCGGGTCGATCCCCCTGATCCTTTTGTGAATGTGGCCCCCGGTTTCCCTGGCGAAACCGGGGGTCTTTTCGTCGGCGCGTGATACAATCGGCCGCGAGTAGGGCATCGATGACAAATTTCGCGAACTATTTGACCGTGTTGCTGGGCGCGGCCGGTGGGCTGCTGGCCCTGGTCTGGCTGGCTCTGGTCGTCTGGGCCTACCGCGACGTCCGCACGCGCTCGCGTTCGACCGTGGCTGCCGTGCTGACCATCCTGCTGGTGGCCCTGTTGCCGGTCGTCGGGCTGGTCGTCTACCTGCTGCTGCGCCCGCGCGAGACGCTGGCCGCGGCCTATGACCGCGCCCTGGAGCAGGAAGCCCTGTTGCAGCAGATCGAGGACAAGCCAGTTTGCCCCACTTGCGCCCGGCCGACACAGCCCAACTGGTTCCTCTGCCCCGCCTGCCATACCCACCTGCGCCAGCCCTGTCCCGTCTGCCGCTCGCCGCTGGAACTGCACTGGGATATTTGCCCCTATTGCGGCTATCTCTTCCCGGACAATGAGGTCGAGCCGGCGGCCGAGGCCAACGGCCGCGCCGGCGACGCTGACCTCGCGCCCGCCAACGACGCCGTCTCGCCGCCCAGCGCGAGCTAACAAGGTCTGACCCTAAACGAACTGCGGCAGATAGGCGGCGAACGTCTGCAAGTAGTCGTCGAGGATGGCTCGCGCGCGGCCGATGTCGCCGGTCATGGGGTCGAGCAGCAGCGCTTGCAGGGCCAGGTCGCGGTCGCCGGTGACGGCGGCATCGACGACAAGCTCCACCAGCGCCGCCTCGCGTCGCAGTAGCTCGGTCACCGGCGCGGGCAGTTGGCCCAGCTGGGCCGGACGGATGCCCACCGGGCCGACGATGGCCGGCACTTCGACGACGGCGTCGGCCGGCAACCCGGCCAGCGCGCCGCAGTTGGGCACGTTGACGGTCTCATCGAGGTACGTCCGGCCGCTCAGCCCGGCGATGAGTTCGGCCGCGCCCTCGCTGGGGGCTTCGCGCATGCCCTCCACCGGCAAAACGCCGTCGGCCAGCATCTGCATCATCCCCTGCAATACATCGCGCACGCCCTCGTTGCCGCGCCAGTCATAGAGCGGCAGGCGGTAGGTCTCCCATGGCTGGGCGACGGGGTCGTGGAGCCAGGGCAGGTACTCGGCCAGGTGGGTATCGCCGGCGATGGGCAGCAGGCCAAAGGCACGGAAGAGATCGAGCGACAGCGGTTCCAGCGACGGCGGGGCGTCGGCGACAGCGACGCGCAGGGCGGGGTAGAGGTCTTCGCCCGTGGCCCGGTCGCGGATGTCCAGCAGCCAGATGAAGTGGTTGAGGCCGGCCGAGGTGATGCTGACGTGCTGCCGGCCGGCCGCGGCCAGGGTGTGGACGACGCCGGTGTTGCCCGGGTCGGAGTGGAGGGTCACGCCGTCGGGCACTTCGACGCCGAAGCGGTCGCGCAGCAGGGCGGCGACGAGGCCGTAGCCGACGTTGATCTGATGGCATTTGCCCACGGTGCGAATGCGGGTGTACTTACTGATGGCCCGCACCAGGCGCGGCAAGGGGTTGCTGAACAGGATGAGCCAGGCCGCCGGGCACAGTTCCTCCATGTCGCGGGCGATGGCCAGGTGGGCGGGGACTTGCCGGCAGGTGTGCATTAGCCCGCCCGGCCCACCGTTCTCGGCGTAGGGCTGGCGCAGGCCGTGGCGCAGCGGCACTTGCCAGTCTAGCTCCCACAGGGCTTCGCGCGGGGCGACTTCGATAGAAACGACGACGTGGGTCGCGCCGGGCAGGGCTTCGCGCCGCTCCGTCGTGGCGCTGATGGTCATGTTCGCGCCCCAGGCGGCATTCATGCGCTCGGCCACACGGGCGGCGTTCTCAGCACTGCGGGCGTTCAGATCGACCAGCGCCAGCGCGCTGCCGCGCAGCGCCTCATCGCGCAGGACGGTCGCTAACGTTGTCGGGCCGAAGCTGGCGCTGCCCGCGCCAATGATCACGATCTTGTTCGGTGTCATGGGCATTCCCTCATTTTACGAAACGGCTCCGGCCCATTATACTTACGCTGCCAAAAGTTGCTTAACACCATTGGTGACCGTTCCATCCCGCATTGGAGGCACTCATGTCTACGCAGAAGCAGATGGTCGGGGAAGTGTACTACCCCGCGCCGGAAGTTGTTACCCATGCCCATATTCGCGATTACGACAAGGTCTATGCCGAGGCCGCGGCCGATCTATCCGCCTTCTGGGGGCGCATTGCCGCCGAGGGCTTCGAGTGGTACGCGCCCTGGGATACGGTGCTTGACGAGACCAACGCGCCCTTCTACAAGTGGTTCGATGGCGCGCAGGTTAACATCGTCCACAACGCCCTCGACCGCCACCTGCGCACGGCCACGCGCAATAAGGCGGCTCTGCTCTTCGAGGGCGAACCGGGCGACACGCGCACCTACACCTACCAGCAGTTGAGCTATGAGGTGTCCAAGTTCGCCGGCGTGCTGAAGTCGCAGGGCGTCGGCCGGGGCGACCGCGTGACCATCTACATGGGTCGCATCCCCGAACTGGCCATCGCCATGCTGGCCTGCGCCAAGATCGGCGCTATCCACTCCGTGGTCTACGGCGGTTTCTCCGTCGAGGCGCTCTATGACCGCATCCTGGACAGCAACTCCAAGGTACTGGTGACCTGCGACGGGGCCTGGCTGCGCGGCGAAATCGTGCATCTGAAGGACATCGTCAACGAGGCGTTGCAGCGCAACAACCCCGTGCAGAGCGTCATCGTCGTCAAGCGCACCGGGCAGGCGGTCGAGATGGTAGCCGACCGCGACCATTGGTATCACGACCTGATGGCTCTGCCCATCGCCGACCCCAGGACGCCGACGGAGCACATGGACGCCGAGTCGCCGCTGTTCATGCTCTACACGTCGGGCACGACCGGCCGGCCCAAGGCCATCCTCCACACCCACGGCGGCTACATGGTCGGCACGGCGACGACGCTGAAGTGGGTCTTCGACATCAAGCCCCACGACATCTACTGGTGCGCGGCCGACCCCGGCTGGATCACCGGCCACAGCTACATCGTCTACGCGCCGCTGGTGTTGGGGGCGACGAGCTTCATGTACGAGGGCGCGCCGACGCACCCCAACCCCGACCGCTGGTGGTCGATGATCGACAAGTATCGCGTCACCATTCTCTACACCGCGCCGACGGCCATCCGCGGCCTGATGCGCTTTGGCGAGTCGTGGCCCAACCTTCACGACCTGTCCAGCCTGCGGCTGCTCGGCTCCGTCGGCGAGCCGATCAACCCGGAGGCGTGGCGCTGGTACTACCGCGTCATCGGCAAGGAGCGCTGCCCCATCATGGACACCTGGTGGCAGACGGAGACGGGCATGTTCATGATCACGCCGCTGCCGTGCGTGCCCCTGAAGCCCGGTTCCGGCACGCGGGCCTTCCCCGGCGTCGAGGTGGATGTGGTCAACGAGGAGGGGCAGTCGGTGGCCGCTAACGACGAGGGTTATCTGGTCATCAAGACGCCCTGGCCGGCCATGCTGCGGACGATCTACGGCGATCCCGACCGCTACGTGCAGCAGTACTGGAGCCGCTACGAGGAGCAGGGCTGGTATTTGCCCGGCGACAGCGCGCGCAAGGACGAGGACGGCTACATCTGGATCATCGGCCGCATCGACGACGTCATCAAGGTCTCCGGCTACCGGCTGGGCACGGCCGAGATCGAGAGCGCCCTGGTCAGCCACCCGGCCGTGGCCGAGGCGGCCGTCATCGGCGTGCCCGACCAGTTGCGCGGCAACATCATCAAGGCCTATTGCATTCTGCGGCAGGGGGAATCGCCCAGCGAGGCCCTCTCCCGCGCTCTGATCGATCACGTCGGCCACGAGATGGGGCCGATCGCCAAGCCATCGACCGTTGAATTCGTCGAACAATTGCCCAAGACGCGCTCCGGCAAGATCATGCGCCGCGTCCTGAAAGCGCGCGCCCTTGGCCAGGCCGAGGGGGATACGTCAACGTTGGAGAAATAAGGCATGACTGCTCGTATTGAGTCCCTGCTATCGGCGCGGCTCTTTCAGGTGCCGCAGATCGTCGGCGACCGCATCTTCTTCGTCAGCAACCTCAGCGGCCGGCTGAGCCTCTACGCGATGGATGCCGGCGGCAGCGTACCGGAGCCGTTGCTGCCGCCCGACGTAGCCCTGCAGAATCCCCATCACGTCGCGCGCCTGTTCCAGGTCTACCCCGGCCTGGGCAAGATCCTGCTCATGCTCGACCACGACGGCGACGAGAACTACCAGCCGATGTGGATCCCCATCGACGGCGGCTACCCTGAAGCGATCTTCGGGGAGGCGCTGACGGGCTACCGCTGCCACCTGTCCCATCACGACGAAGAAGCCAATGTGGCCTACTTCTACGGCGAGTCGCGCCACGAGCCGGTCAACGTCAGCTTTCGGGCCAATCTGGCCACGGGCGAATTGACCGAGCTGTACCGCAGCATGTACGGCGGGGCGGCATTGGCCGGCGATGCCGCCAATCGGCGCGTGGTGCTAAACGAGGGCTACACAGTCGGCGACAACGTACTGATGCTGTGGACGGAGGGCGGCGAGGGGCCGCGTGTTCTCTACGGCAAGCCCCTGGCCGAGCGCGCGCCGGGCGAGGAAGCGCCGCTGACGAGCTTTGGCGCGACTGAGTTCTCTCCGTCCGGCGACAGCCTGCTGCTGACGACCAGCCTCTTTGAGGACACCTATGGGCTGGCCGCCATCCGGCCGGACACGCCGCACGAGATCGCCCGTGTGGAAGTGCGCGGCGTCGTCCACACCGGTGCGGGCGAGATGGAAAACCTGGTGCATCTGCGCGGCGACCGTTATGCCGTGCAGTACAACATCGACGGCTGCACCTGGCTCTACGAGGGCCGGTTCGATGAGGCGGCGCTGACAATGGAGCTGGGCGCGGTCATCTGCGGCCGGGATGAGCTGGCCGGTGGGGTGATGGACGGCTTTAACTACGACAAGGCGGCCGATCGCTTCGTTCTCAGCTTCTCCACGGCGACCTCGCCGACGCAGATCTACACCGTCGAAGGCCCCCGGCGCGACCAGGTGCGCCGCCACACCCGCGAGCGCGTCCTCGGTCTGCCGGCGGAGCGCCTGTCGCCGGGCGAAGACGCCTCGTTTGTTTCCCAGGATGGCCTGCGCGTGTCGGCCCGGCTGTACCTGCCGCCGCCGGCGCTGGGCTACACGGGGCCGCGTCCGCTGGTCTACTATGTCCACGGCGGCCCGCAGGGCCAGGAGCGGCCGGACTTCGCCTGGTTCTCCATGCCCCTCATCCAGTTCCTGGCGCTCAACGGTTTTGCCGTTTTCGTGCCCAATGTCCGTGGCAGCACCGGCTACGGCCTCAGCTACACCAAGCACGTCGATCGCGACTGGGGCGGGCAAGACCGGCTCGACCACGTCCACGCCATGAAGCTGCTGGCCGACGACCCGCGCGTGGACGCCTCGCGGGCGGCGGTCATCGGCCGCTCCTATGGCGGCTACATGACCCTGACGTTGGCGGCGCGCCACCCGGAGCTGTGGGCGGCGGCCGTGGACATGTTCGGCCCCTATGACCTGTTGACCTTCATCGACCGGCTGCCGGAGACGTGGAAGCCCTACTTCGCCATCGCTTGCGGCGATCCGGTAGAAGATCGCGACTTTCTCGTCGAGCGCTCGCCGCGCAGCTACATCACGGCCATCCAGTGCCCGTTGCTGGTCATCCAGGGACGCAACGACCCGCGGGTGATCGAGCGCGAGTCACGCGACGTGGTTGAGCAACTGCGCGCCCTGGGCAAGGAGGTCGATTACCTGATGTTCGCCGACGAAGGGCACGACGTGCTCAAGTACGAAAACCGGGTCACCTGCTACAACACCATCACCGACTTCTTTCGCCAACACCTGATGCCCGCGACTGGATGAACGAGCTTGTCAAGGTCTACGAGGTTGGCCCCCGCGACGGCTTGCAGAACGAAGCGACCGTTCTGAGCGCGGCGCAGAAGGGGCGGCTGATCGATGGGCTTGTGGCCGCCGGCCTGAGCCACATCGAGGTCACCAGTTTCGTGCACCCCGCGGCCGTGCCACAGTTGGCCGACGCCGACGAGGTGATGGCCGCCGCCGTCGCCCATTATGGCGCGGACGGCATTGAGCTAACCGGGCTGGTCTTCAATGACCGCGGCTTCGACCGGGCCGTGCTCAGCGGTTGCCGGTCGCTGGCCTTTGGCGCGGCCGTCAGCGAGACCTTCAGCCGGCGCAATACCCACAACTCGCCCGCTGAGGCCATGTCCACGGCGCGCCGCCTGGTGGCGCGGGCGCAGGCGGCCGGCCTGCGGACGCGCTTCTACGTGATGACGGCCTGGATTTGCCCGTTCGAGGGGCCGGTCTCGCCGCACAAAACAATGGCCGTGGTGCAGGAGATCGCCGATTGGGGCGTGGACGAGATCGCCGTGGCCGACACCATCGGCCACGCCGACCCGCTGTCGGTCGGCCGGCTCATCGACCGCATCGCCCGGCACATCGACATCAACCGGCTGGCCGCCCACCTGCACGACACCCAGGCGCTCGGCCTGGCCAATGCCGCCGTGGCCCTGCAAGCCGGCATCCGCATCTTCGATGCCAGTGTCGGCGGGCTGGGCGGCTGCCCGTTTGCGCCCGGCGCGGCCGGCAACCTGGCCACCGAGGACATCGTCTTCATGGCCCACAAGATGGGGCTGGGCACAGGCGTGGACTTCGCGCAACTCTGGGACGTGGTCTACGAGCTGGAGCGCGCCATCGGCCGGCCCATCGGCGGGCGCATCCGCCAGTGGTGGGAAAGCAGCCAGGACCACGAGCCGCAGGTCGGTTTCGGCTAACCCGTCGCGGCGCTCAAACGTTGGTACGTCTCGACGAAGCAGTCGATCTCCTCGCGGACATTATAGCAATGGGTTGAAAGGCGGAGGTAAGCCGCGCCGGCAGCGTCGAGATGCTTGACGACGACGACGCGCTCGGCAGCCAGGCGCTGGACGATGGCCTCGGTCGCCGCCGCGTCCACCGGCGAGCGGAAGGTGACGATTGGCCCCAGCGCGTCGGGCGGCGTGATGACGCGCAGGCCGGCGGCCGACAGCTGTTCGATGGCGTAGCGGCTGAGGGCTGACGTGTGGGCGTCGATGTGGGCCACGCCCAGCTCGCGCAGCAGGGCCAGGCTCGGCCCCAGGCCGATGATGCCGGCAATGTTGGGCGTGCCGGCCAGGAAGCGCGCCGCGCCGGGCGCGGGGGTCAGGTCGTAGGCCAGCCAGTGCAGGTAATCGACCGTGGCGTTGGAATGGATCAGGCGCGGGCGCATGGCTTCGGCCACCTCGCCGCGGACGTACATGAAACCGACGCCCGGCAGGCCCAGCAGCGACTTCTGGCCGCCCGTGGCCAGCACGTCGATGCCCATCGCCTCCACGTCAAAGGGCATATGGCCAATGGACTGGATGGCATCGACGACGAAGAGGATACCGCGCCGGCGACAGAACTGGCCAATGGCGGCCAGGTCGGTGCGGTGGCCGGTGAAGAACTGCACCGCGCTGGCGGCGACGACGCGCGTACGCTCATTGACGGCGCGCTCGACCGCGGCGAGGGTCAGGCCGCCGTTGTCGGCCGGAACGATGCAACTCTCGACGCCGTCGCGCTGGAGGCTCACCCACGGGTAGGCGTTGGATGGAAATTCGAGGTCGCAAAACAGGACGCGGTCGCCCGGCCGCCAGTCGATGGCCTGGGCGATGGCGTTCAGGGCAGCGCTGGTGCTGGTGATGAAGACGATCTCCGATGGGTCGGCGGCGTTGATGAACCGGGCCAGCTCGGCCTGCAGGGCCGTGAGCGCCGGCAGCCCGACGCGCCCGAAATAGTCGTTGGGATCGGCGCTGAGCGCTTCGACGGCGGCCTGAATCTCGCGCTTGGCCCGCTGGGGCAGGGGCGCGATGCCGGCGTGGTTAAGGTAGGTCAGGGTGGCGGCGTGCGGGAATTCGGTCTCGCGGAGGTGGGTGATGTCGTACATGCTGGTATCCTCCAGAGTGAAGCGGATGGCGCTCGATTATAGTGCGCCTTGGCGCGGAGCCAACGAATGGACTTGAGTCCTGAAACACTGCTGTCGGCCTACATGCAGGGCATCTTCCCGATGGCCCACGAGGACGGCCGCATCTACTGGTACTCGCCCAACCCGCGGGCTATCCTGCCACTGGACGGGCTGCACGTGTCGCAGTCGTTGCGGCGGGTCCTCCATCGAGGCGCGTTCGACGTGCGCTTCGACACGGACTTCGCGGCGGTCATCGCCGCCTGCGCCGCGCCGGCCCCCGGCCGCGAGCAGACGTGGATCAGCGCTGAGCTTCAGCGCGCTTACGTGGATCTGCACCGGCTTGGTTTCGCCCACAGTGTCGAGGCGTGGCAGGGGGCGGAGCTTGTTGGTGGCCTGTACGGCGTCAGCATTCGTGGCTTCTTCGCCGGCGAGAGCATGTTCAGCCGCTGTCGCGACGCCAGCAAGGTCGCTCTCTATTACCTTGTCCAGCACTTGCGGGCGCGCGACTTCCGGCTGCTGGATACGCAGTTCCAGACGGCGCACCTGATGAAGGTGGGCGCGGTGGAGATCTCGCGCCGCCGCTACCTGGCCTTGTTGCGGCAAGCGCTGGCCGTGAAAACGGCGTTCAATTAGGCTGGCCGGGTTGATCGCGCCGCGGCGACGGGGATAATAAGGGTTAGGCATCTGCGCGCCAAGGCGCGGCGGTCGCGCCGGCCCGCGTCCATGCCCGGAGGAAGCCATGAGCCTCAAAGCGTTACCCCTGACGCAGAGTGATGTCCGTCTGTTTAGTGGCCGGTCGAATCCGGCTTTGGCCGCGTCGATGGCCAATTGGCTGGGGATTCGGCTGGAGGAAACGCATTTCTCGCGTTTCAGCAACGACAACCTGTTCGTGCAGTTGGGCGCCAGCGTGCGCGGCCGGGCCGTCTTTCTGGTGCAGTCGCTCGTACCGCCGGTCAGCGATCATCTGATGGAACTGTTGATGATGATCGACATCGCCAAGGGCGCGGCGGCGCGCGAGATTCACGCGATCATCCCCTACTTCTCCTATGCCCGTTCGGACAAGAAGGACGCGCCGCGCATTTCCATCACTGCCCGGCTGGTGGCCGATTTGCTGCGCACGGCCGGAACGACGCACGTGATGACCATGACGCTACACTCGCCGCAGGTGCATGGCTTCTTCCCCGTGCCCACCGACCCGTTGACCGCGCGCGGCCTCTTCGCCGACTACTTCCGCACGCGCGCGTTTGACGCCGAGGACACCGTTGTCGTCGCCCCCGACGTGGGCAGCGCCAAGTCGGCGCTGCGCTTTGCCGAGATGCTGGGCCTGGGCGCGGCCGTGGCCAACAAGACGCGCCTGTCCGACTCCAAGGTGCAGATCGGTGGGCTGATCGGCCGGCAGGTGAGCGGCTACCGGCGCGCACTTATCCACGACGACGAGATCGCCACGGGCGGCACTATCGAGGAGTTGACTCGCCTGCTGCTGGACAATGGCCTGGAAGAGATTTACCTCATCTGCACCCACGGCCTGTTCCTCCACGGCGCGCTGGATCGGCTGTGTGACATTCCGCAGATCTGCGAGATCGTCACCACCGACACCGTGCCCCAGCGCTCGCCGCGGGACTATCCCAAGCTGGTGGTTCTGTCCACCGGCCCGGTGTTTGCCGGGGCCATCCGCCAGAACTACTACCGCCAATCCATCGGCGAGTTGTTCGACTTTGGCGACCACGACGACACCGATCAGTAGGGGCGGGTCTCAGACCCGCCCCTACGGCGGGTGTGGTGATGGTAGGGGTGGGTCTCAGACCCGCCCCTACGGGCTGGGTGTGGCCGGCGCGCAGCCACGCCCCAGCGCCTCCAAAGACCAGCAGGCCATGCTCTGTTCCTGCCAGACGGCCGCATCGACCCAGATGCCGTTGATGAGCAAATCCCAGTGCAAGTGATTGCCTGTCGATAGGCCGGTGGTGCCCACTTCGCCCAGCAGGTCGCCGGGCCGCACGTCCTGGCCGGCGACAGCGTGGATGGCGGACATGTGGTAGAAGCCGGAGAAGACGCCCAGGCCGTGGTCGATGATGACCGCGCCGCCGCGCACGTACAGTCGCTCGGCCAGCACAACCGTGCCCGCCGCGGGGGCATAGATGGGCGTGCCGCCGTAGGCGCTGAAGTCCACACCTTCGTGATAGGTCAAGTACGGCCCGCCGTTGTAGGAGCGGCGTCCACCGTAGTTGGCCGAGACGCTCAGGTAGTCATCGAGCGGCAGGCGGAAGGCGGCGTCCCAGCGCGGGCCGGGGGTGACTGTCGTCCACAGGGCGCGCAGGCGGGCGCGTTCCTCGTCGCGGGCTTGCTGGTCGGCGGCGGCGGCCGCCTCGCCGGTGAGGGTCAAGTCCTGGTAGTCCCATTCTCGCTCGACGAACTGCCACGGCTGTACCCAGGCGGGGCCATCGCCGGCGCGCACCACCAGTTCCGGCCGGCCGCCGGGAAAAAACGCTCCCGTGCCGACCAGCGCCAGGAAGCGATCCCCTTCGACCGTGGCCGTCCCGACGGCATCATCCAGCCGGAGGGCCAAGCCAGTCACGCCGGGGGCGACGCGACCGCGCAGTCCCAGCGCTTGCCCGGCCGCGGCCGGCCACGGCGACACCTCCAGCGCGTCGATGCCAGGCGGCAGGTCGCGGATCGTGCCCGCGCCCGGTAGCAGCAGGGGGCGATAGAGAGCCGGCCGGTAAGGGGTGGTCAGCGCATTGCCGGCGGCCAACGCCCACGGCGACAGACCGGCGCGGGCGGCGATTTCCAGCAGCCCGCCGTTGGCGGAGCGCAGCAGGCGGCCGGTGCGCGGCGTGGCGTCGGCGGGCAGGTTCACCACGCCGCCGATGGCCGGCTGGATGGCCGCGTTGAGATGCGGGTTCAGGGCGCGCAGGGCGGCCTCGTCCAGACTGTAGCGGGCGGCCAGCGCCGCCCAAGTGTCTCCCGGCTCGACGGGCAGGGAGATGACGGCCGGCGCGGCGTCCTGGGCGGCTATCAACCGCGCCGCGCGCGCCGCCACAACGACCGCCAGCACGATGATGAATAGGTGTTTCGACCTCACTTTCACGAGGCTATTCTAGCCGCCGCGCGCCAAGGGGCCATGAAAGACCTTTTTGTCAATCCGTTGACACTCATGACGCAGTGTGTTATAAATATGTACAATAATGCAGTGCGTCATGTCGGTTATCCTTAACAGGCGGGACACATCGAGGTGGTGATCAGTTATGAGTCTGATGTACTTGAGTCTTGGGTCGAACCTGAACGATCGGTATGCTAACCTCCAACAGGCCATTGCCCGGTTGGGGGAGCATTTCACCATCACAGCCATTTCACCGGTCTACGCAACCGAGCCGTGGGGCGACACCGACCAGCCGCCTTTCCTCAATGTCTGTGTGGCCGCCGCCACGACGACGCCGCCGCGTGACGTTCTCCACATCCTCAAAACCATTGAGGTCGAGATGGGACGCCAGCCGAGTCGCCACTGGGGGCCGCGTCTCATCGACATCGATATCCTGTTCTACGACAAGCTGATTCTGGCCGACGAGGAACTGACGATTCCGCATCCGCGCATCGCCGCGCGCGCCTTCGTGCTCGCGCCGCTGGCCGACATCATTCCTACCTTCCATCATCCGCAGACAGGTGAGACGGTTGAAGAGATGCTCGAACGGGTTGATACGGCCGGCGTGGAGCGGCTGTTTGAGATGCAGTTCCCCAACAGGGCCCGCGACGTTGCCGTCGGTCAGAAACAGGCTACGGTCTAGCATTGCCAACCACGTAGGCGCCCGGAACCATGACTTTCGAGTGGGGTCAACGCACCTACGTGATGGGCATTATCAATGCCACGCCGGATAGTTTTTCCGGCGATGGCCTGGCTCAGGTCTCAACCGAAGAGGCGGTGGCGCGGGCGGTAGCCCAGGCGCGGCGCTTCCTCGACGACGGAGCCGACATTCTGGACGTTGGCGGCGAGAGCACGCGGCCGGGCAGCGTGCCCGTGACCGCCGAGGAGGAATTGGCGCGCGTCGTGCCCGTGATCCGGGCGCTGCGGACGGCCGTGGGCGAGGCGACGATCTCCGTCGATACCTATCGCGCCGCGGTGGCCGAGGCGGCGCTCGATGCCGGCGCGGACTGGATCAACGATGTCTGGGGATTGCGGATGGACCCGGACATGGCCCCGCTGGCGGCCGCGCGCGGCTGCCCGGTGGTCATTATGCACAACCGCAGCAAGCCGAAGGACGTCGCCCAGGAGCAGCGCCTGGGTGGCCGGTATGTCGGGATTAACTACGAGGACCTGATGGCCGACATCGCCCGCGAACTGAGCGAGCAGATGGCGATTGCCGCCGCCGGCGGCGTGCGCGCCGAGCAGATCATCCTCGATCCCGGCATTGGCTTCGGCAAGACGGTGACCCAGAACGTCGAACTGATCGACCGCCTGGGCGAGCTGAAGGCGTTGGGCCGGCCGCTGCTCATTGGCCCTTCGCGCAAGTCATTTATCGGCTACACGCTTGACCTTCCACCCGAAGAGAGGGTGGAAGGCACGGCCGCGGCTGTGGCCATCGGCATCGACCGCGGGGCGGACATCGTGCGCGTCCACGACGTGCGGGCCATCGTCCGCGTGGCGCGTATGACCGACCGCATTGTGCGCCGTTAACAGACAGTCGAAATGGCGACCGGGCAGCGCCCTGTCATCGAATTCGTATACGCACACGTCACGTTGTGAACGATTGTGGAGGAGTTAGCCATGTTGGATTTTCGTCCAGATGAAGAGCAGAAGATGCTGACCGACACAATCGCCCGCTTTGCCAGGGAGCGCCTGCGGAAGGTCTACCGCGACGCCGAGGAAGAGGGCGAAATACCGGCGGCGCTGGTGCAGGCGGGCTGGGAGATCGGCCTGCTGCCGACGGCCATCCCGGAGGCCTACGGCGGCTTCGGCGAATACTCCAGCGTCACCGGCGCGCTGGCGATCGAGGAAATGGCCTGGGGCGACCTGGCCGTCACGCTGGCCGTCATGGCTCCCAACCTGGTGGCCGTCCCGGTCATGCTCTGTGGCACGGAGGCGCAGCGCGAGGAGTATCTGCCGCGCTTCTGCAATGAGGCCCCGCCGAAGCTGACCGCGGCGCTGATCGAGCCGCTGGTGCAGTTCAGCCCCTACCGGCTGAAGACAACGGCCGTCCGCGAAGGAGCCGAGTATGTCCTGGAGGGCGTGAAGACGTTTGTGCCGCTGGCCGACGAGGCCGAAGCCATCCTCATCTATGCCAACGAGGGCGGCCACACGCAGGCCTTCCTGGTTCCCGCCGGCACGCCCGGCCTGACCGTGGGCAAGCGCGACAAGCTGATGGGCGTCAAGGCCCTGACGACAAACTTGCTGACGCTGAGCGACTGCCGCATCCCGGCGGAGAACAAGCTGGGCGGCGAGGCGGGCATCGACTTCAGCCTGCTGCTGAACCACAGCCGGGTGGCGCTCGGCGCGGCGGCCGTCGGCGTGGCCCGGGCCGGCTTCGAGTATGCTCGCGACTATGCCAAGCAGCGCGTCCAGTTCGGCGAACCCATCGCCCACCGCCAATCCATCGCCTTCATGCTGGCCGACATGGCCACAGAGATCGACGAGGCCCGGCTGCTGGTTTGGGAAGTGGCCTGGATGCTCGATCAGGGCCAGGACGCTACCAAAGAGGCGACCATCATGAAGCAGCAGATCGACCGGATGGTGGTGCTGGTGGCCGACCGGGCCGTGCAGGTCTTGGGCGGCTACGGCTACATCCGCGAGTACCCGGTCGAGTTGTGGCTGCGCAACGCCCGCGGCTTCGCCAGCTTCGATGGGCTGGCGATCATCTAGTCACGCGAATAGTCCGCCAAACGAGGAGAGACCATGATCAGTTTCGAGATACCTCCATTCATACAGAATCAACTGCAACTGATTCGTATGGTTGCCGAGCAGGCGATGCGGCCGTACTCGCGCGAGCTGGATGAGAACGAGCACGCCCGCCCGCAGGCCTTCGTGCAGATGACCTGGCCCTTCACGCAGGAGATGGTCAAGCGCTCGCTCAAGCCGCTGATGGAACAGGTCAACGGCGGCAACGGCAGCAACGGCAGCGCCAAGCCCAAGCGCGAGGGGCCGGATTATGGCATGGTGAATTTCATCATGATGATCGAGCAGCTCAGCTGGGGCGACGCCGGGCAGTACCTCTGCCTGCCGCACCCGATGCTGGGCGGCGCGGCCGTCGATTCGGCCGGCACGCCGCAGCAGCGCGTGCGCTTCCTGAAGAAGTTCACCGAGGGCGCGCCCAAGTGGGGAGCGATGGCCATCACCGAACCGGGCGCGGGGTCGGACAACAGCGCTATGCGCACGACGGCCGTGCTCGACCCGGAGACCAACGAGTGGGTGCTCAATGGCGAGAAGATCTTCATCACCAACGGCGCGCTGGCCCTGAAAGAGTCGGACGGGTTGTGCGTCGTCTGGGCGACGGTGGACACGCAGGCCGGCCGCGCGGGCATCAAGTCGTTCGTCGTCGAGGCCAACACGCCCGGCGTGAGCATCGCCAAGCAGGAGCACAAGCTGGGCATTCGCGCCAGCGACACGGTGGCCCTGCACTTTGACAATGTGCGCATTCCGTTCGACAATGTCCTGGGCGACCCCGAAGTGCAGCAGGTCGAGAGCCGTAAGGGCTTCCTGGGGGCGATGAAGACCTTCGACGCCTCGCGGCCGGCCGTGGCCGCCAGCGCCATCGGCATCGCTCGCGCGGCGCTGGAGTTCACCCGCGAGAAGTTGGCCGAAGAGGGCATCGTCATCGATTACACCAAGGCGCTCCACGAGCTGACGGCCGTCGAGCGCGACGTGATCGAGATGGAGGCCCGCTACAAGGGCGCCTGGCTGCTGACCTTGCGGGCGACGGCGCAGATGGCCCACGGCGAGAGCAACCGCCTGGAAGCCAGCATGTGCAAGTACCGCGCCGGCGACGCCGTCACCTGGATCACGCAGAAGGCGGTCGAACTGCTGGGGCCGAAGGGCTACTCGCGCGAGTGGCTGGCCGA
>ERZ724513.366-NODE-366-length-21319-cov-4.986550_pt1 | contig 21319 bp, 26 predicted proteins | sample MGYA00376046_ERZ724513 | MGnify/ENA primary metagenome ERZ724513 (study PRJEB28724, sample SAMN07190883) | activated sludge metagenome | isolation source: activated sludge of sewage treatment plant in Hong Hong | place: Hong Kong | collected 2016-03-17 ...
CCAAGAGGGATGAAGCTGATCTGATACCCAACGTTCCTGATCCGGTTGTGAAACATGATGGGCACCTGTGGGTCGTGGCGGAAGATTGCCGGTATGTTGCGCTCGATGGGTGTATCATTACTGCCAAGCGCGGCTTTAAGAGCGACTTAGCCAGTATCCCGCGTCTTTTCTGGGCGGTCATTGCGTCATTTGAGCTCTCGCTGGTCGCTCCGATCATGCATGATTTGATCTATCGCTGCGGAGGAGAGGTGATTCTTCCGGACGGCGAGGTGATCCCTGCCGGCAAGCTGTTCAGTCGGAAAGATGCCGATGACGTGTTCCTGGAATTGATGACCAGATCCAAGGTCGCCTATTGGAAGCGCAATGTGGCGTATCTCGCGGTGCGAGCGTTTGGCCAGTCATCCTGGCAAGGGGGATGAGGCGGGTTTTGGTAGGGTCTGCAGTCGGCTCTCCCGACGGAGGCCGGCGAAACAACGACCTCTCACCTTACGAGGGAGAAATCGGAAGTCGAGTCCCCGATGTCGCGGGAGTCGTGGCCAGTGCGCGATACAAGTGGAGCAGCCGTGCCGGTTGTTTCAGCGACTTGGGATTATGGACGATGGAGCCGAGTCCCACCATCCATGCTCGCCGTGGTGACCCTTGTTTCATGGTGATGGCCGCGCTCGAGAGCATGTCTCCCAACACTCCCCGCATGGGAATGGTGTGAGCGTCCGGGGCGGCGGAGGTGGCTTGTTTGATTTCTTCCCAGAAGGCTCGCACCGCCTGCACCGGCTGATGCGACCCTCCGGCCACTGTGCCCGCGATCCGTTGAATCCACTCCATCACCGGTGCTTCATGCAGCAGCCACGCTGAGGTGCGGAGCGACGCCAGCAGATGCTGCTTGGTCGGTTCAAGCCCGCCGCCCGTCCACCATCGTTGGCCGGCAATCGTGGCACAGACCGCGGCGCGAGCTTTGCGGCGAGTGCGTTCGGCTTCAGGAGTCGCGGGTAATCGAGCCAGGGCGCTCTCCACAATTCGCGGGAGCCGTTCCTCGTTGGTGCCGTTGACGATATTGCTGTACCACTTTCCCTTCTTGGAAAAGCGACCACGCGCGACCGGCCCGCCGCTGAGAAATGTCCAGGAGGTCAGCATCGACAGGCGGAGCGCCATGTCGTAATGTTCCATGGTTCGATGTTGTTCATTGAACCATCCCGCCGCGTCGAACAACTCCCGCCGTACGAGCCACGTGGGAGGGTGAAGAAAGTCTTCCGTCCGCGTCAGATACTCTCCGAACACCCGGCCTGACGGTCCCCATTCCGGCCACAGGAGCAGGGGCGTGTCGCTGCCCGTGACGACACTTTGCCCGTAGACGACGCCCACGTCCGGATCGGCCTCCAGGACCGGCACCTGGATCATGAGTTTATGGGTGAGGAATTCGTCGTCATCATCCAAGAGGGCGACATACTTGCCACTGGCCTCTTTGATGCCGGCATTTCTGGCACCCGATGCCCCGCGATTTTCAGGCAAGCGGATATACCGCACGCCTGGAAACTCGCTCACGATCGGGCTCATGTCTTCCGGTGAGCAGTCATCGACCACGATGACTTCCACATCAAACAGATCGCCGGCTCGCTCCTGGTGTAATGCGGAGGTGATCGCTGTCTTGAGTAGCGGTGCCCGATTGTACGTTGGAATGATGACACTCACGAGCGGGCGGCCGGATGATCGCGTGGCCGCCAGTCGAGACGCTGTGGGGGGCTGAGGTATCGGCATGAATTTTGTCAAACAATCACTACAGCGGAATGAGAAGAAACGGCTATGGCCTGCTGCCTACCCGGCTTGGATCGGCTCAGCATGAAAACAGCCCGGGTGTTTGCTCATAATTGATAAGCAAGCCCGGTGCCTTATTGAAGGGTTGGCTATCACGGTGATTCACCCGATGGGCGGGAAGAAGATGTAGACGCAGGGCTGGACCCTTAGGTCCTGAAGCTGGAATGTTCAACCTGATAGGTGCGCGGCAAATTTTTGAGGGAAAGTCGGCAGACTATCGATTCCGCACAGAGCGGAGTGAGCGAAAACGCGCGATTCCGGAGGTTGCTCAACGCGGCAGATGCGGTCCGTGTCTTCTCGACAGGGTATGGATTACTTCACGAATGGATGCCCGGCTTTTTGCCACTCCTCAAGGCTCATGACGACAGCCGTTGTCTGGCTGAATCCCAATTCCGCGAGGGATTGCGCCGCGAGAGACGCACGATTTCCACTCTGACACTGAAGGTACAGGGGCTTTGCCATTTGGGGCGCGCCAGGGGATCCGACATGTTTCCAAATCTGAAATTCAAGAACGCCACGGGGAATATTAACGGCACCAGGCACATGACCCGCGGCATATTCCTGTGGTTCGCGTACATCAATGATGAGAGCGTCGCCAGGATTATCAGTCACTTTCCGATAAGCTTCCATTCCAATCGTGTTGACGTGCTGCTGCGCGGCCTGAATCTTCTGCATGAGGGCGGGGGGAAGGGCTTGCGCAAAAGTCGCAGCTGGAATAGGCAACAGGCCGCCGGCGAGAGCGATGAATGCCAGAACGATCAGTGGGTGCATGACATGCTCCTTTTTATCGTGAACTAGCGGGGAGCGGACTTTCCTTGGAACTCTGGCACGAGACGCTACTCTACGCCTCTCGAGGGAAAGCCTCAAATTCTGTGCATCGAGGAGCCCGGTGTGTTGGAAGGAACTTGAGGGGGAGAAGGGGGGGTGATGGCAGTACCATCACCCCGGGAGACAACAGGCATTCATCGGTTGATATCAGAATGGAGGACACCTTCGCACACGAACGATGCGCTCTTTCATCGAAGCACGCATGCTCGGTAGCAGATGTCCGTTTTCGCTAGATGGGCTATCCCTGTCTGCACAAGGACTAGCCGATGATCACATGGTCTCCATGATCATCGCCGGGAGGATCGTCATGTCCGCCCCGGCCCTGCTTGGCCAACACGACGCCATCGTGATCATCCCCGGGAGGATCATCATGTCCGCCCCGGCCCTGCTTGGCGAGAATCAGTTGCGCGGAAGGAGATGCCTCCTTCACGCTGTTGCTATCTGAAGATGCACCGGCACTGAAGGCGGTGCCCGTGGAGCCCAAGAGCAATGTCGTCGAGCTCACCACTGCCAAAGCAAATAATTTCATGCTGAATCTCCTATTGGTCGTGCGAATGCCAGTCGTCTCCCATCCATCTTTTGAACAGACGGATCCCTTTGGAGCATGTTCTCCAGAATCACTCTCTTCAGCGCGAATGATCTTAGGTCAGCCGGTCGACTGGCGGCGGCGCGCGTGGAGAGGATAGAGGGAGTGGAGTGGGGTGATCGAATGAACGTTGGTCGGGAGTAACCGTTCTACCGGTGGGAAACATCTCTGCTGGAATGTCACGTGTGAAAATGGCGGTCAGAGAAAACAACCAATGATGTTTGGAAGGAACCGGCGCAGTGAACGCCAATTCCGGATAGGAAATACCGGAGGCGAGGTGTGGAGGAGGCGGAACGCCAGCGGGTTGCGCCGCTTCTATGGCGCTATCTGCGGACGAGACAAACTCACCCGGCAGATCGCCGGCCAGCACATTGTGCGGAAGCCCCTGATGCCGCTCAGCTTGAATGTGCACGTGCATGAGCGGGAGGGCGAGAATCCAGAACACCAGCCACGAGACAAGCAGGCGAGCAGAGAGGGCGGTATCAGCTTGAAGCGCGGATGGCTGTTCGATACCAGAGGCCGATGTATGGAATAGCAATGGCTCCTCCTTCCTGCGCCGAAAGTGCAGCGCCGGGGAACATCGTGTCCGGAACGTATGAGAGAAATGCAGAGCCCAGGGATCCATGATTCGCATCATGGCAGGTGCGTTGAGCACTCATTCAATGGGCCGGGAAACCGTATTGATTCACCAAGAGGATCGAATCCTCATGGTGCGATGGAGCCGCAGTGAATCGTTCTAGTCAGGATCAACTGTACTAGGACTAATACGCCGGTTGTCCTACAGAAGCAAGGATTTTTTTGCCTCATGTTGAGACAGTGGTATGAGGACGGATTGTGTATTTATTGCAGCCTGTGTTTTCGCACGCTGCCGAATGCGCGAAAGCGCTCGGTTTCGCGGGGAGATGTAACCGCTCAAATAGAACCCAGCGTTTCGTTGGTATCAACGACAGGCATGGGATGTGCTGGTATCTTTTCGCACCCGGGCGAGCAGCCAATTGCGGTGGTGTTTACTGGAGGGAGTGGTGATGAAAACGATAGTGCTCTGTGTCTGCATGAGTCTCTTGCTGCCGGTGATGAGTGAGGCGCGCTGCCGGACGATCGGCGAAAGTGCGAGCCTGGGCAGCGAATACGGCACCTTTCCGTTGTATCCAGCCGAACAGGTCGTCGAGGCGGGACAGAAGCGCAAGAGCATCGCGATGCAATGGCTCGGGTATGGTATCGGTGTGCCGCTCTTTGTTGTCGCGATGCCGTTTGCCATGGTGGGAGCGGTCGCCGGCGCGGCAGCACACCCGTGGACCAAGTGCAAGGCGATGGAAGGCCGATTCGAAGGGCCGGAGGTTCACCTGGCAGGCGCTGATCGGTGATCTTGCCGGGAGACGGCACCGTTTCCAGCCAACGACGCCTTCGATTGGGCACGAAATCTTGCCGGAGGCAGATTGAACTCCCGTTTGAAGGCGCGGTTGAAAGAGGGTTCTGACTCATAGCCGATGTCGCCGGCGACTTCGGCCACGCTCTTGGACGTGGACGTGAGCAGTTGCGCGGCGAGGTGCAGCCGCCAGCGGGTGAGATAGCCGATCGGTGTGTCGGCGAGGAAATGCTGAAACCGTTCAGCCAGCACGGACCGGGACACACCGACCTCGGCGGCGAGCGTGGCGATGGTCCATGGTTGGGCGGGGCGTTGATGCAGGAGCGCCAAAGCTTTGCCCACGTCCGGATCGCGCACCCCGGCAAGCCAGCCGGTCTCGGTGTGCGGCAATTGTGCGATGTAGCGTCGCAACGTCTCCACGAACAAGGCTTCGGATAACTTCGCGATCACCGCTGCGCCTCCGGGACCGGATGCCTCTGCGTGATCGACGGAATAGCGGAGCGTATTCTCCAGCCAGTGTCCCGACGGCGTATCCCGGATATTCACCTTCAGCATGGCGGGCAGCCCGGCCAGGACAACCCGGCATAGCTGCGCGTCGCACGTCAGGTACCCGCAGATCAGCTTCGTAATTTCCCCGCCGCCGGCGAGTTGCGACATCATACGTCCCTCCGCGAGGATCTGACGGATTTGCAGAGAGGTGTCCACCGGCGTGACGGGCGGCCCGTTGCCCATATAGTGCGCATCCCCCTGCGTGAGAATGATGATGTCTCCCGCCGTCAGCGGCACCGCGCGGTCCTCGTCCCCGAGGCGAATATAGCCCCGTCCTTCCAGCAGCAGATGAAAAATGATGATGTGGCCGGCTTGGGTGGGGAGATACGACGCCATGGTCTCGGCGTCAGGTTCTTGTGCGCACCAGGGCGCGGCGAATTCACCGTGAAAGAACACGGCACCGTCGAGTTTCACGGCCTTCAGCACTTCGGACAGCACGTCCATGAACAGTTCCTCGGCGAGGCCGGAGTCTGAGCAAAGTCATCCGGACGCCCGGATAAACGATCTGCAGCTTAGCATGCTCCCGATAAGAGAGCCAGACGTGCGGATAAGACGCGGAACGGCCCCTGTCCTATAGTGCAACCAGACAGCGCGCGGTACGAGGCACGAGGACAGAGCACATTCAACAAGGAGGAGGCCATGACGACGAATACCATAATGCCGGAGCTCGATAGTCTGAAGACCCGTCTCAATACTATTTGGACGGCAGGAGACTACGATCGATTTTCACGATACATGGAGGGCGGCGCCAGGGAGTTTTACGAACGCCTGCAGATTGCGCCGGGGTGCCGGTTGCTGGATGTCGGGTGCGGGTCGGGCCAACTGGCGTTGATCGCCGCGAAGGATGGCCTGGAGGTGACGGGAGTGGACATTGCGGCCAATTGGGTCGAGCGCGCGCAAGCCAGGGCGCGCGCGGAAGGGGTGTCAGCACGATTCGAAGTCGCCGATGCCGAAGCGCTTCCGTATGAAACAGCCAGTTTTGATGCCGTGACGAGCCTGATCGGTGCGATGTTCGCCCCGCGGCCTGACCTGGTGGCGCAGGAGTTATTGCGGGTGTGCACGCCCGGTGGGACCCTTGCCATGGCCAATTGGACGGCGGAGGGGTTTGTGGGCCAGATGTTTAAGAACGTCGCGAAATTCATCGGCCCGTCGGGAATGCCGTCGCCGGTGCTGTGGGGTAACGAAGCCACGGTGCAGGAACGCCTCGGTCACGGATTGTCCACAATCAGCCTGACCAGACGGCAGTATCTCTTCAGCTATCCGTTTCCTCCCTCGGAGGTCGTGGAATTTTTCCGTCTCTACTATGGACCGACCAACCGGGCCTTTGCCTCCCTTGAGGCCGAAGGGCAGGCGCATTTGCGCCGGGATCTGGAAACGCTGTGGGCCGCGCACAATCAAGCGGGACCGGACTGCACGACGGTGTATGGCGAATATTTGGAAGTCATCGGCATTCGGTCGTAAACCCCGATTGCCCATACAAAGGAGATGCATCATGACGAACGCGACCACCACCGAGATCGATCAGACGACGGGTCTGTATGACATGACGAATTTGGGGAGGGTGAAAGATCTGGGGGCGCATGCACCCGAGGCGATGAAGGCGTTCGTGGCCTTCGATAAGGCTGCACTGGCGCCCGGCGCGATCCCAGGGAAGTACAAGGAGTTGATGGCCCTGGCCGTGGCGTTCACCACGCAATGTCCCTACTGCATCGAACTGCACGCGAACAAGGCGAAAGAATATGGCGCCTCGGCCGCCGAGATTGCTGAATCGGTACTCGTGACAGCCGCGTTGCGCGCCGGCGGTGCCGTCACGCACGGCACCCATGCGCTGAAGGGGATCTAACCGGTGAGGCGGGCCGGGACTGTCGGCCCGCCCTGCAATAGAGGCCTATCGCGCGGACAACGATGTCGGAGCCGCCACCACTGGAAGAAGGCACCGTGAGTTCGCTGCCGCAATTGAAAAGGAGCTCATCATGAAACTCTATCGATCATTCATCCTCACGCTGGGGTTATTGCTGGCCTGCAACACGCTGGCTTCAGCGGAAATACTGGCGTTGCTCAATTATGAGAGCAAGCCGGACCAAACGGTAAGACGGGAAGGCATTGCCATTATGGACATCGATCCCGAATCCGGGAACTTCGGGAAAATCCTGATGGAGATTCCGCTGCCTCCCGATCTCGTCGCCCACCATATCTTCTTCAATCGCGACCGGAGTAAAGCCTACGTCACGGCCTTGGGGAAGAGCATTCTGCACGTCGTGAATCTCACAGAATTCCCTTATCGGCTGAGGGCGATCGACGTGCCGGATTGTCAGATGGGAGAAGATCTGGCCGTGTCAGAGGATAACCGAACCTGGTATCTCACCTGCATGGGCTCGAACAATGTCATTATGGGAGATGCCTTGCTCGATAAGCCGATCAAAACGGTCAGCGCAGCAGAGCCGGCGTTGGCCACAATTCAGTATCCACACGGGATTGCGATTCATAACGGCATCGATCGCGTCCTTGTGACCAGTACCGTCAAACCGGACATGTCCGATGCGGGAGACTCCATCACCGTGATGGAGGCCGGTAGCGGCCGCGTGCTCTCGACCCACAAGGTCTCATCGAAACCGTCACCGGCGAAAGCCGCTCCCGTCGAAGTCATGTTCAGTCCGAATTCGAATCCTCCCGCCGTGCATATCACCAATATGCTCGAAGGGACATTGTGGGCCGGCCTCTGGGATCCGGCCAGCAAGACGTTTTCGTTCCATCAGGTCGATGACTTCGGCCCACGGCAGCAGGGCATGCCGCTCGAAATGCTCTACAACGCCAAGGGAGATCGTCTCTTCGTCACCACGGCGAAACCGGGTTTCGTCAATCTGTACGACAACAGCGACCCGGGGCAACCGAAGTTTCTCAAAACGATCGCCGCGGCCGCCGGCGCACACCATAGCGTGCTGTCGCCGGACGAGCGCTACCTGTTCGTCCAGAACAGCTTTCTCAACCTGGACGGGATGAGCGATGGCTCGATTACCGTGATCGATCTCAAGGCAGATACAATCCTGGGGAATATCGACACGCTGAAGGCTCAGGGATTCAATCCAAACTGCATCATGCTGCTGCCCGCTCAACCGGGCGACTTGCGGGCGAGCCGGGTCACTGAGTGAAGGACCGGGTGGTGTGGGTAGTTAGCCACATACGATGAAGCCGGTGTGAATTTCAGCGGTCTCGAGAGAGGAGGGAGCCGGTTGCCGTTCTACGGCAGCGGGCTCCCTCCAGGGCGGAACTTGTATCGGTCGGATGTGGTACGGGGGCATCTGCTGTCCGGGCCGCCCCAGGCAATTGAGTTAACGGTCGAACTGAGGAGCGGTGAAATCAGGATGCCGGTTTCTTGCCGATGACTGATTGGCTTCCGAAGAGCAGCACGAATTCCGATCCGCCGCCTTCCCGCGGTTGCACCCACGCGCGCCCGCCGTGCCGATGTGCGATTTGCTGAACGATGGCCAGGCCCGCGCCGGTGCCGCTCACTTCGCGTCCCACTGCCCGTTGAAACAATTGAAAGATCCGCTGCGCCTGATCCGGCTCAACCCCGATACCACGGTCGCGCACCACAATCCCTGCCAGCGGGATCGTCTCTTCCGTCAGATGGAAGGGGGCGATCTCAATCTCGGGGACTTTTCCGGCCAGGTGAAACTTCAGCGCGTTCGCAATGAGGTTGTACAACGCTTGCGTGATCCACGTTTTATTGACGCGAAACCAGGGAAAGTTCGCGGCCACCTGGACACGTGCCCCGGTGCGTCGAATCGTCTCATCCAGTTGCGTCAAGGCGGCTTTGACCACCTCTTCGCCAGGGACGTCTTCGTAGGGCATCTCTAATCGTTGGGCCCTCGACAGCGTGAGGAGATCCTCCATCAGCTGATCCATGCGTTGCGCCGCGCGAACGACGCGATCGATGTAATCGAGGCCCTTCGCGTCCAGACGATCTCCGTACCGGTCTCGCACCAGTTGCGAGAAGTTTGAAATTGATCGCAGGGGCTCACGCAGATCGTGAGAGCTGACATAGAGCAGCGTTTCCAAATCGCGATTGCGCTGCTGGAGTTCCGCCGTCCGTTCCTGAACGCGGTGCTCCAATTCCTCATGGGAGCGTCGTAACGCCTGCTGTGCCTGCTCGCGGTCCGTGACGTCGCGTGCAATCGCATACATGCGTCCATCCGGATGCGGCGAAGATTTCCACGACAGCAGCCGCCATGAACCGTTCTTGTGCTGATAGCGGTTTTGAAATTCCAGGACCGGCTCACCCCGGCCGATCTGGCGCTCGACCTCGAGGAGGGTCATGGCCCGATCGTCGGGATGGACGAAATCAAGGAACGGTCGGCTCATCAATTCTTCGAGACTCCATCCCAACGTGCGGGTAAATGCGGGACTCAGGCGCGTGAAATAGCTGTCCGCGTTCGCAATGCAGAGCATGTCTAACGACAGCTCGAAAAAGCGATCGAGTTCTGTTGCTGCCGGCCGGGGCCCGTCGGGGGCGGGATCGGGTGAGCGATGAGGCGTCGGTGTGTCAGATTGGTCGTCAGAAGAAGGCGAGGCCTGTGTCGTCATGGATGGATCTTAGTCAAACAGGTAGATTCCCGCAAGAATTCTGTACGCCGGCGACCTTGTGCACGTTGACTTCGTTCACCCATTGCCTATACTCAGGTCGTATTGGCTGGGAATTGCTATTGGCACTCAGAGTGGGAGGGCTGCAATGCGTAGGACATGGGTTGGGCTTGCTGCGGTATTCATGCTCGCGATGGTCATTGGTGTCATGCCGGCGGTGGTCCGCGCGGATTGCGTGGACGGGGTCCGTGACCCGACATCGGAAGAACTGGCGTTCGCAGCTCGCGCGGAAGCAGCACTGGCGGCGGCATTACCATCTCCCATTGCCAATAGCGAACGGCGCGGGGGAACCTATGATTTTTCCCGGCAACCGCGCCTCTCGTTTTGTACATCCAACCAGGTAGGGGCGTTCATTCCCAATGTGAGCGGGGGGTATCTGTACAAATTTCCCAAGGCGGAGGCCGATCGGTTGTACGCCGAACGCAAGGCGGTTGAGAAGCAGATTGAAGAGGCGGAGAAATTGCCGCCGGAGAAGGACGCGGAATATAAGCAGGTACTCGCGCAGATGAAGGCTGCCTACGATGCCGCGCCACGTCGCAGCCGGAAGGACCCACCCTTCACGCCCGAGCAACAGGAGCAAGTGACTCGTGCCATGGCTGAGGGAAAGAAACTCGAAGACGCGGCGAAGAAGCTGCTCAGCGACCATGTCGCGTCGGTCAAATCTCAAACCGACCCACTGCGCGCCCAAGCTAAGCGGTTGGAATCCTATCCGCAGGATCTGGCCGTGCGCCTCGCGATGAACATGGAACGATTCCCTGAGCCAGGCCCTACGATAGCGACATTCGGCGCGCCGAGCGCCCGCCGTAGCGGAGGCCTCGCCGTGCACAATGTGGTGATCGCCGTCGAAGGACCGGAGGGGGCAGCGCGCCAGGCTCTGTTCGACGCGGTCGATAAGGGGTATCTCCAGAGTCTCGTCGGGCAGCCGTTGCCGGAGCTTGAGGCATCGAAGGCGCGTGCTGGGCGAGATACTCAGGCGGCATCCGCAGGTAAGTAGACGCCGAACCTAAAATTCCTTGGTGCGCTGGTGGTCACGGGATACACTGTGACCATGGATCAACAACATCAGCGGAGCAGAGGAACGGGAGGCGGCCTCTTTGCCGGGTTTCTCGTCGGCTTCCTATGGTTTTTCCTCAGTTTCGCAGCCATGTTCAACGGCGTGTTCTTTCTCCTGCTGCTGGTGCCTCCCGCATATGCGCTGTCGGGCGCGCTTCTCGCGTGGTTTTTCCGGCTTCCTCCGGTTCATGCGGCCTGTTCTCTTGTGGGATCGGCGTTACCCTGGGTGGCCTGGCTGTGGCCGGCGACCATGTCGAGCTCAGGCTGGATGAAATCTCTCGTGTGGCCTGTTTTCGTGGGCACGGCCTTTGGCATGAGCCTCCTTGGAGCGCGGCTCGCTGCTGCCAGGCGTCGTCGTAAGCCGACCCAGTCTGACCCCGCGCTTGCCTAGCTGGTTCATTGCTGAACCGCCGGCCGCGCAGATCTCATTGGCTGCCAGGAATGATCGAAAGTGTGCGGCCGGTGGTGACTCGCGATCAGGCGTTCTCTTTTTCCATGGAGGCAATAAAGGTATCCGCTTCGTGGATCGACGCGTTGAGATCCTTGATCAGCAAGTCGATGTTGCCTTCGACCGTGGTCAATTCACTCTTCAGCGAGGCGATGGCCTGCGCATTGAGGTTGTGCTTCAAGAACAGGACATGGTCCTTGAGTTTGGCCAGCACAGGATCCATCTTGGCCTCCGCGCGTTTCATGGCCTTGATCAATTGTCCGTACTGGGTTCGCGTCTGCGTGAGCTGCTTCTGGCTTTTCTGACGCAGCGATGCGTTCGAATACTGCTTCAGTTCCCCCTCCCACTCCGTGAACAGGGCGTCCGACACATCCTCCACTGAAGCGATGCGGCTGCGAACGGCTTCCGCGCGTTTTTCGCTCTGCTGGTATTCGCTGTTCAACACCTCGTACTTGTCCTGCAACTCACCGCCTTGGATATTCAACGTTTTCGTGAAGCGATCGAGGGCCGATTTGAATTGTTCCTTCGCGTCCTGCTGGGCATCACGGGCTTTTTTCACATCACTGACCATCAGATCACGTTTGTGATAGCCCAGCTTTTCCATCGTTTCGTAATACGCGGTCTGACAGCCGGAGCCGGTGAGGCTCACGAGGACGAGTCCACAGGTCAGAGTGATCGAAGCACATGCGTGAGCGATTGAACGATGCCGAACGTTCATGATGCCTTCCTTTTTCAATGCAAGCGGTTCATGTTAGCGATAGCCCAGCTGTCCGGTATCGTCGTCCCCGTTGGTCTGCTCCCCTCGATGAGCATGGGTCGGGCTGATGCCTTGTCGTTTACTGTAACAGACCACGGGCGCTTGTTCCATGCGTGCTTATGCCGAGATCTCGTCTAGACAAAAATGCGTGACTCCTGGCATCCTGCATAGCGCGATCGCTGATCATGCTTCTCGCCGACCGAGAGGCTCTTCCTTTGAAAGGAGCCCGGACCATGCCGACCAATACCGTCCGTCTTCACCGAGTACTTCGCTCGACGCCGGAACGAATATACCGTGCCTTTCTTGATGCGGACGCCATAGCGAAATGGCTGCCACCAAACGGGTTCACCGGAAACGTGCATCATATGGACGCCAAGGTGGGCGGGACCTTCAAGATGTCGTTCACGAACTTCACCACGGGAAAGAGCCACTCATTCGGCGGGAAATATCTGGAACTCACGCCGTACGAGCGAATCCGCTACACGGATGTGTTCGACGATCCGAATCTGCCTGGTGAGATGCACGTGACGATTACCTTGAAGCAGGTGTCGTGCGGCACCGAGATGACTGCCGTGCAGGAGGGGATTCCGGAGATGATTCCGGTGGAAGCCTGTTATCTTGGCTGGCAGGAATCGCTGACCCTGCTCACGAAACTGGTCGAGGCGGAAATCCCCGACTAACGTATCACGCTTCCACCGGAAGGTCGTCCGACGGTACGTCGCGAATCTGAATCGAGTCCACCCGTTGCTGCGCCAGGACGTCCGAGATAATGACGACCTTGTCTCCGGCCTGGAATCGTTCACGATCCTTGAGGATCCGGAACGCCGTTTGGAGCGTTTTCTCAGGCTCTGAACTGAAGTCGATTTTGAAGGGAAAGACGCCGCGATTCAGCAACATCGTCCGCCGGGGCTGGCTCATGTTCGTGAACGCATAGATGTTCGTGACAAACGGGCGGCAGTTGGCGACGAGATCGGCCATGATCCCGCGCCTGGTAATCACGACGATGCCTTTGGCCTTGACACCCTCTGCCAGTTGCACAGCCGCTGCGGCCAGCTGCTGTTTGTTGCCGACATCGCGCAAGCGTTTGGCAAACTGTAATCCCGGGATCGTTTCAGACTTGAGCGCAATCCTGCGGAGGTACTCGACGCACTTCACCGGGTATTTTCCCACGGTCGTTTCGCCGGAGAGCATGACGGCATCGGCCTCTTCGTAGATCGCATTGGCCACATCGGTGACTTCGGCGCGCGTGGGATGCGGATGGTGAATCATGGATTCGAGGAGATGCGTGGCCACAATCACGCGCTTGCCGTACTCGGCGCAGAGTCGCACGATCGTGCGTTGCACATTGGGCAAATCTTCCAGATTGATCTCCACGCCCAGATCTCCGCGGGCGACCATGATGCCGTCCGATTCCTTGATGATGGATTCGAGATTCTTGACTCCTTCCTGATCCTCGATCTTGGCGATGATTTTTACCCGGCCGACCTTGTCGCCCATGAGCGCTTTCAGTTGCTGGATATCTCCGGCCTCCCGCACGAAGGAAAGCGCGATGAAGTCCACATCCCGTTCCAGGCCGAAGAGAATATCCTTCGTGTCTTTTGGTGTGATCGCCGGAAGGTTGACGCGCACGCCCGGGAGATTCACGTGGCGTTTGCTCTTCAGCAGCCCTCCGTCGAGTACGCGGCAGCGCATATGACGTTCATGCTTCTCCAGGACCTCGAAATTAATCAGCCCGTTGTCGACGGTGATCCGGTCCCCGACGTTGACCGCGTCGAGCAAGTCGGCATAGTTGATGTGGATGGAGCTTTCCTCGACGTTCAGCGGCCCGCGAGTGGTCACGCTGACGATCTCGCCCTGTCGCAGATTCAACTCATTCGAAAGATCTCCGGTGCGGATCTCCGGGCCTTGGGTATCCAGAAGAATGGGGATGGGAAACTTCACTTTCCTGTTCAGGCTCTTGATGTGCTGGATGACCTTAGCGTGCGATTCGTGGTCGCCGTGGGACATATTGAGACGGGCGATACTCATGCCGGCGTCATAGAGCTTCTGCAGCATCTCATAGGAATCGGTCGCAGGTCCGATCGTGCAGATGATGCGGGTCTTTTGCATGGTGCTCTCCACGAGAGATGAAGACATACGATCACTGCCTTCGATACGGCATGATCAGCAGGCGACAGTGATTGGATATCGCGGGAATCAGTTGGACAGGGCCATTCTACTTTTTCTCGCGAGACTCGTCCACGATCACTGGCTCATCCTGTCGCAGAACGACACAGTCGGTTGCTCGGTGGATGGTCCCGGTCTGAGTCGGGTGGCTGGCGTCATCGGGGAGGACGCTTCCTGAATTCACGGTGTGCTTGATCCTAGCCCGGCTCTGGTATATGCTCCGCTCATCGAGTGTCTCTCGGGACGTGACGGATCAAGCATGACCATCAATCGGCAGGGCATTGGTATTCGCATGGCGGCGGCGATGATGATCGCCAGCTCCGCCTGAGCCTGCCTGCCACCGGACGTGTACGTACGCAGCAGAGGCCCCTGGCGGATCCACTCCCGTCAGGGGCTTTTTTGTGATCGCAATCAGTTGAGGCAGTGAAAGGAGAGCAGGGCATGGTGACAGTGCAGTCGATAGCAGCCGCGGCCTCGCGCATCTCATCTTCCATCTACGAATCCCCCCTGGTCCATTCCAGGACCTTGTCCCGGCTTACCGGTAACACGATCTATCTCAAGCTCGAAAATCTCCAAATGACGGGGTCGTTCAAGGAACGGGGCGCCCTCAATCGGATTCTCATGATGACCGAGGAGGAGCGACGGCGCGGCGTCATCGCGGCCTCGGCCGGCAATCACGCGCAGGGCGTGGCCTATCACGCGGTGCAACGAAACATTCCCGTCCAGATTTGGATGCCGCGCTCGACGCCCCTGGTGAAACTCTCGGCGACACGGAATCATGGCGCGGATGTCGTGCTGCACGGAGAGAATTACGACGAGGCGTGCCGGGCGGCGATGGAGCGAAGTGAGGAGCGGCACGCCACCTTCATCCATCCCTTCGATGACGACGAGGTGATCGCCGGACAGGGGACGCTGGGCTTGGAACTGTTGCGGCAGAATCCAACCTTGGATGTGATCGTGGTGCCGGTAGGAGGCGGAGGGCTGATCGGGGGCGTCGGCTGCGCGGTGAAGGAACAGGCGAGCAATGTGGAAGTGGTGGGCGTGCAAACAGCTCGTCTTCCCTCGATGAAGGCCGCGCTGGGGAGCAGCATTCCGGTCGAACTCCCGGCCAGCCCGACCCTGGCGGACGGGATCGCGGTGAGAACGGCCGGCTCCCGGACGCTGCCGTTGGTGCAACGCTACGTCGACCAGATGGTCACCGTCGATGAAGATGAGATCGCCGCGGCAATCCTCACGCTGCTCGAAGGAGAAAAGACCGTCGCAGAGGGGGCAGGGGCGGTGGCGTTGGCGGCATTGTTACAGGGTAATACGGGGCACCGTGGCAAAAACATCGCGGTGCTCGTGTCCGGCGGGAATCTGGATGTGAATCTGCTGGCCCGCATCATCGAGCGAGGGATGGTCCGCGATGGAAGGCGGTTGCGGCTGCGCGTGCTGCTGCCGGACTATCCCGGTTCGCTTGAAGGACTCACCTCCGTAATCGCCAAGGCCAGCGCGAATATCGTCGAGACGTCCTACAACCGCGCCCACTATGGTGTCGGACTGAACGAGGCGGCGTTGGACGTGACCATGGAAACACGTGGCCGCGAACATGCGTCGGAGCTACTGGCGGCGTTGAGCGGCTCCCGTTACGAGTTCAGCGTGATCGAATAGTCGACGGGATGACCGTTGAATTGATCTGATGCTCAATTCACGGCGCCGCGCGCCGCGTCCCTTCCTAGCGAGCAATGGGCTGCGGTTGCCTGGCTTCTGCCAATTGGACATTGACGCGGACCACGCCCCCATTCAGGTTGCGATAGGGATAGCGCTCCGTGATCAGTGGCAGGTTATCCGCGACATCCTGGGTCGTCACAACCGAGAGCGCCGGCACGTACCGTCCTGAAGGCACCTTCACCCCGATAATTTTGGCACCCGGTTCGACGACGACACGATCTCCCACCTCCGCACGGAACACCAACGCCTGCATGCCGATGAAGGTATCATTGCCGACTCGAGCGGGACCATGCACTTGCGACTGATGCGCAAGAGACACACGGTTGCCGATGTAGACGGAATACTTCATGCCGTCGACTTCGACTTCGTTCTCCGGAAGTTCATGGTCGCCTTCGAAGGTCTCGAGGCCGTGAACCACGACGCCGTCCTGCACATTGCTCTCGTTTCCGATGTGGATGTGCCGCCCCTCATCACCGCGCACCGACGCGGCGGGCGCGACAAACACGCGATCGCCGAGGGTGACGGATCCGATGACAATGCCGAGGGGATGAATCCTGGTGTGATTCCCGATCACCGGCGCTTCGACATCCGGCATGAATGTCGTTTTCACGCTGGGACCGACGTAGCCGGTAAGGATGAAACCGAGCAGAATCAGGTTCAGGCAGAGGGACAGTTTCAGGTTGTGCGACATAGCTCCAACTTTCTTTCGAACGAAAGCCTCGTCATGCAGTGGTCTGTCTGAGAAGACTCTAGGTATTCCATAGGTGAAAGTGTAGGCGTGGGACCCTGAATGTACAAGGAAATGAAGGAGATTTGAAAGAGCAGGAAGTCTGCAGGCTGTGCCGGCAGGCGTTCTAGATGCTGTGTGGTGGGCTCAGATATCTCAGTGGCTGTCTTTCTCGCGAATCTGCATGGGGACCGTGGTGGCCTGTTGTGTCAGATCGCGATGGTGCGGAGCAAGTTGGGAGAGGGTGATGTCGTGGGTGTCGTGCACCGAAAAGCGGTAATCTTTCCCGTGAGTCAGCTGCGGTGGCACCTCGACAAGCAATTGCCCGATATAGACCACGCGGCCTGATTGGCTTTCGAAGACGAGATTGAGGTCGCCTCCCGTGCCGGCCATGCCCGTGCGATAAAAATTCTTGATCAGATACCGTCCGGGTCGCAACCGGGCCAGAAACGGCCGGTCCAGGCCCGCCGTGGCGTCCACGTGATATCGGGCTGCATAGGGACTTTCCCCATTAGGATCACCAGGCTGAACCTGCACCACTTCAACCTCAAACATCGTGGACTGATCGCGTACCGCCGTGTCGGCTCCGGAGCCTTTCTGTTCTTGCCTGACCAGCACCGACCCGATAACGATTCCCCATTCAGGACCCGGTGCCGCGATCTGTTCGTGTGACATGTCTAGTGATGACGCGCAGGAGCTGAGGCTCCAGGCCAGAGCCGCAAGCAGAATGGAAGCAACAGGTTTCGGGAGAGAAGTACAGTCAGGGCGCATGCATCCTCACTCTCTTCGGTTGGGCTCTCTCAGTCAAGACGGGCGCTCGTCCGTTGTCTGCGTGGGTACGCGCGCCGACGACCACGCGGCTCGTGCTCATCGTGCCATGCGACCGGCCCGCAGATTCGCCGGAACGGCAATGTCGATCTTCGCGGGCCTTGGTTGTTTCCGCCTGTTCATCAGCTCGATGAACGTGTCTTTGTCGATCGAGAGATTGAGCCGTTCATTGAAGCGTTTTTCTTCGCCGATGGTGGAAGAGACCCGGCCTTGATAGTCGTGGCCTGGATAGACGATGGTGTCGTCCGGCAGTGCGAACAGTTTCTGGCGAACCGAGTCGAACAGCGTGGCCGCGGATCCCCCTTGGAGATCCGTTCGACCATTCCCTCGAATGAACAGCGCATCGCCCGTAAAAACCGCACCCGGCAAGAGATAACTGGTGCACCCGTCTGTGTGTCCTGGCGTCGCCAGCGCCGTCAAGGCACTTCCGCCGAACCGGAGTGTCTGTCCGTCAGAAAGAAACAGATCGGCTCCCATGACAGTTTCAGCTGCGCCACCACCGTAGACAATTTGCGCGCCCGTGCGATCCTTGAGGAGCGACGCGGCGGTGATGTGGTCGGCATGCACATGGGTTTCGATCGCATAGGCCAGCGTCAGGCCCAGTTCCTTCAGGATCCGGACATCGCGTTCGATGTTCTCGAGCACGGCATCGATGATCACGGCCTGGCTTGAGCTGTGATCCGCTACGAGATAACTGCGACTTTCCGCCCGATCGTCAACGTCTTGCGCCTCATTCACGTCCAGCAGAATGGTGACGGTATACGTCTGGCTCGCTGCCATGGATGAACTCCGAGATAAAAGGAAGAGCGACCCGAAGAAACCGGCGCATTGTAGCCGGTTGCATGGCACCGGTCCATGGCTCCTGGCAATTCGATCAGGCGTGTGAGTGACTGAGGGCTGCTGGCCCCATTGGGAAGATGTGGCTCTCCCTGGGTTCTCGAAAGAGGCTTTCCCCTCATACGGCCAGGGAATCGTAGACGTAGATGCTTCCCACGTCGAGCACGTCAGCGGGTCTCATTGCTGCAGAGACGAATGCCAGCATCTGGTCGTTGAGGCGGTGTCCGCGGAGACTGGCAGGCGCGGATTGCGTCGGAACGTAGGTGCGAGTATGCCGGGCCATCCAGGCTTCCCACAGGCGGTCTTCATTGCAATGATTCAGATAGAAGACGGGATCGTTGGGGGAACTGGACGGCAACATATCTCCGCCGACCCACACGTGCACGCGGTTATGCAGCGCCGGTGCGTCAGGCGCTGCCCAGCCTTCGGCTCGGTTCCGAAAGCCGGCGGAGGTGGTATCCCAGTTGGGTTGATCGTACGGAGTGAGCGCAAGGGCGCCGGCCGTATCAGTGCGAGTGGGGAGGGTCGCGATATTCACCCCCAGATCCCGCCGCAAGCCGCGATTGCTCTGGATCAGTCGGCCGTCTGCATCAGCCTCGACCCGAATGCGAAAGCTGTCAGGATCGTCGGCGACAAAGCGAAAGGGACCGGTCCGAACCGGTGAGCCTGTTCCGCCGACACCCGATGCCCGCCAAAGCGCAGATTGTCGCTGCTGACCCGGTGTCCTGGATCCATCCGCGGCCCAATCCCAGTAGGGAAGTCCGAACGTATCATCGCCGAGCACTCGTTGGAGATTTCGTTCCAGCTCGATCAACATGAACCGGTGCCAGGGGAAGAACACAGGGCCGCGATGGGCGGCATTGCGGTCTCCCTGTGACGGGGGCGTCATAGTCGACATGGCCGTATGGTGCCAGACGACGAATAAATCATAGGTGCTGATCTGTCGAGCGGGACCGGGGATACCGAGACTGCTGGTCGTCGGACCCGTGAACTCACGTTTCAAGAGGTTCACCCCGCGGGCGTACTGCGCACGAACGTTGGCATTGGTGAGAATGTTGCGTCTGGTCACGGCCATGAGTTCACCTCAGTGGTGTGTGCGGTTCGTGTGGCGAATGCGTCCCGGTCCCTTGTGCGGACGTTTCTTCGCCTCGAACTGGTGGGGGAACACATCGATGATGGCTTTCACCATGTCCAGCGCGGAGGCGAACGACAAATTCGGGATGGGGTGATAATGAACGTGCCCGTCGTTGGAGACGCCAAGGTGACCGAGCACCTTGCGGCCGTCGACGGAAATCTCGTACCGGGTCTTCACCACGATGTGGTGTCCTTGATGGTCCGCCTCGCGGATCGTCTCAGTGGTGGCATGATGCCGCCGCTGGCTTTGTTTCACTCGCGGGGCATGCCGCTTCACATACGACGCGATGGACTGGGGCGTCGGCACCGGCTCGCGTTTTCTATTGGCCATAAGTTCACTCCTTCCTCTCACCTATCCAGATGGCTGAACAACATCAGTGTACGGCGGTAGCTCGCGCTGGTCCAGAGGGCCTGCGGGTGCCCGCTTCGTAGGGGACGGACCGTCAGTCACGCGCCCGTTCGGGCCTGAGAATCGGCCGTGCCTGTTGGAACAGAAACCAACCGTAGAGCAACAACAGCACTGTGAAGTTCGGGATGAGAATGGCCGGCTGGCTCCATTGCCACCCATCGAATTTCCAATCGGAGAGAGGCCAGAAAATGGGGGTTGGAAAAAACGCAAACGAATGGGTCGGGATGTCGACTAAGACATGTAAACCCCAGGCACCAAGCTCCCACACCGGTCGTTTCATGACAAGCCACAACAGGGCAAAGACGGCGAGGAAGACGACGAAGCTATGTGTGACATCGTACAGATGATGCACGTAGGGCGGAATGGTGGACTCCGGTGGCGTGCCGTGGCTGAAATCAGGCTTCGGCGACAGGCCAAGCGTCGCAGCTGCCCACAAGACGCCGAACGAAAACAGGTCCGGCGCCAGGCCGATTCCGAACGCCAGCCAGAAGCTCGTGCGACTTCTTCGACCAAACGCCAACGCTCCCCACAGACCGTGCGACACGATATCCATGTCGAGACCCCTCCTGGGTTCAAAGCAACTGGCTCATTATACCGGGCGTGCTGGCGAGAGGCGTACCTGGGCACCATCCCAGTATGGGGATGCGTAACGAGGGGGCACAATGCGTACTCACGCCAGCCGGAGGAGTTGCCATGGATCAAAATTTTAAAGTGGGCGATCATGTGAGTTGGAATTCGGAAGCGGGGCGTATTCGAGGGACAATTCAGAAAAGGATCACGGCTCCCATGAAGTTCAAGTCGTATATCGCCCGAGCCTCCAAGGAGCAGCCGCAATATCTCGTGAAAAGCGACAAAACAGGCCATCTGGCGATGCACAAGGGGACCGCACTCAGAAAAATCGCTGGGCGATCGGGTTAGACGAAACGGTCCCGGTCTGTCGCGCTGGGGATGCGGCAGGTATCAGCCTTCCCCATAAGCCGGTAGCGATGGCGTGCGACGTAGTTGTAGAGAATATCTCGCAGTCCGCGGGGTATAAGAATAAAGCCATACAGCAACGGCCACCAGCCAGACAGCGTTCTGGCGATTCTCAAAGCGGCGGTCGATTTGGTGAACACCTGACCCCGCTCCAGCAGGAGAAACGTCTCGAAATCCTGGACAGGCAATCCCAACAGCGTGAGCAGTTCCTGCCCCTTCGCCGATTGCAACGTCGCGAAGTGAAAGCGCCCACGGTCACGAGCCATCGTGAAATTAACCCAGGCATTGCACCAATTGCAGATGCCGTCGAAGACAATGAGGCGCTCAAACCTCGCCCATTCATGTGTGGTGGGATCGATCGTCGTCATCGTCTGCCCGGGTTGACCCTTTCTCGGCAATATTGTGAGTTCCCGCTGGAAAGAATTCCACTGTTGAATCGCGGATGACTGGATTACATCGCGCGTGCTCGTTCGCTATAATGCGCCCGAACTTTTTA
>ERZ724513.371-NODE-371-length-21223-cov-4.952712_pt1 | contig 21223 bp, 16 predicted proteins | sample MGYA00376046_ERZ724513 | MGnify/ENA primary metagenome ERZ724513 (study PRJEB28724, sample SAMN07190883) | activated sludge metagenome | isolation source: activated sludge of sewage treatment plant in Hong Hong | place: Hong Kong | collected 2016-03-17 ...
GATCGACGGCGAGGTCGGCAACAAGAAGCAGTACGACCCCCGCGCCTGGGGCAAGACCGCTGAGGCCGGCCTGTCCGCCCGCGTGGTCGAGGCCTGCCAGTACCTGCGCAGCGTCGGCAAGACCATCGGCTGATTCCAGTCAGATTGGCGGGCCGGTCCTTCGGGGCCGGCCCGCTTTGCGTTCTGTGGAGAACGGATTTGCGCGGCAGTCCGGCCTTGAGAGTCCTGCCTGCGCGTACGAGCCTTCTGCCGGCTGAATCCGCTCACCGGCAGGCCAGGGCCAGTACCGCGCGAACCACTGTGATCACGTAAGCGGGGTCATCAAGCTGCTCCCAGGTGAACCTGATCACTCGGAAGTCAGCCACGGTGAAGGCGTTCTGGCGTTGTCGGTCGAGTAGGAACTGGCGAGTGAGCAGGTGGGTCTCGCGGCCGTCGACCTCGATGATCACCCGCCGTTTGAGGAACCGGATGTCAGGATCGAAGACCTGGCTCCCGATTCGGATCGGCCGGTTGGCCACCCAGCCGGTGATGCCGGTCTCCCGGAGTATCCGGTGCAGTCGGAGCTCGGCATACGACCAGGGGTTGTCGGCGCAAGCTGCGATCACTCGAGTTCGCTGTTCATGGCCAACGGTCGCTGCGAGCGTTCGGGTCGCTTGCCGCAGCTCGTCAGGTGTGGCCAGCTTCAGTCGCAGGACTTCGGTAGCTGCCCGACCGTCGTCGAATGCCGCGAGTTCGGCGGCGACATAGGCCGCGCTTGCCGTGCGCAGGCCCTTGGCGGATCGAATGAATTCGCGCGGTATTTGCCGCCGGGTGATGTGCACCCGAGATCTGGAGCGCAGGGTGGGGTGCGCGAGTCGGACCAGCGGTGTTTCGATTCCGGGCAACCAGATGCCGGCCGCGGTTCGCTCATGCAACACGCCCAGGGGAGCGGACCAGAGTGACACCGCACGAAGCCGGGTCACGCCGTGGTACTGCCCGGGCGCCACGAACACGCCTGGCAGCGGATTGTCGAGGTCGCCGTGGAGGTGCAGGCGCCGCAACGTTGAGCCTAGGTTCGGATGCTGTTTGGTCGCGATTGCGCCGTTCTCGGCGAGGATGTAGGCGATTTCTGGGTGCATGCCCACACCTTCGGCAAGTGAGTGAGATCCGCGTCAGTGATCCACAGGGGTGGGGGCGAACGGATTTGCCCTGTGGATAGGCCAGGTTGGCCGGAATCTGGCAATCCAGCTATCTGCAGCGCGGATACGTTCGCAAGTGCCGCGGGAACAGCCCCGAATTCGGCGGCCTTCCGTGCCTCCCCGCCGAAGCCGGTAAAGTGTGGCCGCAAGAGCCCGCCGGCATTGCCGCGGGCTTTCTGAGACGAAGAGGGGCAGTCATGCCGGGAATCGTGGTCGTCGGCGCGCAATGGGGCGACGAAGGCAAGGGCAAGGCAACCGATCAGCTGGGCGACCGCGTCGACTACACGGTGCGCTACTCCGGCGGCAACAACGCCGGCCACACCCTCGTGGTAAACGGTGAGAAGTACGCCCTCCACCTGCTGCCCTCAGGAATCCTCAGTCCGACCAGTGTCCCGGTCATCGCCAACGGCGTGGTGATCGACCTTGAGGTGCTCTTCCAGGAGATCGAAGGGCTTGAAGCCCGTGGCGTGGACACCTCCAAGCTGCTGATCAGCGCCAACGCCCACATCATCGCGCCGTACCACAAGGTGCTCGACAAGGTCACCGAGCGTTTCCTCGGCAACCGCCGCATCGGCACCACCGGCCGCGGTATCGGCCCGTGCTACTCCGACAAGATCAACCGCCTCGGCATCCGGGTGCAGGACCTGTTGGACTCTTCGATCCTCGCCCAGAAGGTCGAAGCCGCCCTCGACCAGAAGAACCACCTGCTGGTGAAGGTCTACAACCGCCGCGCGATCGACCCGGCCGAGGTCACCGAGGACCTGCTCACCTACGTCGACCGGGTGCGCCCGATGGTCACCGATGTGGTCCGCGTGCTCAACGACGCGCTTGACGCCGACAAGGTGGTGCTCTTCGAGGGCGCCCAGGCCCACCACCTCGACGTCGACCACGGCACCTACCCCTACGTGACCTCGTCCAACCCGATCGCCGCCGGCGCCTGCATCGGCTCGGGTGTCGGTCCGACCCGCATCGACCGGACGATCGGCATCATGAAGGCCTACACGACCCGCGTCGGCGAAGGCCCGTTCCCCACCGAGCTCCTCGACGCGGATGGCGAGAAATTGCGTACGGACGGGGCCGAGTTCGGTACCACCACCGGACGCAACCGTCGCTGCGGCTGGTTCGATGCACTGGTGGTCGAAGCTGCGGTCGCGGCCAACGCCTTCACCGACATGTTCCTGACCAAGCTCGACATCCTCACCGGCTGGGAGAAGATCCCGGTCTGCGTGGCCTATGAGGTCAACGGTGAGCGCACCAACCGGCTGCCCATGACTCAGACCGATTTCCACCATGCCAAGCCCGTTTACGAGTATTTGGACGGCTGGACCGAAGACATCTCCGGCTGCCGCGAGTTCACCGAGTTCCCGGCCAACACCCAGGCCTACGTGCGGCGGCTGGAAGAGCTCGTCGGTGCCCGGATCTCGGGTATCGGGGTCGGCCCCTCGCGCGAACAGGTGGTCATGCTGCACGACCTGCTCTAGGTCGTTGGGCCCCGCGGTTTCGCGGCTGAACTACGGGTTAATTCACCGTTACGTTTGCGTGTCGAACACGCTCCCGATTTGTGATCTGGCGATCGATCTGCCTACCTTGGAGTAGTGGACGGGTTGGGTACCCGGAAGCGCCAACGCCGGACCGAGGGACATCCTCGGGCCGGTTTCGCTTTTTCCAACGATGCCGCGGACGCAGGAAGACCCTGCCGCGGCGCGACTCGGGGGAGTCGATATTGCCAACACATGACCTACGTGAAGTCGCCGGCCCGGACGTGGCCACCAGGCGAGAACTGAAGCGAAATCCCTACTCACCAGTGATGATCCTGCTGACGATCATCGCGACCGGTGGCATCCTCGCGTACGCGATCTTCCTGCTGAACCCAGCGAATCGCGGCGACACCCTGCCCTACGTGCTGGTGATCGGCGCCGAGGCGATCCTGATCGCGCACGCCCTCCTGGCGATGTGGACGATCCTCGCCGGGGCAAAGAGCGCCCGCGACCACGCCTACTACGCGGCCCAGTCCAGCCTGCTCGAAGCCGGCAGGGACGACGCCCCGCTGCTCATCAACGGGCAGCCGGCGTCCGTCGCGGTATTCATCACCGTCTACGGCGAGCCGCTGGACGTCATCCGCCGCACCGCCACCGCGGCCCGCGGCCTGCGTGGCGAGCACTCCACCTGGATCCTCGACGACGGCCGCAGCGACGACGTCCGCGACCTGGCCGCCGAGTTGCGGGTCGGCTACCTGCGCCGGCTGAGCAGCGGTGGCGCCAAGGCCGGCAACGTGAACCATGCACTCAGCCAGGTGAAGACCGACTACTTCTGCATCTTTGACGCCGACTTCGCCCCGTTGCGCGACTTCCTCTACGAGACCATGCCGTTCTTCGTGGACGCCGACGTGGCGTTCGTCCAGACCCCGCAGAGCTACGGCAACCTGCGCAACTTCGTCTCCCGCGGCGCCGGCTACATGCAGACCGTCTTCTACCGCTTCGTCCAGCCCGGACGGAACCACTTCAACGCCGCCTTCTGCGTGGGCACCAACGTGGTCTTCCGGCGGACGGCGATCGACGACGTCGGCGGCATCTACACCGACTCGAAGTCCGAGGACGTGTGGACGTCCCTGATGCTGCACGAGCGCGGTTGGCGCAGCGTCTACATCCCGGACGTGCTCGCCGTCGGCGACGCCCCGGAGACCATCGAGGGCTACACCAAGCAGCAGCTGCGCTGGGCGACCGGCGGCTTCGAGATCCTGTTCAACCGCAACCCGCTGCATCCGAAGCGGGCGCTCACCCTCGACCAGCGGCTGATGTACCTGGTCACGGCCACGCACTACCTCACCGGGATCGCTCCCGGCATCCTGCTGATGGTGCCGGCGCTGGAGGTCTTCTTCGACCTGCGTCCGGTGACCCTTGGCACCAGCATGTGGGAGTGGTTCTTCGCTTACGCGGGCTTCTACGTGATGCAGATCCTGCTGGCGAGCTTCACCCTCGGTTCCTTCCGCTGGGAGGTGCTGATGCTGGCGACGGCGAGCTTCCCGATCTACCACCAGGCCCTGCTGAACGCCTTCTCGGGCAAGGAGCAGCAGTGGCACGTCACCGGAGCCAGCAAGCGCAAGAGCTCCCCGTTCAACTTCATCCGTCCGCAGGTCTACCTGTTCGTCTTCCTCGCCCTGACTTCTGTGGTGGCGATCTGGCGTGACCTGAACAACGCGCAGTTCTCGCTGGCCACCGCGTGGAACCTGACCAACACCGCGGTGCTTGGCGCCTTCCTCGTGGTCGCGTTCGCCGAGCATTTCGCCCCCGACCCGGCCCGGGTGCAGGCGCGGTCGCCGCGACGCGTCCGGCTGGCAACTGCAGAAGGAGCAACCCCATGACTTGGGAAAACCGATTCCGACTCCTCGGCGGCGTGACCGCCGTGATCGCACTGGTGCTCGGCCTGGCGATGGTGTTCAACCACCGGCAGAACGAGATCACCAGCCATCTGGCGTTGGTCGCCGCCGATACCTACACGGTCGGCGCCGACTACGCCGGCACGGTCACCAGGGCGCTGGTCAAGGAAGGGGACGCGGTCGCCAAGGGCGAGCAGTTGTTCACCGTCCAGAGCCTGCAGTTGAAGGAGGCGATGGCCAACGGTCTGGAGATCGACGACACCGAGGCCTACAAGGTGGACGCCAAGCGCGGCACCCTCACGTACTACGCCGTGATCTCCGGGACGGTGGACGAGCTCCACGCCCAGCAGGGCAACTCGGTGCCGGCGAGCAGCCCGTTGGCCACGATCACCGGCGGTGAGCGCTACCTCGAGGCCAGCTTCCATGTGGTGCCGCGCGACTATGCGCGGGTGCAGCCGGGCAGCCCGGCTCGCATCACCCTGCCCAACGACCAGGTGATCACCGGGTCGGTGGAGAAGGTGACGGTTTCCAGCGATCCGGACGCGACCGCGGCCGCCGGCCCCAATACGACCGTGACCACCCTGCGGCTGAAGTCGTCCCAGTTGGCGAACCTCAAGCCGCAGCCGCTGTCCGAGCCGGGGACGCCGGTGATCGCGGTGGTGCAGTTGGCCGATACCGGTCCGCTGGCGCCGCTGACGGACGCGATGAACGATCTGCTGCAGCAGGTGGGGCTGCGATGAGGACCGCAGCAGTGGTCATGGCCGCCGTCCTGGCGGCCGGGTGCACGACCGGCCCGCCGACGGGTGGCAGTCCGGCCCCGGTGACTTCGGCCCCGACGACTTCGGCCAAGTCCGCGGTCGACGTACTGGGCGATGCCCAGGTCGTCGACCTGTTGGCCGCGGTGCCGCAGCGCACGCCGAAGGCGTTACCCGCAGCCAAGTTGGCCGAAGGCATCGCCCCACCCACCAACCGCTGGTACTCGGGGCTGGTGTTCTCTGGTCAGCCGGTGTTCCCGCTGCCACTCTCGTTCGCGCTCACCGACGACGGTTTCGCCTTCGGGCTGCCGGTGGTCAAGCCGACCGAGACGACGATCTTCGGTGGGCACGCTGCTCAGGTGAGCGTTGCGGTCGGTGCCAAGACGAGCGTGGTGACCAGCGACGACCCGTCCGTGGTGATCGTGGAACAGCGTGACGCCGAAGGTGCGGCGATCGGTCATGCCACGATCGCGCAGGGCTCTCCGTTCGTGTCCTGGACGGCAACCAAGGCCGCGAAGCTGACCATCCCCTCGGGTTTCGCGGACGTGGGGAATGGCCTGTACGTCGCCACATTGAACGGCACCCGCTACGCCCTGGCCGGGCACGATCTCAAGGTCGACGGCACCTCGGTAGCGGTGCCGGCCGACGGCACGCTGGCGTTCTGGCCGTTGCCGGAGGGACGCGAGCCGGCCGAACTGGTCGACCGCGCCCTGGCCACCGTGACCGGCTCCTCGGTTGGCTACGAAGTGGCCGACGACGAGGTGACCACCACGTTGAGCTACGCGACGACGGCGCCGACGGCGATCGCCCGGATGCCGCACCAGGCGTCCGGGGGCGAGTGCGCGCTGGGCAGCTACCCGTCGATCTACGGAGCATTGGAACTCTGCGACGGCAGTTCGCTGACCTGGACGACGCCGCGTACGCCGGCGTTGGCCAGCCTCGACCTGAGCGGTATCTCCGCAGAGCAGAAGGCGAAGCTCGTCGAGCAGTTGCAGGCGGACGCCGACCTGCCCGACTTCCCGGCCGATACTTACTTCGGCGGCAAGTCGCTGCAGCGCGCGGCGATGCTGGTGATGGTGGCCGATCAACTCGGTGAGCAGGCGATCGCCGACGAGCTGGCGGCCCGCCTCGATGAGCAGCTCAGCCGCTGGCTGGAGCCGAACGGTTGCGCTGAGCGCGAGGCGATGTGTTTCGTCTACGACCCGGCTGGCAAGGGGATGATCGGGCTCACGCCGTCCTTCGGCAGCGACGAGTACAACGACCACCACTTCCACTACGGCTACTTCCTGTACGCCGCCGGGGTGCTGGCGGCGCGGGATGCGTCCGCGGTGTCGAAGTACGCGCCGGTGCTGAACCTGCTGGCGGCCGATATCGCCAGTTCGGGTGGCGAGAGCTTCCCGCAGCGGCGGGCGTTCGACGTCTACGCGTCCCATTCGTGGGCTTCGGGGACGGCGCCCTTCGCCGACGGCAACAACCAGGAGTCGGTGTCGGAGGCCGTGAACGCCTACGCCGGACTGAACCTCTGGGCGCAGGCCAGCGGTGATCGGGCGTTGGCGGACGAGTCGGCCTGGATGCTGTCCGCAGAGGCGGACGCGAGCACCCGCTACTGGACGAACCCAGAGCTCAGCGGGACGGAGTTCGCCGGCTTCGGCCACCAGATCGTGGCGCTGAACTGGGGCGGCAAGCGGGACTACGCCACCTGGTTCTCGGCGGAGCCGGCCGCCATGCTCGGCATTCTCCTGCTGCCGATGAGCCCGAGTTCGGGCTACCTAGCCGGGGATCCGGAGCGCATCCGCGCGAACGTGGCCGAGGCGGTGGGGGAGGTCGCCGACCAGAAGTTCGGCGACTACATCGCGATGTACTCAGCCCTGGCCGGCCCCGAGGACCGCGACCGGGCTGTGGTCGCGGCCGAGAAGCTGTCGGACGGCACGATCGACGACGGCCTGAGCCGCACCTACCTGCTGGCCTGGCTCTACAGCCTGAAGTTCTAGGCGCCTCGCGCCCGTCCAGCTTCACGCCGGCGAATCGGACGTTTGCCAGGGAATCTTCGGCGGCAAACGTCCGTTTCGCCGGCGTTGAGTGGTTGGTCGGCTGGATCCACCGATGCCGAGCTCCCCAAGCGGCTACTCCGGATGCATGAGAACGTGCCCGTTTTCCTGTGAGAGTGTGTTGATTTTGCTTGACGTGTGCCTGATTGTGTGGTTTTGTTCCCGTATAAACCTCGCGTCGGGTCTCACAACGAGTCCGATTGCCATCGACGTCAAAGAGTGAGGGAGTCAGATGACTACCGCAGTTACGGCAAAGCCGGGCTCGACCCGGGTGGCGGTGCAGAAGTTCGGTACCTTCCTGTCGGGCATGATCATGCCCAACATCGCCGCCATCATCGCGTGGGGCATCATCACCGCCCTGTTCATTGAGAAGGGGCCGTTCCCGAACGCAGCGATCGCCACGCTCGTGGGACCGATCCTCACCTATCTGCTGCCCAGCCTGATCGCCTACACCGGCGGCCGGATGGTCTACGACACCCGCGGTGGCGTCGTCGGCGCGGTCGCTGCAATGGGCGTGATCCTCGGCTGTAGCGATCCCACCCTCCTGGGTGATCGCCCGGGTTCGACCATGTTCCTCGGCGCCATGATCATGGGCCCGCTGACCGCGTGGCTGATGAAGAAGATCGACTCGATCTGGGACGGCAAGATCGCGCCCGGATTCGAGATGCTGGTCGACAACTTCTCCGCCGGCATCCTGGCCGCCGTCATGGCGGTCGCCTCGCTGTTCCTGCTGTCGCCGGTGATGCTCACCATCATGGCCTGGCTGAGCGCCGGCGTCGGTTACCTGATTGCGAATGGCCTCCTTCCGCTGACCTCGGTCTTCATCGAGCCCGCGAAGGTGTTCTTCCTTAACAACGCGATCAACCACGGCGTGCTGACGCCGCTCGGTATCGAAATGGCCGCGAAGACCGGCAAGTCGGTGCTGTTCCTGCTCGAAGCCAACCCCGGCCCTGGCCTCGGTGTGCTGATGGCCTACACCTTCTTCGGCAAGGGTGCGGCCAAGGCGTCCGCTCCCGGCGCTGCGATCATCCACTTCTTCGGTGGCATCCACGAGATCTACTTCCCGTACGTGCTGATGAAGCCGATCCTGATCCTGGCCATGATCGCCGGCGGCATGACCGGTGTGTTCCTGAACGTCGCCCTCAACGTCGGACTGAAGGCTCCGTCGGCCCCCGGTTCGATCATCGCAGTGGCCGCCCAGACTGCGGACGGCAACTACCTGGGCATGTTGACCGCGGTCCTCGGCTCGGCCGCCGTTACCTTCGTGGTCGCCTGGCTGCTGCTCAAGGTCGGCAAGAAGGACGCTGACGAGGGCGATCTGTCCGCAGCCACCGCCGAAATGGAAGCTCTCAAGGGCAAGAAGTCCTCCGTTGCCGGCTACCTGACCGGGGCCGCCACCCGGCCGATCAACACCATCGTGTTCGCCTGCGATGCAGGGATGGGGTCGTCGGCGATGGGCGCGTCCGTGCTGCGCAAGAAGATCCAGGCCGCCGGCTTCGACGTGAAGGTGGTCAACAAGGCGATCGCCAATCTCGACGATTCCTACGAGGTGGTCGTGTCCCACCAGGATCTGATCGATCGGGCCAAGCAGAAGACGCCGTCCGCGGTGCACGTGGCGGTCGACAACTTCATCGGCAGCCCGAAGTACGACGAGGTAGTCGAGATGGTCAAGCAGGCGAACGGGGCGCCGAAGACCAGTTGAGCGTCGGCGTAGCGCTCGTCCCTGCCGTTGGGACGAGGCCGGCCAAGTAGTAGAGGCCCGCGGAACCGGTGGTTTTCGCGGGCCTCGCTGCATCCAGTGGCTTGTCTGGGCTGGCTGGAAGCGTCCGAACAATGTTGTTTTGCATTGACTCGTCTGTGTTTGTGTGGTTTTATGGTCTTGCTCAGAGCTGTACGGCGCTCGACACTGGAGTCGGAGAAGGATCGAAATGTTGCACCATCGCACGCGGCCCGGCCTGGGACGCCATGAAGATCGGAGAACCCGTTGACCAATGAGGGGATTCTGGCGCCCGCCTCGGTGCGCCTCGGGCTTGCATCCATGACCAAGGCGGACGCCATCCGGCTCTGCGGCCAGGTGCTGGTCGAAGCCGGCGCGGCCACGCCTGAGTACATCGACGGCATGTTCGCCCGCGAAGAGCAGGTGTCCACTTACCTCGGCGAGGGCGTGGCCATTCCGCACGGCACCAACGAGGCGCGTCAGTACATCACCGCCGCCGCGCTGGGCTTCCTGCAGTTCCCGGACGGCATCGACTGGGACGGCAATGAGGTCAAGCTGTGCATCCCGATCGCGTCCGCCAGCGACGACCACCTGGGCATCCTGGCCAGCCTGGCCGGTGTGTTGATGGAGCCGGACGCGGCGGAGCGGCTGCGCACCACGAGTTCGGTTGAGGAAGTCCTTGAATTGTTGAGTCCGGAGGAGAACTGATGAAGGTATTGCGCTTCTATGCGCCTGGTGACGTGCGGGTCGAGGACGCGCCCGTGCCGCAGATCGCGTCCAACGAGGTGCTGTTGCGGGTGCGCAACTGCTCGACCTGTGGCACCGACGTGAAGATCTTCCACAACGGCCACCAGAACATCACCCCGCCGCGGGTGATGGGGCACGAGGTCGCCGGCGAGGTGGCCGAAGTTGGCGCCGACGTCACCGGATGGTCGGTTGGCGACCGTGCGCAGGTGATTGCCGCGGTGCCCTGTGGCGAGTGCTACGAGTGCAAGAAAGGCTGGATGGCGGTCTGCGCGAACCAGACCTCGATCGGGTACCAGTACGACGGCGGTTTCGCCGAGTACATGGTGGTGCCGCACGCGGTGCTGAAGGTGGACGGCCTCAACCGCATCCCCGAAGGCGTCGGCTTCGACGAGGCATCCGCGGCCGAACCGTTCGCCTGCGCGATCAACGCCCAGGAGCTGCTCGGCATCGAGCCGGGCGACACGGTCGTGGTGTTCGGTGCCGGTCCGATCGGCTGCATCCACATCCGGATCGCTCGCGGCGTGCACCAGGCCGGACGGGTGTTCCTGGTGGACGTGAACGCCGAGCGGTTGGCGATGTCAGCGGATGCGGTGCAGCCCGACGGGGTGATCGACGCCTCCAAGGTGGATGTGGTGGCCGAGGTCATGCGCCTCACCGAGGGCCGGGGCGCGGACGTGATCATCACCGCGACCGCGGCCAACATCACCCAGGAGCAGGCCATTGCGATGGCCGCCCGCAACGGCCGGATCTCGTTCTTCGGCGGCCTGCCGAAGACCAACCCGACCATCACCTGCGACTCCAACCTGGTGCACTACCGCCAGCTGCACATCCACGGTGCCAACGGCTCGGCGCCCGAGCACAACAAGAAGGCGCTGGAGTACATCGCGTCCGGACTGGTGCCGGTGAAGGACCTGATCACGGTCCACCTGCCGCTGGAGCGTGCGCTGGAGGCGTTCGACATCGTTGCCAAGGGTCAGGCGATCAAGGTGACTGTCGAGCCCTGATCCTCCCGGTTGTCCGCAAAGTGGGCAGTAATCGTCGACTTCGGCGATTACTGCCCACTTTGTGTTCTGGTCGACGACCCAGCAGCAAGGTGGACGGTTTCGCGCGGTGACGGCGAGGAAGCGTCCGCCTTGAGGCCGATCGCGCGACGAGACTGAGGCAGCCGTCGCCGCCGGGATCAGTCGTTCAGCGGACGGGAGAAGTCGGGACTCTCATCGACGGTCACGGCGATCGCGGCGACCTGCTCGGGGCCGGGCATCTTGCTGCCGGGCAGCATCACTGCGGCTGCGCCGAAGGCGACCGCCGTCCGCAGTGCCGCGACCGGGTCGGCGCCCGCGTCCACGGCGTGCAGGTAGCCGGCCAGCAGTGAATCGCCGGCGCCCACGGTCGAAAGCGGGTGGTTGATACTCGCCACGGCGTGCACCACCCGCTCGGCGTCGATCAGCAGCGCGCCGTCGCGGCCGAGGCTCACCACGACCGTCCCGACGCCGCTGGGGACCAGCTCGCGGCTCGCGTCCACCACTGCGCCGACGGTGTCCAGGTCGCGGCCGACGGCCTCGGCCAGCTCGATCCGGTTCGGTTTGATCAGGTCTGGGGCCGCCGCTAGCGCAGCAGCCATCGACGGACCGGACGAATCCACGGCCACGCGGACGCCGTTGGCGTGGCACAGCCCGACCAACTCGGCGTAGAAACTGTCGTCGACACCGGGCGGCAGCGAGCCGCAACCCACCACCCAGCTGGCTCCGGCGGCCGCGTCCAGCACTGCCTGCCGGAGCGCGGCCAGCTCGGCGGGGTGCAGCTGTGGACCCTGCTCGTTGAGCTTCGTCGTGGTCCCGTCCGGCTCCACGATCGCCACGTTGGCGCGGATTGCTGCCCCGATCGGCACCGGACGTACGTCCACGTCGCCGGATTCGAGCAGCGCGAGCAGCATCCGTCCGTACGCGCCTCCGACCGGCAGTACGGCTGCGGTCACGGTGCCGTTGAGCGCGAGCGCGCGGCTCACGTTCAGGCCCTTGCCGCCGGGATCTTCCCGGGACGCGGTCGCGCGCATCACCGCACCACGCTCGAGCGTGGCCACGGAAATGGTGCGGTCGACGCTTGGGTTGGGGGTCAGCGTGACGATCATGCGCGGATCACCTCCGGTCCGGCTGTGGTGAGTTCTTCGGCGAGCCCGGCCTCCAGGCCGCGGTCGGTTACGATCACGTCGACTTCGTCCAGGCCGGCGAAACGGCACAGCTGGGTGAGACCGACCTTGGTGTGGTCGGCGAGGCAGACCACCCGGTTGGCGGCCTTGACCATCGCCCGCTTCACCTCGGCCTCGGCCTGGTCGGGAGTGGTCAGGCCGAGCTCAGGGGTCACGCCGTTCGTCCCCATGAAGGCGACGTCGACACGCAGGTGGGCCAGCGCTCCCGTCGTCCAGGTGCCAACCGCGGCTCCGGTGAGCTCGCGGACGTGGCCACCGAGCAGCAGCAGCTCGACCCGTGGGTAGTCGCCGAGGACCACGGCGGCCTGCAGGGAATTCGTGACCACGGTCAGCGGCAGATCGGACGGCAGGTTCCGCACCAGTTCGAGCGTCGTCGTCCCACTGTCGACCAGGATCGAGCCGCCATCAGGCAGCAGGTCACGCGCAGCGCGGCCGATCCGCGACTTCTCGGCCACTCGATGCTCTCTGCGGGCGTTCACCGACGGCTCGTACCCCAGCCGCTCGATGCGTACCGCCCCGCCATGGACGCGCCTCAGCAGGCCCTGTCTTTCCAGCATGGTGAGATCTCGTCGGATAGTCTCCGACGTGACTTCGAGTTCGTCAGCCAGCAAGGCGACCTCGACCCGGGACCGACTGCGCGCCTGCTCGAGGATGCGCAGGTGCCGCTCATGGGGCAGCAGGCGGGTGTCCTCAGCGTCGACGTTGGCGGCCATGGAACCAAGATACGCACAAATCCACACGAACGCAGCAAATTCCACATGATTGCTCAGAAAATCGGGCATTACTCTGCCTGACAGCGGCCGCGGATCGGCGTAGTGTTCGTCGGCCACGCATGATTTCCGGCCCCTCGTCGACGCCTACACCCGATCGAGACGAGCCGTCCCGACACTCGCAGCCCAGCGCGCTTCCTGTTCTGGCTGCTGCGGGTGCAGGCCGACCTGGTGCAGCCATCGCGGAAGCGAACTAAATGGTCGTCGTGACCCGTAACCTCAAGCACTTTGAGCCGCTGGGCGTCCCGTGCGTCAACCCGTGGGTCGCCCGATTGCGTAGCGCCGAAGCTCGGCCATCGTTGGCGGGATTCTAGAGAAGGGCGGTCTGGGCCCGGGCCAACGTCTCCGTGTCGGCGCCGGCGTGGGCGAGAGTGAGCAGCGCGGCGCCTAGGATCGGTGGCTTGGTGACGTGAACCAGGCGGACGGTCGGGGCGACCTCGGCCAGGCCGGTGCGGATGCCGTCTAGGAGCCGGGCGTCGCCGGCGCGGAGGATGCCGCCGCCCAGCACGATCGGCACTGCCGAGTGGGTCAGCTCCAAGCGGGTCAGGGCGGCTCGAGCCAGGTCGACGATCTCCTTGGCCTGCCGATCCACCAGCGAGCCGGCGACCTCGTCCCCGGCCACGGCCACCGCAAACACCGCCGGTGCCAGCTCGGCCAGTTCACTCAGGCTGCGCTCGCCGAGGTGGAATTGCGTGATCAGGCCGCTCACGTCCACGCCGAAATGCGTACTGATTGCCGTAGTCAGCGCGGTATGCGGGCCGCGCCCGTCGACGTCACGAGCGGCGTACCAGAGCGCTTCCTGGCCAAGGCCCAGGCCGCCGCCCCAATCGCCGGAGATCGGGCCGAGCGCGAGGAAACGGGCCGTGGCGCCGTCCGCACGGATGCCGACGGCGTTGATCCCCGTCCCACAGACCACCGCGACCGCGTCCGGCTCTTCGGTGCCGGCACGCAGCAGCGCGAACAGGTCGTTGTCCACGTCCAGCCCGGACGCGGCCCAGGGCGAGTTCGCGGCCGCCTCGCGGTAGGCGGTCACCTCCTGCGGCAGGTCGAGCCCAGAGAGGTACAGCCCGGCCCGTAGCACCCGCGCAGAACCGGCGACTTCGCGAATGAGGCCGTCCACCATCGCCAGGGACGCCGCGACTCCGTCGGACTGCGGGTTGCCACCCGGGCCGCGACTGCTGGCCACCAGCCGGCCGGTCAGGTCGAACGCAACCGCGTCCGCCTTGGTGCCGCCGCCGTCGACCGCGACGACGACCTCATTCACGCCCACGGTAGGTACCGTGCGTTTTCGGCCATCAGCAGGTCGGTCAGCCGCTCGGCGCGGTCGTGCTGCAGCACCAGCGGATGCGCCCGCATGGCCCGCAGCACTCGATCCCGGCCGCCATGGACGGCCGCGTCCAGCGCCAGCCGCTCGTAGCCGGCGACCGCGGCGATCAGGCCGGCGACGTCGTCGGGCAGCGGGGCGACCGGGTCGGCGACGAAGCGTCCGTCCCGGAACTGTGCCGGCACCTCGACCACATGGTCCGCAGGCAGGAAAGGCAGCAGTCCGTCGTTGCGCACGTTGACCACCCGGGACGGACCGGCTGCGCCGCGCATCGCCGCCAGGAGTTCCACCGCGGCTTCGGAGTAGAAGGCCCCGCCGCGCTTCTCCAGCGACTCGGGCTTGGTGTCCACGGACGGGTCGGCGTACAGCTTCAGCAGTTCGTCCTCGATTGCTTGGACGGCCTCGGCGCGCGTGGGTGCGGCGAGCTGCTCGGCGAGCACCTCGTCATGGGCGTAGTAGTAGCGCAGGTAGTAGGAAGGCACGACGCCCAGCTGGGCGAGCAGCGCCGGCGGCAATTCCACCTCTTCGGCGATGTCTGCCAGGCCGCCGCCGAGCATTTCCGGCAGCCGGTCGACGCCGTCGACGGTCACGCTGCGCTCCCAGGTGAGGTGATTCAGCCCGACGTGACCAAGGCTCACCTGATCGTGCTGGACGCCGAGCACCGCGGCGAACCGGCGCTGGAAACCGATGGCCACATTGCACAGGCCGACCGCCCGATGGCCGGCCTGCAGCAGTGCCCGGGTGACGATACCCACCGGATTGGTGAAGTCGATCAGCCAGGCGTCCGGCTTGGCCCGCTCGGCGACCACTTCGGCGATCTGCAGCATCACCGGCACCGTCCGCAGTGCCTTTGCGAAGCCGCCCGGCCCCGTGGTCTCCTGGCCGATGCAGTGCACCTCGTGTGGCCAGGTCTCGTCGGCTTTGCGGGCCGCCTGACCACCGATCCGCAGCTGGACCAGCACCGCGTCCGCGCCCTCGACACCCTCGGCCAGGTTGGCCGTACCCACCACTTTCGCCGGATTGCCCGCACGCGCGAGCATTCGCTGTGCCATGCCGGTGACCAGCTCCAGTCGGTGTGCGTCCGGATCAACGAGATAGATCTCGCTCAACGGCAGTACGTCGGCGTAGCGGGCGAACCCGTCGATGAGTTCCGGGGTGTAGGTCGAACCTCCGCCGACGATGGCGAGCTTCATGATTCTCCTTTGGCGATTCCGGCCTTCGCCGGAATGACGGTGGGTGAGTCGCGGGATGACGGTGGGTGAGTCGCGGGATGACGGTGGGTGAAATCAGGAGGCGGCGATGGCCGCCTCCAGTCGTTCCCTGATGTTGGCTACGAGCAGTTGCCGGGCGCCCTGGAGGACGGGTTCGTCGCCCGCGCGGCTGGCCCGGACGCGGGTCGAGTCGGCCCCGACGCGGGTCGAGTCGGCCCCGACGCGGTCCTGCACCAGTTCGGCGAGTCGATCGCCACCGGCCAGCCCGGTCGGCCCGCCGAGCACCACACAGGCCGGGTCGAGAACAGCGGTGATGACATCAACCAGCATCACCACCCGAACCGCGAGCTCCGCGAGCACCGGCTCGTTCTGCGGGAGTTCCTTCAGGGCGGCGGTGAAATCGGCGGCCGGGTGGCCCAGCAGCCTGGCGATCGCCGGTCCGCCGAGCAGGTCGGTGAAGGTTTCGGCGGCCGGGTCGAGTGCGATTGCCGACCGGGGGACTTCGAGGTAGCCGATCTCGCCTGCGCTCCCGGACGCGCCGCGACGGACGACTCCGTCCACGTTGATGCCCGTGCCGAGACCGGAGCCGAGCCACAGGAACACGAAGTCGGCTTCGTCGGTGATCGCCCGTTCGGCCATGGCGGCGAGGTTCACGTCGTTCTCGACCGTGGTCGTCAGGCCGGTGCCGGCCTCGATCAGGGCGCGGGCGCCGCGCTCCGGCCATCCAGGCAGGGTGTCGGTGAAGGTGAGCCGGTCGGTGTCGGCGTCCACCGCGGCCTGGACCCCGACGGCAACCACACTCACCGACGCCCGGTCGACTCCTGCGGTGGCGCAGGCCGCGTCCACGGCTCGGGTGACGTCAGTGACCGGTGAGCGCTCCACGCCCTCGATCGACAGGTCCGCAATCGGATGCCCGGCGTCGGTCGGGTCCACCAGCACTGCTTCGATCCGGTCGGCGAGGATGCTGACCGCCACTCCGGTCATGGAGTCGGCGCGGGCGCCGTACGCGGTCGCTTTCGGTCCACGGGCGCCGGTCACCTCGCCCACCGGCGAGATCAGGCCCAGCCGCTCCAGACGGGTGATCATCTGGCCGGCCGTCGGCTTCGACATCCCGGAGAGCTTGCCGAGCATGGAGCGACTCAGCGGCCCGTGCTCAAGGAGGAGACGGAAGGCGGCGCGGTCGTTGTAGGTGCGCAGCCAGGTGGGCGTGCCGGTGTCGATGCTCATGTCACCCTTCGTCGAAACGATGCTCGGCGGCTATCGTCCCGTAATTCGCCAGCATGTCCGCGATCTGGGCGAGGTTTCGTGGCACCGGACTGGCAGGCATGCGCTGAACATAACTGTAAAGAGTCTTGCCGGTAAAGTCCTGGAATCGTACCTCCCGCGAACGCCGCCGGGTCTGACATCAGCCCGCCGATAGGATCGCGGGGTGACGCAGACCGTTCTGGTGATTGGATCCGGTGGCCGCGAGCACGCCTTGGCGTGGTCGTTGAGCCGTGACCCCTCGGTGGGTGCGGTCCACGTCGCGCCCGGCAACCCGGGTACTGCGCTGGTCGGGACGAACCACCCGGTGGATGCTCTGGACGGGGATGCCGTCGCCGCGCTCGCCGTCGAACTGGGTGCAACGCTCGTCGTGGTCGGCCCTGAGGCGCCGCTGGTGGTCGGGGTGGCGGATGCCGTCCGGGCGCGCGGGATAGCGGTCTTCGGCCCGTCCGCCGAGGCGGCTCGGCTGGAAGGCAGCAAGGCGTTCGCCAAGGAGATCATGGAGGCGGCCGGCGTCCCGACCGCGGACGCGCGGCTGTGTCTCGACATGGGCGAGGTGGTCGACGCGCTGGACGAGTTCGGCCCGCCGTACGTGGTCAAGGACGACGGACTGGCGGCTGGCAAGGGGGTTCTGGTCACCGACGATCGGGACGCCGCGATCCGGCACGCCGCGAGTTGCCGGCGGGTGATCATCGAGGAGTACCTGGACGGCCCAGAGGTCAGCCTGTTCGCGCTTAGCGACGGAACGAACGTGGTGCCGTTCGAGCCGGCGCAGGACTTCAAGCGGGTCGGAGATGGTGATGGGTGCCTACACGCCGCTGCCGTGGGCTCCGTCCGGGCTGGTGGACGAGGTGGTGCGGACGGTCATCCAACCGACAGTGGACGAGCTTCGCCGGCGGGGGACGCCGTTCATCGGCTTGGTGTACGCCGGTCTCGCGCTCACTTCGCGCGGGCTGCGGGTGGTCGAGTTCAACGCCCGCTTCGGCGATCCGGAGACCCAGCCGCTGCTCACCCGGCTGAAGTCACCGCTGGGGGAGTTGCTGTACGCAGCGGCCACGGGTGACCTGGCTGGCCGCAGCCTGGAGTGGGGCAGCGGCGCCGCGGTGGGTGTGGTGATCGCAGCGGCCGGCTATCCGGACGCACCGCGCAAGGGCGACCCGATCGCTGGTGCTGAACTCGGTGGCGTCTTTCATGCCGGGACCGCGCAGGACCCGTCCGGCCAACTGGTGAGCGCGGGCGGTCGCGTCCTGACCGTGGTGGGCACGGGCGACACCCTGGCTGAAGCCCGGGAAGCTGCCTACGCCAAGGTGGCCCAGATCACTTTGCCGGGTGGCTTCCATCGCACCGACATCGCTGCGGCGGCCGCCGATGCTGAACGAAAAGGGGACAGTCCCTTTTCCGTTCAGGACGCCGGCTCGTCAACAGGCTCAGGGAGCGACGCATGATCCCCAACGTTCTCGGGACGCGGTACGCGTCCACCGCCATGCAGGAGATCTGGTCGCCGGAGGCGAAGATCATTGCCGAGCGGAAGCTCTGGGTCGCGGTGCTTCGGGCCCAGGCCGAGCTTGGCGTGGACTTCGGTGGTGACGATCCGGACGCGGTGATCGCGGCGTATGAGCGCGTGCTCGACCAGGTGGACCTGGCCAGCATCAACGCCCGTGAGCGGGTCACTCGGCACGATGTGAAGGCGCGGATCGAGGAATTCAATGCGCTCGCTGGGCACGAACATGTCCACAAGGGCATGACCAGCCGTGACCTCACCGAGAACATCGAACAGCGGCAGTTGCTGTCGTCGTTGGAGCTGATCCGCGAGCGCATTGTCACGGTGCTGGTGAATCTGGCCCGGTTGGCGGTGCAGTACCGCGACCTGCCGATGGCTGGCCGGTCGCACAATGTGGCTGCGCAGACCACCACGCTGGGCAAGCGGTTCGCGTCCGCTGCTGACGAATTGCTGGTGGCCTTCGACCGAGTCGACGAGTTGATCGGCCGCTACCCCGCGCGCGGCATCAAGGGTCCGATGGGCACCGGCCAGGACATGCTCGACCTGCTGGACGGGGACGCCGTCCGACTGGCCGAGCTGGAGCGGAGGGTCGCTGAGCACCTGGGGTTCGCGCGCGTGTTCACCGCGACCGGGCAGGTCTATCCGCGCTCGCTCGACTACGACGTGCTGACCGCGCTGGTGCAGGTGGCCGCTGGTCCGTCCAGCCTGGCGACGACTATCCGGCTGATGGCCGGGCAGGAGCTGGTGACCGAGGGCTTCGCCGAGGGCCAGGTGGGCTCGTCCGCCATGCCGCACAAGATGAACACCCGGTCGTGCGAGCGGGTCAATGGGCTCGCGGTGGTGCTGCGCGGCTACGCGTCCATGGCCGGTGAGCTGGCCGGGAACCAGTGGAACGAAGGGGACGTGTCCTGCTCGGTCGTCCGCCGGGTTGCCTTGCCGGACGCGTGCTACGCGCTCGACGGCATGTTCGAGACCTTCCTCACGGTGCTCGTCGAGTTCGGCGCCTTCCCGGCGGTGGTAGAGGCCGAACTGCAGCGCTTCCTGCCATTCCTGACCACGACGAAGATCCTGATGGCTGCGGTTCGGGCAGGGGTCGGACGCGAAACCGCGCACGAGGTGATCAAGGAGCATGCCGTGGCGGTCGCGCTGGCCATGCGCGCGGGAGCGGCCACGAACGATCTCTACGACCGGCTGGCCGCGGATGCGCGCCTCGGCCTGACCCGCGAGCAGCTGGACGCGGTCGTGGTCGATCCGCTGGAGCTGACCGGCTCGGCCCGCGACCAGGTGGACACGATCGCCGCCCGGGTGGGCGAGCTGGCCGTCCGCTTCCCCGAGGGTGCGGCCTACCGCCCTGGCGCGGTGCTGTGACCTCGGATCCAGAGCCGGGGGAGCGCGTCGCGGCGGGCCGCCAGGTGCCGTCCGGCAATCAGCTAGTTCTGATCGCAATCGGAATCGGGCTCGCGTCCGGCTTCTTCTCCGGGCTGTTCGGGGTTGGCGGTGGCCTGATCGTGGTGCCGGCGTTGGCGGTGCTGCTCGGGCTCGACCACCGGCGAGCGGTCGGCACTTCGCTGCTGGCGATCGTGCCTGCGGTCACGGCTTCGCTGGTTTCCTACGCTGCGACCGGCTCGGTCAACCTCGCGGTCGGTGGGCTGCTCGCGGTTGGTGCGATCGTCGGCGCCCAGGCCGGAGTCTGGCTGCTCGGACGGATCAGTCGCCGCGCTGCGCAATGGATCTTCGTCGGCTTTGTGGTGGTGATGATCGTGCAGTTGCTGTCCCTCGTTCCCGAACGCGGCGCCGACCTGCCGATCGATGTTTGGCGCGGTATCGGGCTCGTGGTGCTCGGCCTGGGCGCCGGCGTGCTGTCCGCGCTGCTCGGGGTCGGTGGCGGCGGCGTGGTGGTGCCGGTGCTGATGGTCTGGTTCGGCATCGGTGACCTGAGCGCGAAGGGCGCTTCGCTGGTCATGATGCTGCCGGGGGTCGCGTCCGGGTTGGTGGCGAACCTGCGCAAGCAGTTCGTGGACGTCCGGCTGGGCCTGATGATCGGTGCAGCCGCCGTGGTCTCCAGCCCGCTGGGTGTCTGGGTGGCGCACGCGATTCCGCCGCAACCGGCTGCCTGGCTGTTCGCCGGCTTCCTGCTGTTCGTCGGCGGGACGATGGCGCGCGAAGCGCTGCGTCCGCCTGCTGCGTGACCGGTCCGGGTGCCGCTCAGCCTGGGCGGCGGGCAATCAGCGCGAAGGTGTCGGCGCCCGGGTCGTAGTCGGCGCCGGCGACGTCGCCGAACCGCCGGAAATCGGCGAAACCAGCGGACGCCAGTTCGGCCTCCACTTCAAATGCGGTCAGGCAGTGGGTCCAGTTCCAGAACTCGCGCACCTTCGTCGGCGTCTGGATCACGTAGCGCTCCAGCACCAGGCGCAGCTCGGGGTAGGTCCAGGTGGCCCGGGTCGCGACGTGCGGGCCAGCCGCCCAGAAGCCGTCGGCCGGCAGCAGTTCGATGCCTTCGTGGTAGTGGGTGAAGCGTGGCGCGGCCGTCACGTCGAAGGCGAACAGTCCACCCGGGAGCAGCGCCGACAGCACCCGCTGCAGGAAGGACCTTCGCTGTTCGAAGCTCAGCGCGCAGACGTCCGCATAGATCAGCAGAGCGGCGTCGTACCCGGATCCCAGGTCGGCCTCAAGGTAGTTGCCTTCGATGAACTCCGCCGCCGGGCCAGACTGCTGCGCCCCCGTCCGGGCGTACGTCAATGAACTACGGGATACGTCGATACCGGTCACCTGCATCCCATGCCCAGCCAGGCGGTTCGCGTACAGGCCCGGGCCGCAGCCCAAGTCGAGCACCCGGCTGCCCGGACGCAGCCCGAGTGCTTGGAGCAGCCATTCCACGGACCGCTCGATGAACGCGTGCGGACGCGAGGCGGGGCCCGAATCCGGGTCAAGGTGGGCTTGCAACAGCTGCGCCGACAGGTGAGGGTCGTTCCAGAATTCAGGAGTGGTGTAGACGCTGAAGGGCTCCGGTCGGACGTTGATCGGCAAGATTTCGGCTGGGACAGACATCGCGATCAGCCTAGCCAGACCGGCTGCGCGGGGCATCCCCCCGAGTGCCCCGCGCAGCGGGCCGGCGGTACGCTCCCAG
>ERZ724513.376-NODE-376-length-21195-cov-7.233444_pt1 | contig 21195 bp, 19 predicted proteins | sample MGYA00376046_ERZ724513 | MGnify/ENA primary metagenome ERZ724513 (study PRJEB28724, sample SAMN07190883) | activated sludge metagenome | isolation source: activated sludge of sewage treatment plant in Hong Hong | place: Hong Kong | collected 2016-03-17 ...
ATCGGGCTTACAAGCCAGTATGAGACCATGCACATGGCTTAACTTAACGGCATTGAGTCTGTTACCTGTTTCCGGTTCTTGGGGACGCGACCGAAAAAACGACCCCCTGCCGATACACGGCACATATAAACCATGTAAGAGTTGCAGCCTCTGCGGTCTCGCCTCGATGCTATGCTTGTAAGACGTTCTGCGACAACCCAAGCTGTTATCCACCATGACTACGCATCTCGACCGCCTTCTGTTCGCCCAAGGGAGCCAATGCTTCTTTTGTGGCAAGGAGCTAGCGAAGGCAGAGGCCTCCGTCGAGCATCTGGTAGCCAGTGCTAACGGTGGTACGAACGATGATGGCAACTGCGTGGCATGCTGCAAGGCGCTCAACCACCTGCTGGGGTCCAAGTCAATCAAGGAAAAGATGCAGATCATCCTGAACCAACGCGGTAACTTCCAATGCCCCGGCAACATCTGCGCCCAGCCCCCCGCAGCACCAAGCCCTGCCCCATCAACGGCAGCAGCCAAACCCGCACCAGCGTTAGTCATTGGGAGTTTGTCGCCGATGGACCTCGTGATGGCCGACCTCCAGAAGCGAGGCGCTTCTCGGCCGCGCAAAGTCTCAACCCTGACCAGCACAATCAAGGCACTGCTGAAACAGCAGCAGAAGCCAAACTCGGATACCGAAGTGGCAAACCTGATTGCCGAACTTCAGAAGCGGGACAAGGTGGTCGTCAGCGATACCAAGGTCACCTACAAGCTGGGCTAGCTTCGTAACATATCCCTGTCATTCAGCAATGCACGTATAGCGCATCGCCAGAGTCTCTTGATGGCCGGACCAAGCCACTCATCAAAGCCCGAACCCAATGAAGACAGCCGCCCGCAGGCGGCTGTCACGGTCGACCGGGGGAACGGCGCTATTTGACGATCTGGTTCAGTTCGCCCCTGGCGTAGCGCTCGGCCATCTTGTCCAGCGGGATGACCTTGATCCTGCTCGCCTGGCCGGCGCAGCCGAAGGCTTCGTAGCGGGCGAGGCAGATTTTTTTGGCGGCCTCGCGGGCCGGCTTGAGGTAGTCGCGCGGGTCGAACTTGCCGGGGTTTTCGGCGAAGTAGCGGCGGACGGCGCCGGTCATGGCGAGGCGGATGTCGGTGTCGATATTGACCTTGCGCACGCCGTGCCTGATGCCGTTGACGATTTCCTCGACCGGCACGCCGTAGGTTTCCTTCATGTCGCCGCCGAATTCGCGGATTTCGGCCAGCAGTTCCTGCGGCACGCTGGAGGAGCCGTGCATGACCAGGTGGGTGTTGGGGATGCGGGCGTGGATTTCCTTGATGCGGTCGATGGCGAGGATGTCGCCGGTCGGCTTCTTGGTGAACTTGTAGGCGCCGTGGCTGGTGCCGATGGCGATGGCCAGCGCGTCGCAGTTGGTCTCCCTGACGAAGTCGGCGGCCTGGTCGGGGTCGGTCAGCAATTGCTCGCGCGTCATGTGGCCGTCGGCGCCGTGGCCGTCTTCCTTGTCGCCGCGCATGGTTTCCAGCGAGCCGAGGACGCCGAGTTCGGCTTCGACCGAAACACCGATGGCGTGCGAAAACTTGACCACTTCACGCGACACCGCGACGTTGTATTCGTAGGAGGAGGTGGTCTTGCCGTCGGCTTCCAGCGAACCGTCCATCATCACCGAGGTGAAGCCGGAGCGGATGGCGCTCATACAGACGGCCGGGCTCTGGCCGTGGTCCTGGTGCATGACGATGGGCAGCTGCGGGTAGGCTTCGAGCGCGGCGAGGATCTGGTGGCGCAGGAAGGGCTCGCCGGCATATTTGCGGGCGCCGGCCGAGGCCTGCATGATGACCGGGGCGTCGATCTGGCTGGCGGCTTCGCAGATGGCCCAGACTTGTTCCATGTTGTTGACGTTGAAGGCGGGCAGGCCGTAGCCGTTTTCGGCGGCGTGGTCGAGCAGTTGGCGCATGGAAACGAGGGGCATCGAGATCTCCTGGGTGGTCTGAAGTGCATGAGGGAACGCTGGAATGGTACATTAGCGGTCGCGCCGGCGGGGAATCGCCGCGATGCAATAGTTGCCGATGACATCGCCTCTTGGTCCACTTCCTTGCCTGACCCCGGAGTTCTGCCCGATGAATGAACCGCTCTCAGACTGGTCCGAAAGGCTGCTGTTCGGGATCGATCCGATCGACGCCCAGCACAAGCAGCTCTTTGATCTCGCCGCGACCTTCGAGGGCAACGGCGACGAGATCCGCCTGATGAAGACGCTGGCCAGCCTGTCCACCTATGTCGTCGAGCATCTCCGCGACGAGGAGGGGTTGCTCGAGCTGTGCGGCTATCCGAAGCTCGACGCGCACCGCGAACTGCACCGCCGGTTTCGCACGATGATCGTCGCCCTGCTCGAAGATGCGCGCCAGATGACGCTCGACGAAATCGCCGCCCGCGTGCATTACCTGATCAACGGCTGGTTCTACGACCACATCATGGTCGCCGACCTAGACTACGTGCCGCTCGTGCGCGCCCACCTCGCGGCTGCCGCCGGGGAAGCGCCGGCGGGCTGAGGCTGGCGGCGCCGCTCAGCCGGCGGCCAGCAACTGGCGCAGCACGAATGGCAGGATGCCGTCGTTGAGGTAGTAGGCGACCTCGATCGGCGTGTCGATGCGCAGACGCAGCGGGATGCGCCGCTGCCGCCCGTCGCCGGCGGTGACGACCAGGCGCACCTCCTGTTGCGGCGCCGGGGTGCCGTCCAGTCCCTCGAGTTCGAAGCTTTCCTCGCCGCTGATCGCCAGCGACTGCACGCTGTCGTCGCCGAGGAACTGCAGCGGCAGGACGCCCATGCCGACCAGGTTGGCGCGGTGGATGCGCTCGAAGCTGCGCGCGACGACCGCGCGCACGCCGAGCAGGCGGGTGCCCTTGGCGGCCCAGTCGCGGCTCGATCCGGCGCCGTATTCCTCGCCGGCGAAGATCACGGTCGGCACGCCGGCCGCGCGGTAGCGTTCGGCGGCGTCGAAGATCGGCAGCACTTCCGCGGTTGCGGTCGACCTGCCGGGCGGCCCGAAAAAGCGCGTGAGGCCGCCCTCCGGCTGTTGTCCCGCGGCATCGGGCGGCAGCAGCAGGTTGCGGATGCGCACGTTGGCGAAGGTGCCGCGCACCATGACCTCGTGCTGGCCGCGGCGGGCGCCGTAGCTGTTGAAGTCGGCGGGCGTCACGCCGTTCGCCTGCAGCCAGAGGCCGGCCGGCGAACTGGCCTTGATCGGCCCGGCCGGCGAGATATGGTCGGTCGTCACCGAGTCGCCGAGGACGGCGAGCGCCCTGGCGCCGCGAATCGGCGCCGGACGGACCGGCGCCGGCGTGTAGCCGGCGAAGAAGGGCGGGCGGGCGATGTAGGTGGACGCCGGCCAATCGTAGGTTTCGCCGCCGGCGCCGGCGATCGCCGACCACATCGCGTTGCCGGCGGCGAAGTCGGCGTAGAGCGCCCGGTAGCGCTCCGGGTCGGCGGCGGCGGCAAGCAGTTCGCCGATCTCGGCGGGGGTCGGCCAGATTTCCTCGAGGAACACCGGCCGGCCGGCGGGATCGGTCGCCAGCGGCTCGCGCGCGAGGTCCTTGAGGACCGTTCCCGCCAGCGCGTAGGCGACGACCAGCGGCGGGCTGGCGAGAAAGTTGGCCTTGAGGTTGGGGTGGATGCGCGCCTCGAAGTTGCGGTTGCCCGAGAGCACGGCCGCGCACACCAACTGGTTAGCGGTGATCGCCTCGTTGATTTCGGGCGCGAGGTCGCCGGCGTTGCCGATGCAGGTGGTGCAGCCGTAGGCGACGACGGCGAAGCCGAGCTTCTCGAGGGAAGACAGCAGGCCGCTGCGGACGAGGTAGTCGGTGACGACGCGCGAGCCCGGCGCGAGCGAGGTCTTGATGTGCGGGGCGACCGTCAGGCCGCGGTCGACAGCCTTGCGCGCGAGCAGGCCGGCGGCGATCATCACGCTCGGGTTCGAGGTGTTGGTGCACGAGGTGATGGCGGCGATCAACACATCGCCGGAGCCGACCGTGACGCCGGGACCGGTGGCAAAGCGCCCGCCCAGGGTAGCGGGAGGGCGGCCGAAGCCGTTGGCGGCGACCGGGGCGGCATAAAGGTCGCGGAAGGTGCCGGCCACGGCGGGCAGGGCGATGCGGTCCTGCGGGCGCCGGGGGCCGGCGACCGCCGGCACGATCGTGGCGAGGTCGAGCCTGATGACCTGCGAGTAGTCGACTGCGCCCGCCTGCGGCATGCCGAACAGGCCCTGGGCGCGGAAATAGGCCTCGAAGGCCGCGACCGCGGCAGCATCGCGCCCGGTCTGCCGCAGGTAGGCGACGGTCTGCGCGTCGACCGGGAAGTAGCCCATCGTCGCCCCGTACTCCGGGGCCATGTTGGCCAGCGTGGCGCGGTCCGGCACCGCCAGGCCCGCCGCTCCGGCGCCGAAGAATTCGACGAACTTGCCAACGACTTTCGCCTGGCGCAGCAGTTCGGTCACGCGCAGCACGAGGTCGGTGGCGGTGACGCCGGGCGCGAGCGCGCCGGTGATCTCGACGCCGACGACATCCGGGGTCAGGAAGTAGACCGGCTGGCCGAGCATTGCCGCTTCCGCCTCGATGCCGCCGACCCCCCAGCCGACGACGCCGATGCCGTTGATCATCGTCGTGTGGCTGTCGGTGCCGACCAGGGTGTCGGGGAAGACCAGCCCGTCGCGGCGATGCACGCCGGGCGCGAGGTATTCGAGGTTGACCTGGTGCACGATGCCGATTCCCGGCGGCACGACCTTGAAGCGATCGAAGGCCTGCATGCCCCACTTCATGAAGGCATAGCGCTCGCGGTTGCGCTGGAATTCGAGCTTCATGTTGAGGTCGAGCGCCTGCGGGGTGCCGTAGTGGTCGACCATCACCGAGTGGTCGACGACCAGGTCGACCGGCACCAGCGGCTCGATGCGCGTCGCCGGGCATCCTTCGGCAACGGCGGCGTCGCGCATGGCGGCGAGGTCGGCGAGCAGCGGCACGCCGGTGAAGTCCTGGAGGACGACGCGGGCGACAACGAAGGGAATTTCCTCGCGGCGCGGAGCGTTCGGCTGCCAGCCGGCGAGTTCGCGGACGTGCGCCTCGGTCACCGTGATCCCGTCGACATGACGCAGCAGGCTTTCGAGGACGACGCGCAACGAGACCGGCAGGCGGCCGGGATCGGGAAAGCCGGCGGCGGCCAGCGCCGGCAGGGCGTAGTAGTCGCCGGTGTCGGGCGACAGCGGGCGGCGGGTGGCGGCGAGAGCGGTCATGCGACGATCCTTGGTGGCGGCGAGGTGTGCTCGTGACCAAGGGACCGCGTGGGAGGCGGGAAGTTTCAGCGCGGCGTTCGCCGCCGGCATGGCGGCGCCTGGGAAGGTCAGTCGGCCGGCGGCAGCTTGTATTCGCCGACGCGGACGATCTTCAGCGTGTTGGTGCCGCCGGCGCTGCCGATCGGCTCGCCGATGGTGAGGACGATGAGGTCGCCCTTGACGACGATGCCGCGCTCGATGAGCAGCCTTTCCGCTTCGGCCAGAAGCTGGTCGCGGTCGCTGTGCGGCTGTTTCATCAGCAGCGGATAGACCGCGCGGTAAAGCACGATGCGGCTGCTGGTTTCGGCGTCGGGCGTCAGGGCGTAGATCGGAACGCCGCAATTGAGCCGGCTCATCCACAGCGCCGTCGACCCGGACTGGGTGAGCGAGGCGATGGCTTTGACTTCGAGGTGATGGGCCGTCCAGATCGCCGCCATGGCAATCGACTGGTCGATGCGGGTAAACACCCGATCGAGGAACTGGCTGTCCAGCGTCACTTCGGCGGAACGCTCGGCCTCGACGCAGATGCTCGCCATCGATTCGACGGTCGCGACCGGGTACTGGCCGCTGGCGGTTTCGGCGGAGAGCATCACCGCATCGGTGCCGTCGAGCACGGCATTGGCGACATCCGAGACTTCGGCGCGGGTCGGTACCGGCGAGACGATCATCGATTCCATCATCTGCGTGGCGGTGATGGTCAACTTGTTCTTGTCGCGCGCCATGCGGATCATTCTCTTCTGCAGGGCGGGAACGGCGGCGTCGCCGACTTCGACGGCGAGGTCGCCACGGGCCACCATGATGCCGTCGGAGGCATCGAGGATTTCGGCCAGATTGGTGATCGCCTCGACACGTTCGACTTTGGCGATCAGCAAGGCCTGGCAGCCGGCGGCGCGCAGCAACTGGCGCGCCATGTACATGTCGCCCGAGCTCTTCGGGAAGGAGACGGCAACGAAATCGACGCCGATCAGCGCGGCGGTCTTGATGTCTTCCATGTCCTTGGCGGTCAGCGCCGGCGCGCTCAGGCCGCCGCCCTGGCGATTGATCCCCTTGTTGTTGGAAAGCTCGCCGCCGACCAGGACCTTGGTATGGATTTCGGGACCGCGCACCCCGGTGACCTCAAGCTTCAGACGGCCGTCGTCGAGCAGCAGGATGTCGCCGATCCGGACGTCTTTCGGGAGGTCGAGGTAATCGAGTCCGACCCGCTCCTGGTTGCCCGTGCCGCACTTGGCGTCGAGGATGAAGGGCGCGCCGGCGACCAGCAGAATCTTGCCGTTCTCGAATTTGCCGATGCGAATCTTCGGTCCCTGCAGGTCGCCGAGAATGCCGACCGTGCGTCCGAGACGGGCGGCGATTTCGCGGACGCTGGTGGCGCGCTCCAGATGGTCCCCCGAGGTGCCGTGCGAGAAATTCAGGCGCACGACGTCGATGCCGGCTTGCACCAGGCGTTCGAGCACCTCCGTTGATGATGAAGCGGGGCCCAGCGTGGCGACGATTTTGGTGTGGCGTGACATGTTTGGTTTCTCTGTTGATGGTTTGATTCCTGCCTGTTCCGGTTCGTCGACCGCAGCAATGCCGCGGTCGACCCGTCCCGCGGGCCTATTTTGCCGCAGGCCCGCCGAGCACGGCAATGGCCGGCAGGGTCCGGCCTTCGGGAAATTCGCCGAAGACGCCGCCGCCGGCCGGGAAATGACCGATAGAAGTCAGGACACGAGCGCCCGGGCCGTTGCCATGACGTTGGCAACGCTGAAGCCGAACACGTCGAAAAGCTGGCCGGCCGGTGCCGACTCGCCGAAGCGGTCGATGCCGATCACGGCGCCGTGCAGGCCGACATACTTGCGCCAGAAATCCGGATGCGCCGCCTCGATGGCGATGCGGCTGCCGCAACTGCCGAGGACGGCCGCCCGGTAATCCGCGCTCTGGCGGTCGAAGACGTTGGTGCAAGGCATCGACACGACGCGGGTGGCGATGCCTTCGCCGGCCAGCGCCGCCTGCGCATCGAGCGCGAGCTTGACCTCTGAGCCGGTGGCGATGAAGGTGATCCGTGCTGCGCCGGCGCAGTCGGACAACACGTAGCCGCCCCTGGCGATCTCGTCATCGGCGACGTTCCCGGTGACCGTCGGCAGATTCTGGCGCGACAGGGCGAGCAAAGTCGGCCCGTCTTTCCGGTCGACCGCGGCAGCCCAGGCAATCGCCGTTTCGGTCGCGTCGGCCGGGCGCCAGACATCGAGATTCGGGATGATGCGCAGGCTGGGGATGTGTTCGACCGGCTGGTGCGTCGGGCCGTCCTCGCCGAGGCCGATCGAGTCATGGGTATAGACCATGATCTGGCGCTGCTTCATCAGCGCCGCCATGCGGATGCCGTTGCGCGCGTAGTCCGAAAAGACGAGGAAGGTCGCGGTGTAGGGAAGCAGGCCGCCATGCAGCGCGATGCCGTTGGCGATGGCGGTCATGCCGAATTCGCGGACGCCGTAGTAGCAGTAGTTGCCGCCTTCGCTGCGGGTGACGCCCTTGCTGCCCTTGACCAGGGTCAGGTTGGAGCCGGCCAGGTCGGCCGAGCCGCCGAACAATTCCGGCAGGGCTGGCGCAAAGGCGGCGATGGCGTTCTGCGATGCCTTGCGGGTGGCGATGTTCTCGGCCTTTTCACGGCAGGCGGCGATGTAGGCGGCCTTGGTCGCTTCCCAGGCGGCAGGCAGTTCCCGCTTCATGACGCGGCGCTCGAATTCGGCGGCTTCGGCGGGAAAGGCAGCCTGATAGGCGTTGAAGCGGTGGCTCCAGTTCTCTTCGAAGAAAGCGCCGCGCGCCTTCCCGTTCCAGGCGGTGTACAGGTCGGACGGGATCTCGAACGGGATGTGCTGCCAGCCGATGTGCTCGCGGGCGGCAGCAATTTCGTCCTTGCCGAGCGGTGCGCCGTGGCAGTCGTGCGAACCCTGCTTGTTCGGCGAACCGCGGCCGATGGTGGTCTTGCAGCAGATCAGGCTGGGCTTGTCGGTGACCGACTTGGCGGCGAGTATGGCGAGCTCGATGGCGCCGGCGTCATGGCCGTCCACTTCGTCGATGACGTGCCAGCCGTACGCCTTGAAACGCTTTGGCGTGTTGTCGGTGAACCAGCCCTCGACGTGGCCGTCGATGGAAATGCCATTGTCGTCCCAGAAGGCGATCAGCTTGCCGAGACCGAGGGTGCCTGCGAGCGAACAGGCCTCGTGCGAGACGCCTTCCATCAGGCAGCCGTCGCCGAGAAATGCGTAAGTGTGGTGATTGACGATCTCGTGGCCGGGCCGGTTGAACTCGGCGGCCAGCACCTTCTCGGCGAGCGCCATGCCGACCGCATTGGCGATGCCCTGGCCGAGCGGACCGGTGGTCGTTTCGACGCCGACGGTGACGCCATATTCCGGGTGCCCGGCGGTCTTCGAGTGAAGCTGGCGGAAGTTCTTCAGATCGTCGATCGTCAGGTCGTAGCCGGTCAGGTGGAGGAGAGCATAAAGCAGCATCGAGCCGTGGCCGTTCGACAGCACGAAACGGTCACGGTCCGCCCATCGCGGGTTGGCCGGGTTGTGACGCAGATGTCGCCGCCACAGGACCTCGGCGATCTCGGCCATGCCCATGGGCGCCCCCGGGTGTCCGGAGTTGGCCTGCTGCACGGCATCCATGGCCAGGGCGCGGATGGCGCTGGTGATGGGGGCAAAAAGTTGCGTCTGTTGGGAGGCCATTGAGCTCATGTCGGTTGTCCGATTTCGGTGATCCGTCGCACGCCTGGCAACTTAAGGCAAAGCGCCAGAAAAAAGTCGAATTATCGTTCAAAACGCCGGATACCGGATAGTCCGGCCGGTAATTGGAGCGAACCGTTTGCCCCCGTCAGGGTCGTGGGCAGGCAGCCGCCGTGGTCAGGAACAAAGCCTTGCGCCGGAGCCGGTCCCCCGCGGCCGGCGCGATTGCCACTGTTCAAGCCGCCGGTTCGCGCGTAGGCTTGACGGTGCCGGTCGCTTGCCGGTACTGGAGACAGGCGGATGGTCGAAAATCGGGGAAAGTTTTCCGGATTGCCGGCGTGGAGCGCCACGGCGACCAGCATTCTCAACGGCTGCATTGGCGACTACCTGACCGATCGCGATAACGGACTGGCGATCGACATGGCTTTCTACGGGCGCGGCAAACCCCTGACCTTGACCTCGGACAGCCTGCGCGCCGAGTGGGGCGTGCCGACGCGCAAGCTGTGCGTGCTGCTTCATGGCCTGTGTTGTCACGAGGGCGTCTGGAACTATCCCGGCGACCCGACACGTTCCTACGGCAGCGCGCTGAGTGATGACCTTGGCTATACCCCCTTATTTCTGCGCTACAACACCGGCTTGCCGATTCCGTACAACGGCAAGTCGCTGGACATGCTGCTCGAGGAACTGCTGCCCGCCTGTCCGGAACCGGTCGACGAGATCATTCTGGTCGGCCACAGCATGGGCGGGCTGGTGATCCGGGGCGCCTGTCATTATGGCGCCGAGCGCGATGCGCCATGGGTGCGCCTGGTCAGCAGGGCTTTCTACCTCGGCACGCCGCACGAAGGCGCGATGCTGGAAAAGGTGGGGCACCTGATGACGTCGGTATTGCGGGCAGTGCCGCATCCGGTTACCGCGCTGGTCGGCGAGATCGCCGGGCGGCGCAGCCAGGGAGTCAAGGATCTGCGCAATGGTACGACGGTGCAGGCCGATGACTTCACCGGAGCCGTGCCGTGGCTGGCGAGCGCGCAGCATTACCTGATCGCCGGCACCGTGACGGAAGACCCCGGGCACCTGGCCGCGAGACTGTTCGGCGATGGCCTGGTGCACCCGCCGCAAGCCGGTGACAACGTGCGTTTGTTTCCCGGCCTGGGACATATGGATCTGGCGCACGACGAAGCCGTTTATCGCCAGATCAGAACCTGGTGCGCGAGCACCTGAAAGGAGTTTGCATGGAACTCGAAACTGTGCGCCAGATCCGTGGCGCCAAGGAACTTGTCGAAGAAGCGGTTGACGCGGCGGCATCGCGCATCGGCGAAGTGCAGCGGGTAATGACGCGCAAGCCTTACGCAGTGCTCGCGATGGTGTCGCCGATTGCAGTGCCCGTCCGCGCCATCGAGGAGGCGCATCTGCATGTCGTCGATGGCGTCTATTTTGCCATCCGCCTCGGCAACCGGTTGGCCGGCCTGATGGCGGGATATGCGCTCGACCGGCTGGAGGCGCACGCGCGGGGAAAACCGGCGCCGTAGTTCATCCTGTCTGCCGGTTGGTCGACCACCACGATCCGGGCATGCTGCGGCCCGGCGTCAGTCCTCGCGCCATTTGATCGAGCAGCCGATCGACGGTGTCTGAACTTCCGGACCGCGCCCGGTATCGGCGATCTGGCGCATGGCGGAAAAGAGTTCGCGCGGCGCGTCCGGAGGGCTTGAGTTGCGCCCCGAGGCGTCGAGGCGGCCGCGATATTGCAGTTCGAGCCGGCTGTTGTAGCCGAAGAAATCGGGTGTGCACACCGCGCCATAGGCGCGGGCCACTGACTGCGATTCGTCATGCAGGTAGGGGAAGGGAAAGTCCAGTTGCCTGGCCAGCAGCGCCATGTTCGCGAATGAGTCCTCCGGATAGGCGGTGACATCGTTGCTCATGATCGCCACGCTGCCGACGCCCAAGGCAGCCAGTTCCCGGCAATCGCGCACGATGCGGTCGATGACCGCCTTGACAAAGGGACAGTGGTTGCAGATGAACATCACCAGCAGACCGTTCGGTCCCCGGCAATCGGACAGCGTGTGGCGCCTGCCGTCGGTGCCCGGCAGGTCGAACGGAACCGCCGGAAGCCCGAAGGCGCAGGCGGGCGGGTTCAAGGCGACCATCTGTTTCCCCCGATGTTCTATTTCGCCCATAATACCACCCCATGAATCAGCCGCGTTTCTATTGCCGGGAGGTGCTTGCCCCGGGTGCCCACATCGATCTGCCGGAGCCTGTGGCGCGCCACGCGGTACGTGTCCTGCGACTCCCGCCGGGGGCGCCAGTTGTTCTTTTCGACGGTCGTGCCGGCGAGTATGAGGCGCGCATCGAGCGCATCGAGAAGGATCGCGTGGTTGCGGCGCTCGGGGCATGGCGTGACGTGGAGCGCGAATCGGGGTTGGTGGTGACGCTGATCCAAGCCGTGCAGTCCGGCGAAAAGATGGATTACACGGTTCAGAAAGCGGTCGAACTGGGCGTCTCGCATATCGTTCCGGTGGACAGCCGGCGCAGCGTAGCGCGTGTGACGGGGGAGCGGGCGGCGCGGCGGGTGGCGCACTGGCAGGGGGTGGCGGCCGCGGCCTGCGAGCAATGCGGGCGCAATCGGGTGCCGCAGGTTGCGCCTTTGGAGAAGCTGGAGAGTTGGCTGGCCCGGCCGTCCGGCGAGGCGCTGCGTCTGATGCTGGCGCCCGATGCCGAACAGTCGCTCGGCGATCTGCCGTCGACGAAGAACGTGGAACTGCTGATCGGCGCCGAAGGCGGGCTCGACCCGCAGGAAATCGTTGCCGCGCGTCAGGTCGGCTTTCATCTGGTACGCATGGGTCCGCGAACCCTGCGCACCGAAACGGCGGGCCTTGCCGCACTGGCGGCGATGCAGGCCCTGTGGGGTGATTTCAGGGGAGGGTAAGCGATGTTCGAATCAGCGGAGTTGGGCCACGTCATCGACAAGGAGACCTTCAAGAGGGAGGTCCCCAAGCTGCGCGCCGGGCTGCTCGATGTTCAGTACGACATGCTGGAAAAAAAGGACTTTCCGGTAGTCATCCTGATCAGCGGGGTGGATGGTAGCGGCAAGGGGGAAACCATCAACCTGCTTTATTCCTGGATGGACCCGCGGCACATCTCGACCCTGGCCTTTTCCGCGCCCAGCGACGAGGAGCGTTCGCGTCCCTACATGTGGCGCTACTGGCGGGCGCTGCCGCCGCAGGGCAAGATCGGCATCTTCGCCGGCTCGTGGTACTCGCAGCCGATTGCCGACAGCATCATGGGGACCATGGCGAGCGCCGACATGGACGAGCGTCTCGACGACATCAACCGCTTCGAGGTGATGCTGGTCAACGAGGGCGCGCTGGTGCTGAAGCTCTGGTTTCATCTGTCGAAAGACGGCCAGAAGCAGCGGCTGAAGGCGCTCGAGAAGAACCCGCGCACCGCCTGGCGCGTGACCAAGGACAGCTACGAACGGCTCAAAACCTACGACAAGCTGCAGCAGGTGGCGGGGCATGTGCTGCGCGTGACCAATACGGCACACGCGCCCTGGATCATTGTCGAGGGCACGAATGACGAATACCGTTCGCTGACTGTCGGGCGCATTGTCCTCGATGCACTGCAGCGCCGCCTCCAGCAGAAGGGTCGCCAACAGGTGCCGGTGGCGCCGCCGATCCTGCATGCGATCGACCAGAAGAACGTCCTGACCGAACTCGATCTCGGCAAGCGCCTGCTCAAGAAGGACTACGAGCGGGAACTTGCCAGGTATCAGTCCCGGTTCTTCGAACTGATGCGCGACCCGCGCTTTCTTGAAAAGCGCTCGCTGGTGGTGGTCTTCGAGGGTTCGGACGCTGCCGGGAAGGGCGGCGCCATCCGCCGCCTGGTTTCGGCAATCGACGCCCGGCAGTATCAGATCATCCCGATTGCCGCGCCAACTTCGGAAGAGCGCGTGCAGCCCTATCTCTGGCGCTTCTGGCGGCACCTGCCGCGCACCGGCCGGGTCGCGATCTTCGACCGTTCCTGGTATGGGCGCGTCCTCGTCGAGCGGGTCGAGGGATTCTGCACCGAGGCCGACTGGCTGCGGGCCTACGCCGAGATCAACGACTTCGAACACCAGTTGGCCGATGCCGGTGTGGTGGTCGTCAAGTTCTGGCTGCAAATCAGCGCCGACGAGCAGTTGCGCCGTTTCGAGGAGCGCCAGGCAATGGACTTCAAGCGCTTCAAGATCACCGACGAGGATTGGCGCAATCGGGAGAAATGGGACGACTACGTCACCGCCGTCTGCGACATGGTCGACCGCACCTCGACCGGGCTGGCGCCATGGACTCTGGTGGAGGCCAACGACAAGAATTTTGCTCGCGTCAAAGTCCTGCAGACGGTCTGTGAGAGCGTCGAGCAGGCATTGAAACGTAACCACAACAAGAAGTAGCAGCAGCGATGAGCGAAACCGCCTACGACGAGCATTTCGTTTCCTGGTTCCGGGCGGTCACGCCCTACATCAATGCCTTTCGCGGCAGGACCTTCGTCGTCGCCTTCGGCGGCAAGGCGGTGGCGAGCGAGTCCGCCAAGACGCTGGCCTACGACGTCAATCTGCTGGTCAGCCTCGGCATCAGGCTGGTTCTGGTGCATGGCGCGCGGCCGCAGATCGAGGAAGAACTGCGCGAGAAGAACCTCGAGTCGAAATATCATCGGGGCTATCGCGTTACCGATGCGAAAACCCTGGAGTGCGTTCTCGATGCCGTCGGCAGCGTCTATCTGGAGATCGAGGCCATGCTGTCGCAGGGCCTGCCCAACACGCCGATGGCCAACAGCCGCATCCGGGTCATTGGCGGCAACTTCATCACCGGGCAGCCGATCGGCGTCCTCGACGGGATCGACATGCATTACGCCGGCAAGGTGCGCAAGGTGGATGCCGAGGGCATCGACGCCCAACTGGGCCTCGGCAACATCGTGCTGCTCAATTGCGAGGGACCGTCGCCGACCGGCGAGATCTTCAACCTGCAGATGGAGGAGGCGGCCGAGGCAGTGGCCGTCGCGATCGGGGCCGACAAGCTCATTTTCCTCATCGACAGCCCGGGAGTGACCAATCCGGCAGGCGGCCTGATCGAGGAGATGACTGCCGACGGAATCGCCGACATCATCAAGCAGGGCGGCAACTGGCTGTCAGCGGACATGCGCCGTTGCCTGCCATGCGTTCTCAGGGCCAGTCGCGCCGGCGTCGGGCGGGTTCACCTGATCGGTTTCGAACAGGATGGGTCTTTGCTGCGCGAGCTGTTTACCCATGATGGCGTCGGCACGGTGGTCACGCGCGAGTCGCTCGAGCACATCCGCGAGGCCAAGCCGGACGACATCGGCGCGTTGATCGCGTTGATTGCGCCGCTGGAGGCCGAGGGCGTTCTCGTTCATCGGCCACGCGAACTCCTTGAACGCGAGATCGGGCATTTTTCCATCATCGAACACGACGGCATCATTGTCGGTTGCGCCGCCTTCTATCGCCATTCGGACGACTACGCCGAACTGGCCTGCCTGGCTGTCAGTGCCGAGCACCGCGAAGGCGGTTATGGTGAGCAGTTGATGAAACGTGTCGAGCGCCGCGCAAAAAAGGCAGGTGTCAAGAAGCTTTTCGTGCTGACCACGCGCACCGAACACTGGTTCGTCGAGCGTGGCTTCAAGCTTGCTTCGGTTGACGATTTGCCGGCGCGAAAACGTGACATGTACAACTATCAGCGCCGGTCGAAAGTCCTCTTCAAAAGCCTTTGAGGCTGGTTCAAGCTCTGGATTGAACCGTATTTGACTGCGCGTCTCTTATAATCTGAAGCCCTGCCGCCCCCTGGCAGTCGGGATGGGCTGGCAGGAGGGCTTGCCGCATCGTGCGGGCAGGAGTGACAAGCGATCGACGCGTCACGTTGATGGAAGGGGACAGCGCCTTGCCCGGATTGGCATGACGCCATTCCGGTTGTTCCCGCTCCGGGGGCGTGTTGGAACTTGAGGAAGGACGGTTGGCGCTCCTGGCGCCAATCGAGTCTTTTTGGGTGACTTGAAGGAGGATACTGACAATGTTCGAATCGGCAATACTGGGACACAAGATCGACAAGGAAACGTTCAAGGTCGAGGTACCCAAGCTGCGCGCGGCGCTGCTCGAAGCACAGGATAAATTGCGCGAAGACGGCACCTTTCCGGTCATCATCCTGATCAGCGGCGTCGACGGATCGGGCAAGGGCGACACCATCAACACCCTCTACGAGTGGATGGATCCGCGCTACATGTCCACCCGCACCTTTTCCGCGCCAACGCAGGAAGAGCGGCAGCGTCCGTCGATGTGGCGTTTCTGGCGAGCGCTGCCGAAGAAGGGGCGAATCGGAATTGCCGCCGGTTCATGGTATTCGTGGCCGGTCGCCGATCGCATTGCCGGTGACCTTTCGCGCTCCGATTTTGACCAGCGTATGGATGAACTCAACCGCTTCGAGGAGATGCTGGTCAACGAGGGCGCGTTGGTGCTCAAGTTCTGGATCCATCTCTCGAAGAACGGGCAGCGCGAGCGCCTGGCGGCGATCGAAGCCAACCCGCTGACCCGCTGGCGGGTGACCAAGGCGAGTTGGGACCGGCTGAAGACCTACGACAAGATGCTCGAGGTGGCCGGGCATCTGCTGCGCACCACAAGCACGCCTTGGGCGCCCTGGATCATCGTCGAGGGAACCGACGATCGCTACCGGTCACTGACCGTCGGTAGGACAATCCTCGAATCGCTTCAGAAGCGGCTGGCCGACAAGCGAGCGCAGACTTCCCCGGTGGCGCCACCGTTCTCTCCCCGATTTGACAGTCTCGACGTGCTGAGTTCCCTGGACATGACGCAAAGTCTGGCGAAGAAGGACTACGAGACCGAACTCGCGACCTGGCAGGGGCGTCTGGCGGAACTGATGCGCCATCCCGAGTTCAGGAAACGTGCGCTGATTCTCGCGTTTGAAGGTTCGGACGCGGCGGGCAAGGGCGGCGCCATCCGGCGGGTGATGTCGGCGATGGACGCGCGGCAATACCAGATCATCCCGATCGCGGCGCCGAACGAGGAGGAGCGGGCGCGCCCCTATCTGTGGCGATTCTGGCGCCACATGCCGCGCCTCGGGCGGGTGACCATTTTCGACCGTACCTGGTACGGTCGGGTGCTTGTCGAACGGGTCGAGGGATTCTGCAGCCAGGCCGACTGGCTCCGCGCCTACGCTGAAATCAACGACTTCGAGCATGACATCTGGCATGCTGGCGGCATCATCGTCAAGTTCTGGCTGCAAATCAGTGACGAGGAGCAGCTCAGACGCTTCGAGGACCGAGCCCAGGTCGAGCACAAGCGCTTCAAGATCACCGAGGAAGACTGGCGCAATCGCGAAAAGGCCGGGGCATATCACGAGGCGGTCTGCGATATGGTCGATCGCACCAGTACGGGCACCGCACCGTGGACGATCGTCGAATCGAATGACAAGTACTTTGCCCGGGTCAAGGTCCTGCGAACGATCTGCGAACGCCTGGAGAAGGAGCTCAAGATCGACCTGGCCAAGGAGCCGAGGACGGTGATCACCAGAGATGCCAAGGACGCGCCGGTCAAGGACGCGAACGCCAAGGAGGCCGCGAAGGTGAAGGAGGCCGCGAAGGTGAAGGTCGGTCAGGGCAGACCGTCGAAGGCGCAACTGGCCAGGGAGCAGAGGGCCGCGAAGGCAAGGGCTGTCAAGGAAGCAAAGGACCGCAAGCAAGCTGAAAAGAGTGGCAAGGAGACCGAAAAGGCCTCCATCCCGGCGTGAGTGCCCTGCGCACCGGGCTCGGCTCAGGCCGTCGCCCGGTCCCGGCCGGGGGCACCCGGCGGATGCGCGACTGCCGGTCATGACAAGGGGCGACCGGGAAATATCCCGGTCGCGGAGATGCGCGGTTAGAAGATTTCGGGTATGAAGGTCTGGTCCGATATCGGCGGGCGCACGTAGCCGTGGTCTTCCTGGCGCGGCGGCAGTTCGATGCGTTCCGGCGTGAGATCCTCGTAGTCGATCAGGCTTAGCAGGTGGGTCATGACATTCAGGCGCGCACGCTCCTTGTCATCGCCGTGCACCACGTACCAGGGCGCCTGCTTGATGTCGGTGTGGGCGAACATCTCGTCCTTCGCCTTCGAATACTCGACCCAGCGCGCGCGCGACTGGAGATCCATCGGGCTCAGCTTCCAGTGCTTGGTCGGGTGGTAGATGCGCTTGCGGAAGCGGCGCTCCTGCTCGTCGTTGCTGATCGAGAACCAGTACTTGATCAGGATGATGCCGCTGCGCACCAGCATGCGCTCGAATTCGGGGCAGCTGCGCAGAAACTCGCTGTGCTCCTCGGGCGTGCAGAAGCCCATCACCTTCTCGACGCCGGCGCGGTTGTACCAACTGCGGTCCATGAGGACCATCTCGCCCGCCGCCGGCAGGTGCAGCACGTAGCGCTGGAAGTACCACTGGCTCTGCTCGCGCTCGGTCGGTGCCGGCAGTGCCACGACCTTGGTGACGCGCGGACTCAGGCTCTCGGTGATGCGCTTGATGCAGCCGCCCTTGCCAGCCGCATCCCGTCCCTCGAAGATCACGACAACCTTGAGCTTCTTGAACTTGATCCACTCCTGGAGCTTGACCATTTCCACCTGCAGGCCGGCGATCGCCCGTTCATATTCGTCGGGCTTCATGCGCTTGTGCTTCTGGGCGACCTCTTCGGTTACCTCCTCGCCGCTGCCCCGGCTGGGAAACTGCGCAGCTTCCTTGCGCGATGCCTTGATCGCCTTGACCGCGTCCTCGGCTGCCTTCGTGAGCGCCACCTTGGCCTTCACGGCGCCATGCGACGCCTTGGCAAGGGCCTCCTTGTCCTTCGCGGTCGGCGCTTCCTTCTTTGGCGCCGCCGGCTTCGCGGCGGCCGTCGCCGCTGGCTTGGCCGCCCTCGGCGTTGCGGCTTGTTTCGTCTCTGCGGCTACTGGGGGGTTCGAACCCCCGGTGGCCGTTTCCACCTTGGTGACCTCAGGGGTAGCTTTCTCGCTTTCGGTTGCCATTTTTTCCCTCCGTTCTAAGTTAGCGACCGAGCATTATGAAGCAAATTCCGATCTGTGTACCTGAAAACTGTCCCCGGCCTGTATCCGGTCGGCGCCGAACCGCCGGTGCGGCGAGAGCCGCCGGTGGCGCGTTGAATCGAGAAGCGGGAGAGAAGGCCGTGACGGGCCGCCACGATGGCAGGTCTAGCCGGCCGGCCGGCTTTCGGTCAGAATGAACCCCGGAGGTCGGGATCTCGTCGCGCAACGCGGCCAGTCGCCAGCGGTTGACGAAGATGACCCTCTGTTGGGCAGGCGGACGAATCGCGGGGCCTGCAAACGAATTCATGATTCACGCGCAGTCAGCTACGGAGTTTCAGATGGCACGAACCATCAATTGCATCAAGCTCGGCCGGGAGGCCGAAGGTCTGGATTTGCCGCCCTATCCGGGCGCGCTCGGCCAGCGAATTTTCGAGAATGTCTCGAAGGAGGCGTGGCAGCAATGGATCAGGCTGCAGACCATGCTCATCAACGAGAACCGGCTCAACCTGATGGATGCCCGTCACCGCAAGTACCTCGCGGAACAGGTGGAGAAGCACTTCTTCGGGGACGGGGCCGACCGGATTCAGGGTTACGTGCCGCCGCCGGCCTGAGGGCAGAAATGGTCGGGAAGATCCCGCCACGGCGGGATTTTTGGCTTTGAGAATTGGCCTTTTCGGACCGTCGACCGCAACAGGCTGTTCGGCGTTGCCTCAGAAAATGGTCTTGACCCCCTCGGCGGTACCGAGGAGCAGCATGTCGGCCGGACGGATGGCGAACAGGCCGTTGGTGACGACGCCGGGGAGCTGGTTGATTTTTTCCTCCATGGCCTTGGGGTCGATGATGACGAGACCCTTGACGTCGACAATGACGTTGCCATTGTCGGTGACGAAACCCTCGCGCAGTACCGGATTGCCCCCCAGTTTGGTAAGTTCGCGGGCGACATAGGCGCGCGCCATCGGGATGACCTCGACCGGCAGGGGAAACCTGCCCATCGTCTCCACCACCTTCGAACCGTCGGCAATGCAGATGAACTTCCGCGCGACCGCCGCGACGATCTTTTCCCGCGTCAGTGCGCCGCCGCCGCCCTTGATCATGTTCAGGTCGCCATCGATTTCATCGGCACCGTCGACGTAGAACGGAAGATCGACGACGTCATTCAGATCGAATACGGCAATGCCATGGCCTTCGAGTCGCCGTTTGGTGGCTTCCGAACTGGCGACCGCGCCCTTGAAGCGCGCACGGAATGGGGCGAGGGCATCGATGAAGCAGTTCGCCGTCGATCCGGTGCCAACGCCGATGATGCTGCCTTCCGGGGAATTCTCGGCGACATGGCCGGCTGCCGCCTGTCCAACCGCAATCTTGAGTTCGTCCTGGGTCATGTCGTGTCTCATTTTGGGAAGTCATGGGCATTTTACCTGTCAATACGTCACACCCTTTGCATTTGAAATTGCTAACATGCGGATTACGAATTTTCCCTGAGGAGAGAGGCAGATGTCTGAAGAACTGAAACCCGCGACCCCCGCAGCCGAGCCTGCTGCAGTAGACAATCCTGCTGTTGCCGCTCAGCCTGCCGTTGCGGCCAAACCTGCCGTTGCGGCCAAACCTGCAACAGCCGCAAAGCCGGCAACTGCAGCGCTGAAACCCAGGGTCGCGAAAGCGCCGGCGGTTGCAAAATCGTCCGCACCGGCCGAGAGCAAGCTGGACGAGACGAAGGCGCAGAACCAGCAGGCGCTGTCTGACGCGCTGGCAAAGGTCAGAGCTGCGAAGATTTCCCAGCCGCTCGGGAAGCCGGCGCCGGCTGGCGCTGCGAAGGCTGCCGGGTCTACCGAGCCTGGCTCTGCCGAGGCCAAGGTGAGCAAGAAGGCCGCCAAGCAAGCCGCGAAGCGGTCGGCGAAGCAGGCAAAGCTGGCCGCGAAGGTGGCCAAGAAGGAAGCCAGGCGGGCGGCGAAGGTGGTAAAGAAGGAAGCCAAGCGGGCGGCGAAAGCCGCGAAAAAGGAAGCCAGACGGGCGAAGAAGGCGACCAAGCAGGCCTAGCAGGTTCCCATGACGTTGGCTGCCTGACGCCGAAGGACGGCGAGGATTCTCGCGGCAGCGTCAGGCCGGGTGAATTGCTGCACGGTGCGATTGATCGTCCGGGAAGCCCGGAAGGGAGATTGCGCCGGCGCGGCTGCGACGGGCTCCGTGGCGGCTCGAAGACCGACACGGTAAGGGAGGCGGGACGCCTCGTTGCAGTCGTCCCCGCGGCTGGCGGACCGTCCGTTGCGCCAACGGTCCTGATTCTGCAATGTGGGCGATCCGGTCACCGAATCTTGTCGACCGTGATCGATCTCACAGAATTCCTGGCGGCTTGATGGGAGAATGCCTCCCATGAGTTCGCTTCGCACCGCTTTGTTCTGGATTGCTGCAGTTGTCCTTCCGGGCGGATTGCTGCTGCTTGTGCCCGTGGCAATTCGGGCGGCCCGCCGGATTTGCGCGAAGCTGAACTGAACCGACTCTGAACGCGAGAGCCGCCGCGATCGATGGCCGAGTGCCCGCATGACCGCTTGGCGCCAGTCGTCAGGCAGTTGCCTTCGGAGTGACAGCGGGCTTCCAGCCGGCTCCGGGACGCGGAACATACCCGGCATCCGCCACTGAAGCCTGATCGATCTGGCGCAGCCGTGCTGTTATTTCAGCGGTTTGCACGCAGAAGCCGAACACGGTCCCTTTGCCCAAACGAGAGCGGCACGATATCCGAGAGCCAAGGGCCTGTGCCAGTCGTTTGGCGATGGGAAGACCGAGTCCAAGACCTTTCGCATTGTCGCGCTCTGGATTCCCGATCTGAAAGTATTCATCGAAGATCAGTTCGAGGTGCTCCGGCGCGATGCCGATGCCGGTATCCCACACCTGGATCAAGGCATGGTCGCCGCGGCGCCGGACTCCGATCAGGACGCCTCCGGTCCGTGCGTACTTGAATGCATTGTCGATCAGGTTCCGCAGGAGATTCAGTAGCAGCCGAAGGTCGGTGAGAAGCAGGAGCTCTTTCTCCGGAAAGAAGAATTTGAGGCGCAAACGCCTTGCCAGCGCACGTGGCGCGAATTCCATCTCGATACTCCGGACTATTTCCTCGGCACGCAGTGGTTTCAG
>ERZ724513.378-NODE-378-length-21157-cov-5.800967_pt1 | contig 21157 bp, 28 predicted proteins | sample MGYA00376046_ERZ724513 | MGnify/ENA primary metagenome ERZ724513 (study PRJEB28724, sample SAMN07190883) | activated sludge metagenome | isolation source: activated sludge of sewage treatment plant in Hong Hong | place: Hong Kong | collected 2016-03-17 ...
CCGCAGCAGCCGCCACCCGGCCAGAAAAACGGTGACGGGTGATGACGTCATGAACCCCGGCGAGGTGGGTACCCTCAAAATTGCGAAACCGCTGAATGCGAAAACCTTCCGTGTGTGGGTCGTGAAGTAACCCCCAAAATGCAGGAAGCAAAACAGGATCCCCGGTTTTGCTTCCCGTTTCGCGATACCCCTGAATCAGCGGCACGAATTCGTTAGCGATCGGCGCCGGACGACGGCATATTGATGCCGACTCGTTCCAATCCCATGATGACCGTCAGGGCTGACGGCGCATGCTGAACAATTTCCTTCTGCACCTCGATCCGGCGAAGATCAACAAACTCCGGCGCGGTTAGTCCCAACGATTCCCGATAGGCCCGGTCGGCGATCCCGCGCTGCTTCTCAGCCTTTTCGCGCGCCTCTTCGGCTTTTTGAAACTCCACCATCGTAATCTTTCGCTGTTCCTGCACGATGGTTTGCGTGGTCTGTTCGACTACCCCCTTCGGCGGCAGAATGCTGCCGACGACCACGCGATTGAGTCGAATCGGCATATTCTGTTTATCGATGAGCTTGTTCTGAACCTCTCGCGCAATGGCATCCTGCAACTTTGTTCTGGTCGTCGGATCGGTCGTCAGCTGAAAGAGCGGATACCGTTGCACTTCTTCCCGCACGAAGGTGCGGAACGCTTCTTTCACATTGTTCTGGTACCAGGTGGTGCCATATCGCCCGATGAGTTCAGGCGTCCTCCCTTCAACGACGTTGGCAATCAGGAAGGCATCGAAGGATACCGGAGCATTTTCTGCGGAGATGATATCGAAATGTTCGGAATACTGTAATGGACGGATATCCACTTCGATCACCTTCGTCGTAGGTGCCACCCACACCCGTCCGGTCTTGGTCGGCGCCGGATCCACTCCGCCGTGGCCGAAGAAGAATGGCTGTTCCACCATGACGCCCTCATGACCGGCCTCGATCGCCACACAGCCTGAAGTCACCAGCATCACTCCCATGATTCCGAGCACGGACCAGGCTCCCTGTCTCATAGGTTCCTCCAATGAAAAGGTCCGACCACCGAGCCGAATTCCCTGAGCGGGGGAACTCACGGCCACGTGTTGTCGTGCGGATACCTTACGAACCGCGTGGGCGGTTGTCAAACCAGGCTTGAGGATGAAGAGAAAACGAGAAAAGTGAGGAGAAGCGCAACCAAACGGACGGCAAGTCGGCCGGCTAGTAAATTCCGGCCTCGCGCTGGAGCCACCGGACGTATCGAATGATCTGTTCCACATCGGCCGGCGTCACCCCCTCGATCTTCGGCATATTGCCGAACTCCCAATGGTGGGCTCGAACACCGTTTTCCGCCGCGCGCTGGAACGCCATATCGGCATGATGGTTCGGTTCATAGATCTTGTGGACCAACGGAGGTCCCTGCTTGGTGCCCACACCACGAACCCCGTGGCAGACGGCACAATTGGCACTGAACTTCGCCTCGCCGACCTGCACATCGGCCGGTGTGGCGCCTCCGGCAGGCTTGCCTGCATCCTGATTGGTGGCGTTCGATTCGCAGGCAGGCAGGGCCGCGACAAGGACGACCAAGCCTATTCCCGCCATCCAGGCTTTCATCCGGATGTGTGTGGATCTATTCAAGTTCATCGGGGTAGCTCCGGCGGAGTCGTCGAGGACGGCTTGGATTGTGAAGAATGCAATTGCTCGCGCAACATCTGCGTGGTGCGATTCAACGTCAACCGCCGGTAGAGCCGGGCGCCGATGGGCGCAATGATCACCAGCGCGATGATCAGATACATGAAAAATTCTTCAGGCGTCATGGGCCCATCTCTCCTGACTCATAGGCAACCGCACCAACCGTTCGCTAGAGTATCGCATAGGGGACCGGATCCACAACTCCCGCCAGACGGAATCCTTCCCGCCGAATCCGGCAACTGTCGCACCGGCCGCAGGCGAGACCCTCGACGCCAGGATCGTAACAACTATGCGTCAACTCGAAGGGAACGTTAAGCGCCTGCCCGCTCCGCACGATGTCCGCCTTGGACATCATCAGCAGCGGCGCTCGAACCTCGACTCCATGTCCCTCAGCCCCCATCTTCGTTCCAAGCCTGGCCACGGTTTCAAACGCGCGAATAAAATCGGGGCGGCAATCCGGGTATCCCGAATAGTCCAGGACGTTTGCTCCGAAGTAGATGGCCGAGGCTTTCACTGTCTCCGCATAGGCCAATGCCAGCGAGAGGAAGATGGTATTGCGGGCGGGAACATAGGTCACAGGGATCTCGCTTGCTCGTGCTTCTGGCGGGCGATCCTTAGGCACGTCCACATCCGCCGTGAGGGCCGACCCTCCGATGGCACGTAGATCAACCGTGACCACCACGTGGCCGGCAGTGCTTAGCGCCGCAGCAACGGCACGGGCTCGTTCGACCTCCACCCGGTGGCGCTGGCCATAGGAGACCGTCAGACAGTGAATGTCATACCCGTCCTGCTGCGCGATGGCGGCCGTCACAGTGGAATCCAAGCCACCGCTCAAGAGGACCACGGCCTTCGGCTGGAGAGGAGTCATAGACGCGGGGAAGAATAAGGGGGAATCGCGAAGCCGGTCACAGGTGAGCGAGTGACCGGCTTCTCATATCGATGCATTCCGCATACATGCGGTGGAAACGGAAGGGGTTGCCCGATTCGGTTAGTCCCGATCCTCTTCCTTCTCAATTTTCTCGAGGAGTTCCTGGCGAGACTGGCATTGCACGCACAACTTGGCGAAGGGCACCGCCTCCAAACGCTTCTCACTGACTTCGATGCCGCATTCTGCGCAAATACCGTAGGTCCCTTCGCTGAGACGCGTGAGCGCTTCGTCGATGGCCTGGCGCTTCCGGTTCCGCATTTCCATCAGTGAAATGCCGAGCTCGCGATCCAGATCCATGAGCGCCTGATCACCCACATCGCGGGCCGACTCCAGCCGGCGCTGCTGATCTTCGGTCAGCGACTGGCCGAGGTTGCCCTCGATCTCGCGCATGATTTCCTGGCGCTTGCCAAGCAGCATCCGCTGCAGGACTTCGCGCCGGCGCTGACGTTCCTCTTTCTCTTTCGGCGTTTCCTTAAGCGTCAACGCGGCCACCACGCGTGCGGCCACGCTGTCTTCGTCTTTTTCAGTCATAGTTGTTACAGGAGCCGGTCGCTCTTTCTTCACGGGTTTTTCAGGAGCGATGGCTTTTGCTTTCGTCGTTGGTGTTTTTTTCTTCGCGCCGACTTTCGTCGCCATAGAGTCTCATGCCCTTTCGTGATGAGTGCAAGGCGAAAAAGTTTGGCAGGTATATCACGCTATAGATCGTTTGACAAGTACCCGCTTCCCCAAGATCTTGGGGATTTATGGGTAAATGATCAGGGAGTGCACGTCGAACCCGGTCAAGCGGTCACGTCCCTTGAGGGCTTTCAATTCGATGAGGAAGTCCAGGCCGGCAATCTCCCCGCCGAGTTGACCGACCAAGTCGACAGTCGCCGCGGCCGTGCCGCCTGTGGCCAGCAAATCGTCCACGATCAGGACACGCTCTCCGGGCGATACGGCATCCCGATGGATCGCAAGCACGCTGGATCCGTATTCGAGATTGTATTCGACTTCATAGATGTCGGCGGGCAATTTACCGGGCTTTCTCACCGGCACGAACCCGGCGCCAAGTCGCGCCGCCAGCGTACCGCCGAGAATAAACCCGCGCGACTCGATCCCGATGACCTTCGCAATGCCCTGCCCCTCGTAACGAGCGGCCAGCTCATCAGCGATGGATCGAAAGGCCTGTGGATCTTTCAGGAGCGTGGTGATGTCGTAGAAGAGGATGCCGGGCTTAGGAAAGTCGGGAACTTCGCGGATGAGGGACTTGTAATTCATGGGCATGATCGAATCGGGACGTTCTCATAAAAGATCCGCCCGCTTCATGGTTTTCCGTTCAATGATCCCGCGGAGTCGTGCAAGCGCCGCGGTTTCGATTTGGCGGACCCGCTCGCGAGTCAGCCCCATCTCATGGCCGATCTCTTCTAACGTCCGCGACTCCGCCCCGTCAAGTCCAAACCGCGCCAAAATCACGGTACGTTCCTTTTCGGGCAATTCATTGACCCAGGCCATGAGTTCCGCCCGTCGCATCACACCTTCGGTCGTATCCGCAGGCGTAAGACAGAGCGGATCCTCGATCACATCGCGCAGGAACGTGTCCTGCCGGTCGCTGATCGGGCTGTCGAGTGAACAGGTGGTGCGAACCAGCTGTTTCAGATCGTCCACCTCGGCGACACTGGTTTTCAACTTGGCCGCCACTTCCTCAGCCAGCGGTTCCCGACCGAGTTCATGGACCAATTGTTCTACCTTACCGAGGTACCGGTTCAACCGTTCGACCACGTGAACCGGCAAGCGGACAAGTTTGCCCTGGTTGATAATGGCTCGCTCGATATACTGACGAATCCACCAGGACGCGTACGTACTGAAGCGGAATCCGCGCTTGTAATTGAACTTCTCTACAGCCTTGATCAGGCCGAGATTACCTTCTTCGACGATATCGGCGAACGGGAATCCGCGGTTCATGTAACGCTTGCCGATACTGATGACCAGGCGGAGATTCGCTTCGATCATCTCCTGGCGCGCGGCTTCATCACCGGCCATGACTCGCTTGCCCAGCGCTTGCTCTTGCTTGAAGTTCAGCAGGGTCGACTTGCGGACCTCGCGCAGGTAACTCTTGATGGTGTCGAGACCTTCCGCACGCCCGGATTCCGCCTGGCGGCTTTCTCCGCCGGAATCCTCCGACTCGGCGAGGCCTGACGACTCCGCATCCTCATCCTCCTCCGCCCGCGCAGCACGCGGACGTCGGGTCGAGACCGGCGCACCTACCTCGCTATCCTGTCGCACGGTTGCACGTCGAGCCATAACGTCGTCACCTACTACCAAATCGAAAAATCGTGATACCGGCCCGTGGCGTTGCCCCACTCCACTTGTACCTGGGTCACACGCGCTCCGACCGGCCCCTTTTTGAGATCGACGAGAAATTCCTCAAGGACGGCCCGTCCACCTTCCACATCCACCGCGACTTGTCCGCTATCAAGATTTTCCACTCCACCGGTCAACCCGCGCGCAGCGGCCATGCGGCAGGTGAAGGCTCGGTAGCCCACTCCCTGGACACGACCACTCACCAGGATTCGCGCGCGCACAGATTCGCCGATTTCGGTCATCGTCAGTACGTCCTCAATGCCAGGGTGTTGGCGCAGAGCGATTTCCCCGCCTAGCACAGAATACTCTCACAGCGCCTACAGGTCGTCACGCGATTTGCAACTTTACGCGGCTGTCTCAGGCTCATACGCCTACCTTATCGGCAGGACCGTCACAAACCATGAGCGCCATGACACACCTCGCCGGTTTGCGGCCGAACGTCGTCACGTTCAGCGCGACTGGAGAGGCACTTGGTCGATGGAACGCTGCGAGGAATTACTAATTGGAGCGCTTGGCCCGAAGAACGGGGAGAGAAAGTCTGACGGGAGAAGGAAGTGCTGTTTGGTCGGGGCGAGAGGATTTGAACCTCCGACCCCTGCGTCCCGAACGCAGTGCGCTACCGGGCTGCGCTACGCCCCGACCGGGCAGAACCGAAAAACGGAAGCCGGATTGTCTTACAACAGAGGGGTAAAACGCAAGCCGTGAGATTCAGCGACCGCCTGGCACGTAATCTTCCCATTCATGACGTTCACGCCTTTGGCCAGGCCGGGATCGGAGTGAATGGCTTTCCCAACCCCTTCCGATGCGAGACGGACAAGATAGGGAAGGGTCACGTTGGTCAATGCTCGCGTGGAAGTGTGCGGGACAATCCCCGGCATGTTGGTCACGCAATAATGCAGGACACCATCCACCGTATACACAGGATCTGAATGCGTCGTGGGCCTGGTGGTTTCGCAGCACCCGCCCTGGTCCACGGCGACGTCCACAATGACGGCTCCAGCCTGCATCTTCGACACGAGACTACGCGAAATCACGCGGGGTGCACGCGCGCCCGGCACCAACACGGCTCCAATCACCAAGTCAGCCTGCATGACCGCTCGCTCAATGGCCGATTCAGTGGCGGCACAGGTCGCAATGCGTCCGCCGTACAGGTCATCGAGCAGGCGCAATCGGTCCAGGTCCAGATTAATGACCGTGACCCTGGCGCCCATTCCCACGGCGATTCTGACCGCCGACGTGCCTACGACTCCCGCGCCCAATACCACGACATGGCCCGGCAGCACACCAGGCACTCCGGCTAACAGGACACCGCGTCCGCCTTGAACCGTCCCGAGATAATGCGCGCCGACCTGCACGGCAAGACGGCCGGCAATCTCGCTCATGGGCCGCAGCATCGGCAGGCTATGATCCTTTGCTTCGACGGTTTCATAGGCAATAGCCGTAATCTCTGCCGCCATCAACGCCTTGGTCAGGTCCGGCAAGGAAGCGAGGTGCAAATAAGTAAACAGGACCTGACCGGGCCGGAACAACGCACATTCGGCTAGCTGCGGCTCCTTCACTTTCACGATGAGTTCGGCCCGTTTGAACACCTCTTCCTTGGAGCCCACGACGTCAGCGCCGGCTTGACGATACGCCTCATCCGAAAACCCGCTCCCTTGTCCGGCCGATGGCTCGACCAACACCTGATGGCCATGCTGTCGCAACAGACGCACGCCGTCAGGCGTTACACTCACGCGGTATTCGAAATCTTTAACTTCTTTAGGAACGCCAATCAGCATGCGCGCCTCCTCGCCCCAGTCACCAGTGCTCCTGTTGTTGTCTGCATTATACCCCGAACCGCACTCTGGATATGCGTGCCTCGCTCCACCACCTTGCGAGGGGAAAGAGCAGTGCGGTAAGATTCGATCTCTTTGGTTCTTTCCCCTTGAAGAGGAGCACTTCGCGCATGGATGCCGGATCCTGTAATGCCTGCAACACCGCAGGTACACCGTTGATGAAATTGTCGTTGGGGAAAGATTTTTTCGGTCGCACCTATGACCGATTGTCGCCCTCCTCTGACCAGAGCCCGAAATGGTATTGTGAACCCTGCTCCATGATGAAAAATCTGCAGCGCGACTTTCGTGATATCCGGACGGAATTCGACAAACTCGCCACGGGACAGACCTCGGCCCTATCGGAGCCAGAGGCGAAACAGCGCGCGCAATTGCGTCTTCGGGAAATTTCCGCCATTGCCGGCAGTCAAACTGCCGGCTCGTCACTCCTGAACCCAGCGGACGTGAAGCAACTGATCGACCAGTTCCACGCGCGTGCCTGAGCTCGCAATTACCAGCTTGAACCACATAACACACTGACATCCTGACGATGACCGGCTATCAACGACATATATTTGTATGCACCAACAAGCGCGAGCCTGATGATCCCCGCGGCAGCTGTTCCAAGCTTGGATCAGAGTCGCTCCATGCCTGCTTCAAACAAGAAGCCAAGCGACTCAATTTGAAGGGCATCGTGCGTGCGAATAAGGCCGGCTGCCTTGATTATTGCGCCCAAGGACCCAGCGTGGTGGTCTATCCCGAAGGCATCTGGTACCGCGTGCGGACTGAAGCCGACGTGAAGGAAATCATGGAGCGCCATATCGTGAACGGAGAACCGGTCGAACGACTCCTGATGCCTGATCAGGCCCGGCCTTCCCTCCTCTCTCCGCTGAAACCTTGAGCCGGGTTGTCCACCATAGCTCGCGAGATCTGTATGCCAGCCGATGAAAAATGGAAGGCCAACATGGAAAAGGTGGCCTTCATGAAAGCGTTTCCCGGTTTGCTCAGCACCTGGGATCAGCTGAAGGGCAAAACCGTGGAGGCCGTGTTACCGCTCAAGAGCAAGACCGGATCCTCCGCGATCATCTGCACCGATGGATCGTTTGTGGTGGTCCCGCTGCTCAGTCCGGAACCATACGAGCTGGGCGAAGCGCTTCAGGCAGGCCGGGAGTACCTCGAGCCGAAGCACCCTGAGGCCTACGTTGGATATGACCGGTTGCGCAAGAAGGACCAAGATGCGCAACGCACCGCGCGCCTCGAAAATATTCTCGGCGCCATTCAAAATAATGTGGAGCAGATTCCGGAATTGAAGGACCGGCTGGCACAGCTGGTCAAGGAGTGGAAGTGAGCAGTCTCCCGCAAAAAAACATGTTCGAGATCTTTTCGCAGGGTCTCTTCGAAGGAGTGAAACCGATGCTGGTTATCCGCGATCATCTTGTCCGCCATCCTGACCGCTGCACCCACCAAGCCATTTGCGTGCCCATTTGCCCGACCAGCGCCTGGCTTTCGACCCCTCCCTACAAATTCGACCCGTCCCGCTGCCTGGAAAGCTGCCGGCTCTGCCTGGATGCCTGCCCCTCCCAAGCGATCTATGCCGTGTTCAGAAAAGGCGAGAAACTGTTGGAGCCGCAGAAGAAGTAACGGGTCGATCGACGTCTTACGCGTCTACATGATCTGCTTTCGTAAACGCCCCCAGTAGGCCGTCCCCACATAGCCGCAACCGCCGGTCACGGTCGTGAGCGCCATCACTCGGTAGACCACCGAGCGCGGGGCTTTAACATTCACGCGGGGGTCGAGCAGATCGGTCGCCGTGGCCACACGTTTCAGCGTTTCACCGGCCAACAGAATCGGCCACATGCAGGCGAGGCGTTGCCGGATCTCCAACCGCGGCAGCGCCATGGTGTAGAGCCAACCCTGGTCCAAATGTTCCACCGCCTGACGGATCATCCGCAGGAGGATGGGGCGAAAGGTCGGAAGGCTTTCGGGTTTGAGCAGATCCGTCGGTTTGAGCCCCACTTCATCCAGCCACTGCGTCGGCACGTAACACCGACCGTTGTGAAGGTCGCGGGCGACGTCCTTCACAATGTTCGTAAGCTGCAATCCCTTACCGAAGCGGACGCCGATCGCGGACATCCGGTCGACATCCCAGCGCCTCATTGCCGGCCGATGTGCGCAGACCATGCGGGTCCAAAACTCTCCCACGCAGCCGGCGACGAAATACGTATACCGATCCAACTCTTCGGGACGCTCCAGCGCGGTGAGGTCCTGGGCTGATGACCCGGGAAACCTGGTCAGGTCCATTTCCATGCCGTTCGGCAGCACCTCCATGAGCCAGCGAATGCGATCGCGATCCCCCTGCTCAAACTGCCTGTAGAGAGCCAGGCACTCCGGCAGCCGCTCCAGAAGCACGCGCTCAGCCGAGTCGGTCTGGTGCGGCAGCAGTCCGGCCTGAATGGCCTGCACGGCCTGCGGCTGAACCTCGTCGCCTGCGAACTGCGCGCGAAACATGTTGAGATATCGAAGGCGCTCCGCCCGCCCGATCAGCTCGGTGTCGGCAATGGTGTCGGCCGCTCGCGCGAGCAGATAGGCCAGGCCCATCTCGTCGCGCACATCCGACGGGAGGACATTCAACGTCAGGTAAAATGAACGGGATACCTGCTTGAGAATGACGTGGAGGAGTTCGTGCTTGGAAGGCTGAATACTCGTGGCGCACCCTGCTTATCTGACTTCGAGTGTCCCTTCCATACCTTTCTCCCGATGACTTGGAAGAAATAGGAGCTTTTTATCGCAATAGAAGGCAAACCTACCCGGCTTCGTCGGAGTAAATTGCACGGTGACCGTTTTACCGGCGCTGACATCCCGTTCGATCGAGAGCCCGGCGGCCTCATCCCGCAAGACAAAATTGTGCGGAGTGATCGTGGTGATGCTGGTTAACAGCAGTTCGACGGGTTTCCCGGCCTGCACGATCAGGTGCTGCGGGGTATAGGAGTAACTGTCCAGGATCACCGTGGCTCGCTGCATACCGTCGGCTTGATCGACCGGCACGCGCAATGGAGGCACCTGCAGCGCCTGCTCCGCCCCCAGGACAGCAGCCGGACCTGCGACGACGCCGAGTCCTCCTGTCCCCAACATACCCAAGACCAGTGGCAAAAGACCTATACGCATAGCCGAGTTTCTAGCAGAAGGGCGCAGAAGTGGTCAACCGGCGACAGCGCTGCCCGTGCTTCAGGCATCGATCGAAGCCAGAGCATCCAGACGCCTCGCCCTCCACAGACTTGACGGACCAAAAACCTGGTATTATCTGTCTGCATCGGGACGTGTGCCGGCTTCTCTGCCCGGGGGGCCAACAACCGGACCGACATTCGGTATAATGACATCCAAGGTTTGGTCCTCTCCGTAGAAGAAGGACAAACCTCCAAGGAGGAGAGATATGAAGTCGTTGAAGGGTATCGGGCTGCTGATTATTTCGAACATTCTTATTTACCTCACGCTGTCGATCACCGTCAGAGTGCTGGTGAACATGGTGCTGCCTGCATTCGGCATCGATGTTCGCGGGGCCTTCAGTCAGGAGCTGCTGGTGTGGTCGTTGGTGATCGGCTTCGGCGGCGCCTTTATCAGCTTGCTGTTCTCCAAACAGATGGCTCGCGCCATGTTGGATTGCACCCAGATCACAGAACCCCGCTCACATGCCGAACAGGTGATCTACGGGTCGGTTCGAGAAATTGCGGAACGCCTCCAGATCACCATGCCGGAAGTCTGGGTCTATGAGTCACCGGACCCCAACGCCTTTGCGACCGGACCGAGCAAGAACAATGCGATGGTGGCAGTCTCAACCGGCTTGTTGGCGAATCTGCGTGAGGATGAGGTGAAGTCCGTCCTCGCCCACGAGATGGGTCACGTCTTCAACGGCGACATGTTCTCCACGACCGTGCTGGCGGGGTTGATGAACACCTTTGTGCACTACATCAGCAACTTCGTCTACCAGATGGTGGCCCAGCCACAAGGCGGTGATCGCGAGGAAGGCCAGAGCGGAAGCCCGATTCTGGGATTCGTTGTGTATATCTTTTTGCAGGTCGTGTTGTCGGTCCTCGCGATGTTGGTGGTCAGTTGGCACTCGCGCCGCCGGGAATACGCGGCCGATGCCTTTGCGGCGAAGGTGTATGGGAAAGACTCGATGATCAAGGCGCTCCAGGCGATCGACCGGTGGGTCAATCGCGCGCAGTTCGAGTACTCGACGCAGGACGCCTTGGCCACGATGAAGATCTCCGGCAACACATCCGGATTTATGCACTTGCTGGCGACCCATCCTCCGATCGAGGAGCGTGTGGCGGCGCTGGAACGTCTCTAACTGAAGGAGTCCATACAATGCCGATCTATAGACCGACTTGTTCATGGAAGGTTCTGGTTCTTGGGCTCATCGTGGGTCTCGGGATTGGTGCCGTAGAAATGGGCCTGGGGTCGGTCGATGCGGCCCAACAAGGAGTCTCGCACATGGCAGCCAATACCTCGACCGTCTATGATTTCACGCTGAACGACATCGACGGCAAACCAGTCTCCCTGAGCCAATACAAGGGCAAGGTCATCATGCTGGTCAACACGGCCAGTTTCTGCGGCAATACCCCGCAGTATGCCGACCTGGAACAGATGTACGAGACTTACAAAGACAAGGGGTTTGAGATCCTGGCCTTCCCCGCGAATAACTTCGGCCAGCAGGAACCGGGGAGCAACGAGGAGATCAAGGGCTTCTGCCTCACCAAATATAGTGTCGGCTTTCCCCTCTTCAGCAAGATCAGCGTGAAGGGTGACGACAAACATCCGCTCTACCGCTACCTCACGGAGCAGAGCCCGTTCCCCGGCGAAGTGGAATGGAACTTTCAGAAGTACCTGATTGATCGTTCAGGCAACGTCGTTGCCCGCTACAAGCACGGCACGAAACCGCTGGCACAGGAAATCGTCAAGGACGTCGAACGGTTTCTCGCGAAAGGCTAAGCGCCGTCAGGACTGTTTCTCGAAACTGATGTGCTCGCGATACTCTTGGATGGCCGCAGCCAATGCGGCCTTCCCAAGAGGAATGTTGGCCTCCAGCGCATCCTCCACGCCCTGATCGTCGATCATCACCTGATAACGATCCTGAATATTGGTCCGCACCGCCGTGCCGTCCTTGAACGTGCGCGGCATGTATATTTCCGTCCACACTTCCTTCTCGACTAAACAGACATCGCAAAACCGTTCATACAACAGCGTCAATTTCTCCAGATCGGTTTCCTTCATCCCCTGCTCCTCGCGATAAACAATACATTCAAAGACCGCACGAGCCCACGCGGCAGACGAACGTTAGACTAAGCAGGGGAAGATATTCAACGGGCGGGAGAACCCGGCACGACGGGGGGCACATCTGCGGAAGGCTGGTCGGTCACGGCAAATCGCATCGTTCCCACTTGATTCACGGCATGGAACGGTTGCTGCCCGAGCGACGTGATGTAGATCTTGACCACATACTTGCCCTGTGGCCACTGCGACGAAGGCTTCTTCAACTCCAAAAAACCGTATCGTTCGTGGCCCGGTACCTCGAGGCTATCCTGCACGATCACCGCATCGCCGGTTTTCCCGTCAGCCCCGATGGCAAACACCTGGGCGGCGAACTGGGCCGGATCTTCGAGCGGGGCGACTTCGAACACGATGTACACAGCCGGCGTATCCGGCGTGAAGACCGTCGTACCCGGCGCGATGGGTTTCAGCCGTGGATCCTGCGTGAACCACCCTTTGCGGCCAAACGTATCCCACTCGACTTCATAGCCGCGCGCCATCTTGATCCAGGTGAAGAGTGACTGCGGGACGCCTTTCTGTTGCACATCCAGTGACGGCGTTTCGGTGGGTTCGAACTCCGTGGTGGCCTGCTCTTTGGGAACCATCAGATCGCGACCTTCGGCGCCCGTCTGCCACCATCCCAGGATCGAGGTGACACAGAGAGCGAGCGCCAATGGGAAGGAGAACCGCGTCCCCTCACGGGCAACCAAGTCTGCTGCTCCTTGTGAAACCCGGGCATCCATACAGTTATGGTACCCACTGTGAGAACAGGGGGTCAACCGGCCTGCGCGATTTGATCAAAACAGAAGGCAACGCGGTTCGCTCTGATATAATGCCTTTCATTCAACGCAAAATTCGTAGGCATCGCGCACTTGTTCCCGCGCAAAGTCCCATGAATCACTCAACGACCGCCGCCCCGCCCTCACTTTCTCAGCCAGTCCTATTGCCGAACGAGACGGAAACCGCGGAGCACGAGGCCAAGGCGAGCAGCCGGCAATACGGCATCCGGGATGCGGCCTGCCAAGCCGCGGCCCAAGGCGGCGGGGAAAACTATTTCTCGGCGTTCGCCCTGTTGTTGCACGCTTCTCCGTTTCATATCGCCATTCTGTCCGCCCTTCCGCAATTGGTCGGAGTAGTGGCACAACTCGCCTCCGTGAAGGTGCTTCGCTATCTTCGTCTGCCGCGACGCCTGCTCATCGCCGGAGGCCGGGCCCAGGCCTTCTGCTGGCTTCCGATCCTGTCGCTGCCGCTGATTGACCCGCAACATGGCCCCTGGCTGTTGATCGGCTGCGCCATGCTCTATTTCGGCTTTGGCCATGTCACCGCCCCGGTCTGGAATAGTCTTTTGGTCGACGTCGCGGAAGCCGACAGTCGCGGCGCCTATTTCGCCCAGCGTGCTCGCACAACCGCGCTCACGAGTTTTCTGGCATTAGGACTGGCCGGAGCCATCCTGACGCTGGGGCAACGATGGGACATGAGCTGGATCGGCTTCCTTGTCATTTTCCTCGGCGCCGCTGCCGCGCGTATGGGAGCCACACGTTGCCAGACTCACGTGTCACGGCTGATGCCGGTCCACCAGCTCGATGCGCCGCACGGCTTCCGGCATTTTCTTGCCAACACCGCCAGCCGGGATTTTCGTCGCTTCCTCTTGTTCTCAGGGTTGATGCATTTCGCGGTACTGCTGTCGGGACCGTTTTTTGTGATCTATCTCCTGCGAGACCTTCATTGGTCCTATCTCGAATATGCCGGCTGGATGGCGAGCAGTATCTCGGCTCAATTTCTCACGCTGGGCCCCTGGGGTCGAATCGGTGACCGATACGGCAACAAAGCCTTACTGGCCCTGACGGCCTCGGCAGTGCCGTTCCTGCCGATGGGCTACCTGTTGAGCGAGCACTACCTGTTTCTGTTGACGGTCAACTTTTTCGGTGGCGTGATCTGGGCGGGACTGTCGCTCGGCCTGCAGAATTATGTCTTCGATTCATTACAACCGGAAGAGCGCACCAGAGGGGTCGCGCTGGCCAATGCCATGAATGCGGTGGGATGGGGACTCGGCGCACTGACCGGCAGTTGGCTGGCGACTCAGATGCCCACTGAACTCTCGATCGGCTTCTGGCATCTGACGCCGGCGTCGAACCTGCCGTTTTTGTTTTGCCTCTCGGGAGTCTTGCGACTTGCTATTGCCATGAGTCTGCTGCGCACGTTTGCTGAGCCCCGGCGCATTGCCTCTCCGCCACAAGGACATCTGGTCTGGGAACTGCCCGTCCTGAAATCCCTCATGACGCTCATGCCGTGGAGAAATCCACGCGTGGCACCCTAGAGGGCGCACAGCCCGAAGCCAGGCTTACATCCCCGATGGCCGGCGCTCTCCCTCTTCCTGTTTCAACCGATCAAACGCACGATCCGCATTCCCTTTGACCTGCTCAGGTGACGGCTGAGCCATCGGTTTCGGTTTGTCGCTGGCACAGCCCACCACGAGCACCATCGCCGCAACAATGATACTGACGAGCCCGCCGACCCGCGCCGCTGCACTGCTGTTTGTCTGCCCCATTCTGAGCCTCCGTGGTTAAGTGCCAACGCTACCGCCGATTGCATTATGGGACAGGACCTCCCGGCGCTCAATACAAAACGTGCGCGCCTCAGCCACGTTGACTGGCTCCGGTAAAGGCGTTATTCTCCGCGACGACGCATTTCCCTGCTGAAAGGAACCCGATGTCGCTGCATGATCGCTTATCCGAAGACCTGAAATCGGCCATGAAGTCCAGAGACCAGCTGCGCATGGACGTCATTCGCATGATCAAAGCCGCCGTGCAATATAAGGAAGTCGAACTCAAACAGGATCTCGACGATGCCGGCATGAGCCGGATCATGACCACTCTCATCAAACAGCGCAGGGAAGCGGCCGAGCAATTCGAGAAGGGCAACCGACAGGACTTGGCCGCGAAAGAACGGCAAGAGATCAGCATCATCGAGGGCTACCTTCCTGCCGCAGTCTCTTCCGACGAGCTGGCGAATATTGTCGCGCAGGTCATCAAAGAATCCGGCGCATCATCACTGAAGGACATGGGGCAGGTCATGAAAGCCGTCATGGCTCGTCTGGCCGGGCAATCCGTAGACGGCAAAGTCGTCAGTGACCTGGTCAAAACCGCCCTTCAACGCTGATCCGCCTCGCTGCCGGACTTAACCTCTTCGGTCTTTTCGCCGATACTGAATCCGACGTACGGCGGCGAAGGGGTATGCCCTCACGCCTCTCCTCCATTCGTGATGCTCCCGGGAACCAGGAGCCGGCGCTCCGCCACCTCTGCCCGACGAGGCGATGACATGAGCATTTTGATTGTCGATGACTCCCCTGACCAGCAACTGCTGCTCAAGACCATTCTCAATAAAGCAGGCCAGCACGACCTGCTCATCGCGGACTCTGCGACCTCAGCCTACGACCAGCTCGGCATTCAGCAGGCTCCGTCGCAGGAAGGGCCCCATGCCGTCGATTTGATCCTCATGGATTTTCTCATGCCCGGCATCGACGGCGTGGCGGCGACGCGGCACATCAAGAGCTTGGACACATTGCGGGATATTCCGGTGATCGTCGTCACAGCCAAGACCGCCCTGGGCGACTTGCAGGCCGCCTTTGCCGCCGGGGCGATGGATTACATTACGAAACCGGTGAACAGCGTGGAATTGCTTGCCCGGGTCAATTCCGCACTCATGCTCAAAAAGGAAATGGATTGCCGCAAAAATCGCGAGCTGGAACTTCGCCGGAGCAACGAAGACCTGCAACGGGCGTTGCGCGAAGTGAAGGTACTGAAGGGCCTCGTGCCGATCTGCGCCTCCTGCAAGAAAATCCGCAATGACCAAGGCTTCTGGCAACAATTGGAAGAATATATCCAACAGCATTCAGAGGCGGAATTCAGCCACGGCCTCTGCACCCCCTGCATCAAAAAGCATTACCCTGGTGTTTACCCAGACTAGCTGCTAGCATCGACCTACGACACTCTTTCAGGGAGACATGATCATGGGTATCCTGATCGTCGATGATTCGACAGACGATCGTCTGTTGATCCAATCCATCCTTGCCAATGCCGGATACGAAGAGACGTTTGTGGCAGAGTCCGCCGCCGCCGCGTTTCGTTTGCTGGGCCTCGACGGGATGCGCCAGATGGCCGGCCGCGTGGATTTGATTCTGATGGATATCGTCATGCCGTCCACCAATGGCATCGAAGCCTGCCGCCAGATCAAGGCCGTCGAGCGATACCGGGACATCCCGATCATCATGGTCACCGTCAAGACCGACCCCGTCGATCTGCAACTCGCCTTTGCTGCAGGCGCCATTGATTATGTGGCGAAGCCGATCAGCAAGATTGAACTATTGACCCGCGTCCGTTGCGTGCTCCGCCTCGTCCATGAAATCGAACGGCGCCGGGCACGCGAGCAGGAATTGCTCGAGGTCATGCGCCAGTTGCAGGAAGCCAACCAGATGCTGCTGCGCCTCTCCTGCCTTGACGGGCTTACCGGCATCACCAATCGCCGGCAGTTCGATGACTTCCTCGACCAGGAATGGCGGCGCGCCGCGCGCGAATCCACCCCGCTGTCGCTCATCATGCTGGATATCGATTTTTTCAAAACCTACAACGACAGCCATGGCCATCAGGCCGGAGACGAATGCCTCCGTCAGGTCGCCCAGTTGATCTCCAGCCACGTCAATCGTCCCGGCGACTTGGTCGCACGGTACGGCGGCGACGAATTCGTCATCGTGCTGCCCGGCACAACTGTCGACGGAGCCGCACAAGTCGCCGATACCCTCAGACGGAAAGTCTGCGAAGCAGAGATGAAACATCCGAACGGCGATCCGGTCACGATCAGCCTGGGCTTCGCCAGCACCGTGCCCAGCCGCGTCGCCGCCCCGACCGATCTGATCCGCGCGGCCGACCAGGCGCTCTATCAAGCCAAGCAGGAAGGGCGCAACCGCGCCAAACAAGCGGGTGTGCTGTCCCTCGTCCACCATACGCATAAGGACTGACAGGTACTCGCCGTCGCGACGATCGTGCCGGCTTCCTCTACTCGCGATACGATATGGTTATGACCATCTGAAGGCGACCGGACGACGACATGGCGAAACGCATCTCGCAAACCAGACGCACCACAAGCACCACTCCTAAACGCACCCTTCGCACCAGTTCCCGTCCACAGACAGCACTCCAACGTGAACAAGCCGCGCGCCGGCGTGCCGAACGCGCGCTTGACCGCGCCTCTAAGGAATTGCAACGCCGCGTTGAGGAGCTGCAACGCGCCAAAGATGCGGCCGACGTGGCCAACCGCGCAAAGAGTGATTTCCTGGCCAGCATGAGTCATGAAATCAGGACGCCGATGAACGCCATCATCGGCATGGCTGATCTGTTATGGGATACGACTTTGACCCCGGAGCAACGGAAGTATCTCCGGATCTTTCGACGCGCGGGCGCAAGCCTGCTGAGTCTGATCAACGACATTCTCGATTTGTCAAAAGTTGAATCCGGCCGGCTCGATCTCGATAGCATAGACTTCGACCTCTCGGAACTCATCGACAAAGCGAGCGAGATGCTGGCGCTCCGCGCCAACGAAAAAGGCCTCGAACTGGTCTGTCACCTGTCGAACGATGTGCCGTGCCACCTCATCGGTGATCCCAACCGCCTCTACCAGATTCTGCTCAACCTGCTGGGAAACGCGATCAAGTTCACGGAGAAGGGATCGGTGGTCATGACCATCACCAACGATCCGGACTGCCAGACACCCGGCGCCATCCGATTCTCGGTGACTGATACGGGCATCGGGGTTCCCCACGACAAAATGACAGCCATCTTCGACACCTTTACGCAGGCGCACAGCACGATCGCCCGCCGCTATGGGGGCACCGGGCTGGGATTATCCATTTCACAGCAACTGGCCGCACTCATGGGCGGAAAGATTTGGGTCGAGAGCACCCTCGGCAAGGGCAGCACGTTCCATTGCCTCGTTCGGTTGGGCGTACAAGCTGCGCCGGCACCTTCGAAAGGCGCGGGGGCCCTGAACCTGAGCGGTGTGCGCTGTCTCGTCGTGGATGATTACCCGACAAACCGTTTGATTCTGCGGGAAACGCTCTTTGCCTGGGGCGCCACCGTGGTGGAAGCCGAGAGCGGAGAGCAGGCCATGGAGGTGCTTGAAACCGCGCTCACCTTGCAGACGTCCTTCGATCTACTTTTGTTGGACTGCCGCATGCCGGGAATGGATGGATTCGAGGTCATCGAACGTATCCATGCCGATCCCCGCCTTCGCAACTTGACGATCATCATGCTGGCCTCCGACCGATGGGCCGATGACATCGCGAAGACCTACGACTTGGGACTGGGCGGATACTTGGTCAAGCCGATCCGGCGCTCCGATCTCCAGCAAACCATCAGCATCGCGCTGGGGCGCAGCCAACGGGGATTGGGTCCCTCCCAATCCACAGCACCACCCCAGGCCACACCTCAGGGACGGTCTCTGCGCATCCTGCTGGTCGAGGACTCACCGGACAATCAGGTATTGATTCAGTCATATCTCAAGAACACGAATCATCGGTTGGATCTGGCCGACAACGGGCAGATCGGCGTTGCCAAATTTCAAAACGGTCACTATGACCTGATTTTGATGGATATGCAGATGCCGGTGATGGACGGACTGACTGCCACACGCACGATCCGTCGCTGGGAACAGGAACAGGGGCTTCCGGCCGTCCAAATCGTCGCCCTGACCGCCCTGGCGCTGAAGGAAGAATCGGCGAGAATTTTTGAAGCCGGATGTAACGCCCACATGACCAAGCCGCTCAAACGAACGACGCTGCTGGAACTCCTATCCGCCTACGAGAAGACCCACGCGCAATGATGCCACCGCAACCTGAGGCCGGACAGCCTAAGATCATCGTCCAAATCGATCCGGATCTCGAAGCTATCGTCCCCGGTTTTCTCGCCAACCGCCAGCGGGATCTCGTGACGATCGAGGGCTGCCTGAAGCAAGGAGACCTCAACACCATCCGTATGTTGGGCCATCGGATGAAAGGCGACGGCGGCGGGTACGGGTTCGATCAGATCAGCAGTATCGGGGATGATCTGGAGCAAGCCGTGATGGTACAAAACGTGCCGTTGATCGAAAAACAAGTCGCGTTACTGAAAGATTTCTTGAGTCGCGTCGAAGTCGTCTATACGCGCTAGATCCTCGCACCTGGCACCTCCTCCCCTCTACACGAAGCCCCGTCCCTGACGACCGTGAGAAGTTACGCGCAGAGCCAGGCGGCGCGGGCTCAACGGTCATGTCGGTGACCGCTGAACCCTGGAGCGTCACGCGGCAATCATGTCAGAAGTGAAGTGCCAATCCTCCAACCACATGGCTCGCTTTGTATTCGCCGTTGAACCCCGCTCCCGTGCCCTGCATCTGCGAGAAGTCGAACTGCGCATAGTTGAATTTGTACTCTGCAAAGACCGCAAGATTTCGAGTCATGAAATACTTCGCTCCTGCCAGCGCATTCAAGCCGATCCGCCCGTTGTCAGTACTGCGGCCGAATTGATTCGACGTTTCGGCAAAGAAAATTCCGGGACCAGCACCGGCATACAGTTGCAAGGGGCAGCGGAGATTTTCGTCCAATGGCGACCACTGTCTCCGATCGTAGTCGGATTCCACCACCGTGCCGTCATCGCGATGCCTGACTTCATCCCGATGGCGCACGTCATCGCGATTTCTGCAACCGACCTTCGTTCGGGCAATCACATTAAACGCCAGCGTTGTCACCCGAAGGTGTGATCCCGGCAACCCTCCGCCCTGCTCGATGTGAGGCGTCGAATTGAACCCTTCCACCTCGATGCCGAGCCAGTTCAACCGACCTGGATGAAAATAGCCGATCTTCGCGCCATACACTCCGGAATTCGCCAGATCACGGCCTCCGAAGTTCTGACCCGCGATAGTGCCCCGGCCTTCGAGATCCGAGAAGCTATGTCCCCACGTGAAACCTCCATACCCTGCCACATAAACTTCGCCTTCCCTGCGGCGTTCCACCACCCGCTCATCGACGACCACCCGGTCACCCGCGCGATCCCTTGTGACGACTCGTTCTTGAGATGCCTGATCGCGCGTCCGTGGACCGACGTCCGGTGGTTGTTCCTGCACCGGCGCCCCTGTTTGCGCAAGGCATGTCAACGTGGTTCCTAAAACGAGTCCGCAGCTTATCAGTCCTGGCACAGTGCGCCGTGTAGTATTCATTGAGTCCCTTTCTATCCTAGAAAACGCCACATGAGTTGAAATAGCCCTGCCACGAGCGACTGGCGAGGACATGAACGTATCCGGCCTGAGCGCTACGTACAAGGAGTGTCACGTGGGCCTATCCTAGGAGAAGGACGCTTCGTTGATAACTGGGGCGAACCCTGTAGCACTGTCAGCAATGATTGACAGCCTAAATTTTATGAAAGAACAGGATATGGGCCGCCTGCGCAGGGTGCGCGGGACTGTTCTGCGGCTCAGAGACGCTCGCATTGAGCAACGTCGAGTGGTGTGCGAATGCGGCGAGATATACGTAGGACTGCCTCGAGCTCTGAATGACTCTCGGCAGGGATTCGTAGATGTTTAGCTACCTAGTTAGCTGTCGCCGCCCAGTCCTCACTCAAGCCCTGCGTACCGTTTCCAATCAGAGGGACCGAAGATGGCACATTCGAACGGGAGCAGCTGACCGCTCTCAGAAGATGACGCTCGAACGCCATCGTAGCGTTCCCATTCCGAACTAAACAACAAGGTTGGTAATGCCCGGGCCGGCAGATTCTGAACGCTCTCAGTAGGATTAAAGAACGCTTGGATGGTGTGTGCTTGCGCTGCTTTGGTCCCTCCCCGCACCAACTCCAACACCACTGCCCCGTCAGCTCCACGATGGAGCCTGCTCATGCGCTCCGCGTAATTTCGCATGGCCGGCCAGACTCGGCGGGCTTCCAGTAGATCCGTATAGAGCCGTCTCAATCCCGCTTGATGGGGGACCTCATCCCACCGCCACGTAAGACGGGACTGGTCAAACGTAGATGGGTCCTGGGGATCCGTCACATGGGCGTCA
>ERZ724513.387-NODE-387-length-20902-cov-9.724421_pt1 | contig 20902 bp, 21 predicted proteins | sample MGYA00376046_ERZ724513 | MGnify/ENA primary metagenome ERZ724513 (study PRJEB28724, sample SAMN07190883) | activated sludge metagenome | isolation source: activated sludge of sewage treatment plant in Hong Hong | place: Hong Kong | collected 2016-03-17 ...
GGCAAGACCGCGTTACTCGCCGGAATCGGCGCCGGGACCGGCGCCCGCGTCACCGCCGTGGAACCGGCTCCGCGCCGCGCCGACATGGTCGAAGAGAACACCCGCGGCCTGCCGGTCGACATGGTCCGCGCCGACGGCCGGGATCCGGGCGTGGAGCCGGGTTTCGACCGCGTCCTCGTCGACGCGCCGTGCACCGGACTGGGGGCGCTGCGCCGCCGGCCGGAAGCCCGCTGGCGGCGGCAGCCGACCGACATCCCGGAACTGACCAGGTTGCAGCGCGAGCTGCTCGCCTCGGCCATCCGGCTCACCCGGCCGGGCGGTGTGGTGGTGTACGCCACCTGCTCGCCGCACCTCGCCGAGACCGTCGGGGTTGTCGCCGACGCCGTGCGCCGTCACCCGGTCACGGCGTTGCCCACCGGGCCGCTGTTCGCGCCCGCCGGCGATCTGGAGGCCGGCGGGGGAGAGTACGCGCAGCTGTGGCCGCACCGGCACGGCACCGACGCGATGTTCGCCGCGGCCCTGCGGGTGGGCGAGTGACTGGTGGGTGGGAGTGATTCGGGTGGGAATGATTATCGTGAGCGCATGAATCGCCCGCTGATCGCGCCGTCGATCCTGGCCGCCGACTTCGCGCGCCTTGCCGACGAGGCCGCCGCCGTCGATGGCGCCGACTGGTTGCACGTCGACGTGATGGACGGGCACTTCGTCCCAAACCTCACCCTCGGGCTGCCGGTGGTCGAGAGCCTGCTGGCGGCAACCGACATCCCGATGGACTGCCATCTGATGATCGACGACCCAGACCGGTGGGCGCCGCCGTACGCCGAAGCCGGCGCCTACAACGTGACCTTCCACGCCGAGGCCACCGACAACCCGGTGGGGGTGGCGCGCGACATCCGCGCGGCGGGCGCCAAGGCGGGTCTGTCCGTGAAGCCCGGCACGCCGCTGGAGCCGTACCTGGAGATCCTGCCCGACTTCGACACCCTGCTGGTGATGTCGGTGGAACCGGGGTTCGGCGGCCAGTCCTTCATCCCCGACGTGCTGGAGAAGGTGCGGACCGCGCGCCGCCTGGTCGACTCGGGCGAGCTGACGATTCTCGTCGAGATCGACGGCGGCATCAACGCCGACACCATCGAGGCCGCCGCCGAGGCCGGAGTGGACTGCTTCGTCGCCGGTTCGGCCGTCTACGGCGCGCAGGATCCCGCGGCGGCGGTCGCGGCATTGCGCAAACGTGCCGGGGCCGTCTCGCCGCATCTGCGGCTGTGAGGGTCCGGCGCCGATGACTGAGATGTCGGCCGCGATGCGGCTGGCCGTCGAACAGGCCGAGGGCGTCAAGGGCGACACCTATCCGAATCCGCCGGTGGGAGCGGTGATCCTGGATGCGGACGGTCAGGTCGCCGGGGTGGGCGCTACCGAACCGCCCGGTGGCGCGCACGCCGAACTGGTGGCGCTGCGCCGGGCCGGCAGCCGGGCGGCGGGCGGCACCGCGGTGTGCACGCTGGAACCGTGCAACCACCACGGCCGCACCCCGCCCTGCGTGGATGCGCTGCTGGAGGCGCGGGTGTCGACCGTGGTGTTCGCGATCGCCGACCCCAACCCGGTGGCGGCCGGCGGGGCCGACCGGCTGCGAGCCGCCGGCATCGAGGTGGTTTCCGGCGTGCAGGCCGACCTGGTGGCCGGCGGACCGCTGCGGGAGTGGCTGCACAAGCAGCGCACCGGGCGACCGCACGTCACTTGGAAGTACGCCACCAGCGTCGACGGCCGCAGCGCCGCCGCCGACGGATCCAGCCAGTGGATCACCAGTGACGCCGCCCGGGCGGACGTGCATCGGCGCCGCCGGGCCGCCGACGCCATCGTGGTGGGCACCGGCACGGTGTTCGTCGACGACCCGGCCCTGACCGCCCGGCTTCCCGACGGCAGCCTGGCCGACCGGCAGCCGCTTCGCGTCGTGGTCGGTATGCGGGAAATATCTTCCGAGTCAAAGGTTCTCAACGACGACTCCCGGACCATGGTGATCCGCACGCACGACCCGCACGAGGTGATCCGGGCGCTCGGCGATCGCACCGACGTGCTGGTCGAGGGTGGGCCGATCGTGGCCGGGGCGTTCCTGCGCGCCGGTGTCATCGACCGGATCCTGTCCTACGTGGCGCCGATCCTGTTGGGCGGACCGATCTCGGCCGTCGACGACGTCGGGGTGCCCAGCATCGCCCGGGCGCTGCGGTGGCGGTTCGACGGTGTCGAGCAGATCGGGCCGGATCTGTTGTTGTCGCTGGTGCCCGACACCCGCGGCTGACGGGGACACCGTGCGACAGCTCCGGGGCGTGATCACGGTGCTGGGCGTGCTCGGCACCGCCGCAGCGGCCGCCGGGGTCGCGGCGCACTACCTCGGTGTGGTCGACGACACGGTCGCACGGATCGCCGCGTTCACGCCGGTGCTGGTGGTCTTGGGGGCGGTGGCGGTGCTGCTGCTGGCGCTGACGCGCAGGTGGGCGCTCGTGGCGCTGGCATTGGTCGTCGTCGGCGCCGGGGTGTGGTCGCAGGTGCCGCTGTTCACCGGCTCGGCGCCGGGCCCGAACGCCGGAGGTGCCACGATTCGGTTGATGCAGGCCAACATTCGGCTCGGCGAGGCCGACGCGGCCGCGCTGGTCCGCACCGTCACCGACGAGCGGGTGGACGTGTTGACCCTTGTCGAACTGACCGAGAAGGGCGCGCAGCGCCTCCTGGCGGCGGGTCTGACCGATGTGCTGCCGTGCTACGTGGCACGTCCGCGGGACAGCGGCGGCGGCGCGGCGATTCTGTCGCGCTTCCCGCTGAGCGCAGGCACCCGGCTGGCCGGCCTGGAGACGAACAACCTCCAAGCGGTGGCCCAGCTACCGGGCGTCGGCCCGATCGCCGTCTACGCCCTGCATCCGGTGCCACCGTACCCCGGGCCCGCCGAAGAATGGGCCACCGAATTGCGAAGGCTGCAAACGATTTTCGCCGCGCAAGACCTGCCCGTCCTCGTCGGCGCCGATTTCAACTCGACCTACGATCACCGGCAGTACCGCGACCTGCTGCGCGAGTCGTCGCTGGTCGACGCCGCCGAGTACCTCGGCGCGGGGCTGGTCGCCACATTCCCGGCCGACCAGTGGTACCCGGCGGTGCTGGGCATCGACAAGATCCTCACCCGCGGCGGGACACCGCAGTCGCTGCGCCGCGTCGACCTGCCGGGGTCCGACCACTACGGCGTGATCGGGGATGTCCGGTTCGGCGCTAGCTGACCTGGGCCGTTCGGCTGGCCGCGCCGAACACCGCGACGGTGGTGGCGCAGAACGCCGGCAAGTCGCCGGGCTTGCGGCTGGAGATCAGCGTGTTGGGCCCGGCCGAGCACACCACGATCTCCTCGTCGACCCAGTGCCCGCCCGCGTTGATGATGTCGGTGCGCACACTGGGCCAGGACGTCAACGTCCGGCCGCGCACGACGTCGGCCTCCACCAGGGTCCACGGGCCGTGGCAGATCACCGCGACCGGTTTGCCCAGCTCGAAGAACGACTTGGCGAATTCGACCGCGTCGGGGTCGGTGCGCAACTGGTCGGGATTGGCGACGCCGCCGGGAAGCACCAGGCCGGTGAAGCTGGTGGCATCCGCGTCGTCGGCGGCGATGTCGGCCTCGAAGACGTCGGCCGCGGTCAGGTGATCGAAGGCCTGCACCTTGCCCAGCTTGGTGGACACCAGAACCGGTGTGCCTCCGGCGTTCTCGACGGCCTGCCAGGGCTCGGTCAGCTCGCGCTGCTCGACGCCCTCGGGCGCCACGAGGAACGCCACCTTCTCATTGCTCAGATCGTTGGTCATCCCCGCCGGGTACCCAGGCCGGTGCTGAATACACGTCAGCGGGTTCGGCGTGCGTGTGCCGGCCGGCGATGAGCAGCCCGATGAACGCGCCGACCACGCAGATGACCATGGTGATCCAGAACATCTCGCCGTACTGCTCGGCGAACGCCTCCCGGTAGCGGGTGGCCTCGCCGGCGATCTTCTCGATCAGCGAGCCGGCGTGCGGGGCGGGTTTGCTCGCCAGGATCTGGTTGAACCGGTACAGCCCCCACGCGGACAGGGCGGCCACCCCGACCAGCATGCCCGTCATCCGCGCCACGACCACCAGCGACGAGGCGATGCCGTGCTGGACGGCGGGCACCACCCGCAGCGCCGCGGACGTCAGCGGGCCGATCACCAGGCCGAGCCCGAACCCGGCCAGCGCCAGGTCGGTGGCGAAGGCGGGCAACTGGACGAACCGCAGATCATGTTGTGCGGCAAGGACATCCACGCCCCAGGTGGACACCAGCCAGTACGCGTAGGCCGCGATAAGCATCCCGGCGAACACCACGGCACGGTCGCCGACGCGGGTGGCGATCACGCCGCCGACCAGCGCCCCGACGGGCAGTGCGGCCAGGAACCAGGTCAGCTTCAACGCCGCGTCCACCTGGTCGAGGCCGAGCACCCCCTGGCCGAACAGCTCGACGTTGACCAGGGTGACCATCAGCGCCGCGCCGGCGCAGACCGACGTGCCCAGCGACGCCAGGAACGGGCGGAACCGCACGCCGGCGGGTTCGATCAGTTTGGTGCGGGAGTACCGCTCCCAGCCGAAGAACGCGATGGCCGCGACGACCGCCGCGCCGACCACCGGCAGACCCCAGTGCGGCAGGACCTGCCTGCCGTCGGGCGCGGGGTTGTACAGCCCGATCACCGTCAGGCCCAGCGTGACGGCCAGCAGCACGCCGCCGATGACGTCGACCCGCTGCCGCGGGCCGGTGCCGCGGTCGTGGGCTGGGACGCTGAAGTGGATCATCAGCATGGCGATTGCGGTCAGGGGCAGATTGATCCAGAACACGTCGCGCCACGTGTTGAGCACCGCGACGACGGCGATGCCGTACAGCGGGCCCAGCACGCTGCCGAGTTCCTGGGCGGCGCCGACGCCGCCGAGCACCGCGGCCCGGTTCCGGGCGGCCCACAGGTCGGCGGCCAGTGCCAGTGTGACCGGCAACAGCGCGCCGCTGGCCGTGCCCTGGATAACCCGGCCGACCACCAGCGTCGTCAGATCGTCCGACAGCGCGGTGACCACCGAGCCGATCGCGAAACCGGCCAGCCCGAGTTGTAGGACGAGTTTGCGTCCGAACCGGTCCGAGGCGCGTCCCAGCAGCGGCATCGCCGCGATGTAGCCGAGCAGGTAGCCGGTGATGATGGGCGCGACCTGCTGAATCTTGTTGATCGGGATGCCGACGTCTTTCATGATGTCGGTCATGATCGAGACCACGACGTAGGTGTCGACGGCCCCGAGCAGGACGGCCAGACCGCCCGCGCTGATCGCGGTCCAGCGCCGGGCCTCCGGGCCCATCACACCTGGGGCTTGGCGACGGTGACCGGCTTGTTGCGGTCCGACAAGGTCATCTGGATCGCGTTGCCGGTACTGGGTTCCAGCCGGGCCCGGACCAGGTTGTGGTCACCGTCCTTCTCGATCCATGCGGTGCCGGCCACCGGGCCGGTCGCCTTGACCTGCGGGACGATCTTGTTGACCGCGTCGGCGCTGACTTGACCGGTGACCTTCACGGTGTCGGTGCCGTCGATCTTCTCGGCCGCCTCCGATTTCGGGTCGGAGAAGTTCGCCAGGACGTTGGCCAGGCCGGTGGTGGGACTCAGGATGGTCGACGGGTCGTAGATTTCGGCGGCCGGGCCCATGTCCAGCCAGTTGTTCGGCGTCAGCGCCGCATAGAGGTTGCCGTCGACGACGACGATGTCGGCGTCCAGGTCGGAGCCCCCCATGGTGATGGTGGCCTTGGCCTGCGCCGCGGTGGCGGGCACGTTGGTCAGGTCACCGGAGAGGTTCTTGACCGGCAGTCCCTGGATCTTGCCTTCGACGGTGATCTCCACATGGGCGCTCTTCAGGTCCTTGGTGGTCTGAGCGGACTGCTGCAGCGTGGTGGCCGCGTCCGGCAGCGTCGCCGTGCCCGACGTCCCGCCCGACGAACATCCCGCGACCAGTGCGGCGGTGGCCGCGAGCGCGCCGATCGAGTGGGCCAGGACGGAGAACCTGCGTTGACGTGTCTGCATGCCTGCATCGTAGTGGGCGGCGCCGACCGTCCCGGGTGCCCAGCGCGGCGGCGGGCGCGCGACGACTAGGTTTAACGGCGTGTTCACCGGGATCGTCGAAGAGTTGGGTGAGGTCGTCGGCAAGGACGACCTGGCCGATGCCGCGCGGTTCGTCATCCGCGGGCCGGTGGTGACCGCCGACGCCGGCCACGGTGACTCGATCGCCGTCAACGGGGTCTGCCTGACCGTCGTCGACGTGCTGCCCGACGGCCGATTCAGCGCCGACGTGATGGCCGAAACCCTGGACCGGTCCAGCCTGGGCGGGCTGGCCGTCGGCTCCCCGGTCAACCTCGAACGCGCCGCGGCGCTCAACAGCCGCCTCGGCGGCCACATCGTCCAGGGCCACGTCGACGGCACCGGATCCGTGATCTCCCGCACACCGTCGGAGCACTGGGAGGTGGTGCGCATCGCGTTGCCGGCCGCCCTGTCCCGGTATCTGGTGGAGAAGGGCTCGATCACCGTCGATGGCATCTCGCTGACCGTGTCGGGCCTGGGTCCGGACTGGTTCGAGGTGTCGCTGATCCCGACCACCCTGGCGATGACGACGCTGGGCGCGGCCCCGGTGGGGGCGATGGTGAACCTGGAGGTCGACGTCATCGCCAAGTACGTCGAGCGACTGCTGGGTGAACAGGGAAAGCAAGGCTAGCGGCCCTGGTGGTTCATACTGGTTGCACCTGCACTACCGCTGCACAGTTCACATATAGCACAAGGTGGCTCCAATGACGAGGCTGGATACCGTCGAACGGGCGCTGGCCGACATTGCCGCCGGCAAGGCCGTCGTCGTGATCGACGACGAGGATCGCGAAAACGAGGGCGATCTGATCTTCGCCGCCGAGAAGGCCACGCCCGAACTGGTCGCGTTCATGGTCCGCTACACCTCCGGTTATTTGTGCGTGCCGCTGGCCGGCGACATCTGCGACCGCCTGGGCCTGCTGCCGATGTACGCGGTCAACCAGGACAAGCACGGCACCGCCTACACCGTCACCGTCGACGCGAAACTCGGTGTGGGAACGGGTATTTCGGCCTCGGACCGGGCCACCACGATGCGCGCGCTGGCCGATCCGGCCGCGGTCTCCGCCGACTTCACCAAACCCGGGCACGTGGTGCCGCTGCGCGCAAAGGACGGCGGTGTGCTGCGCCGCCCCGGGCACACCGAGGCGGCCGTCGACCTGGCCCGGCTGGCCGGCCTGCAGCCCGCCGGGGCGATCTGCGAGATCGTCAGCCAGAAAGACGAAGGCGCCATGGCGCAGACCGACGAACTACGGGTGTTCGCCGACGACCACGACCTTGCGCTGATCTCCATCGCGGACCTCATCGAATGGCGCCGCAAGCACGAGAAGCACATCAAACGGGTCGCCGAGGCCCGCATCCCGACCCGGCACGGCGACTTCCGCGCGGTCGGCTACCGCAGCGTGTACGACGACGTCGAGCACGTCGCGCTGGTCCGCGGCGAGATCGCCGGACCGCACAGCGACGGTGAGGACGTCCTGGTCAGGGTGCACTCCGAATGTCTCACCGGCGACGTGTTCGGCTCCCGTCGCTGCGACTGCGGACCCCAACTGGACGCCGCGATGGCGATGGTGGCCCGGGAGGGCCGCGGCGTGGTGCTCTACATGCGCGGCCACGAGGGTCGCGGCATCGGGCTGATGCACAAACTGCAGGCGTATCAGTTGCAGGACGCGGGTGCGGACACCGTGGACGCCAACCTCGAACTGGGTCTGCCGGCCGACGCGCGCGACTACGGGATCGGCGCGCAGATCCTGGTGGATCTGGGAATCCGGTCGATGCGCCTGCTGACCAACAATCCGGCCAAGCGGGTCGGCCTGGACGGGTACGGCCTGCACATCATCGAGCGGGTGCCGCTGCCGGTGCGTGCCAACGCCGACAACATCAAGTACCTGATGACCAAGCGCGACCGGATGGGGCATGAATTGAGCGGGCTCGACGAGTACCACGAGTCGCACTCCATGGAGACCTACGACGAGGCCGCCTATCTGCTGGGCGAGCGGCACCGTCCGCGGGTGAGCGACCAGGGCGCGAGCGAATGAGCGCCACATGAGCGGAGGCGCGGGCGTCCCGCAGATGCCGGACTTCGCCGACGGCGCCGCGGACGTGTCGTTGGCGATCGTCGCGAGCACCTGGCACACCCGGATCTGTGATGCCCTTCTCGACGGCGCCCTGCGGGTGGTCAAGTCGGCCGGTGTCGCCAAACCGACCGTGGTGCGCGTGCTGGGTGCCATCGAGATTCCGGTGGTGGCCCAGGAACTTGCCCGCAGCCATGACGCCGTCGTCGCCCTCGGTGTGGTGATCCGCGGCCAGACACCGCATTTCGACTACGTCTGCGACGCGGTGACTCAGGGCCTGACGCGGGTGTCCCTGGATGCGGCGACCCCGGTCGCCAACGGCGTGCTGACCACGAACACCGAGGAGCAGGCGCTCGACCGTGCCGGGCTGCCGGGCTCGGCGGAGGACAAGGGCGAGCAGGCCGCCGCGGCGGCCCTGAGCACCGCGCTGACGTTGCGCGAACTGCGCGCCGGCACATGAACCGACCCGACCCGAGCTGGGATGTCACGCTGCGTCCGCACCTGACCCCATATTTCGCATACGGCGCGGCTTTTCTGATAGCGGCGGCCCACATCACCGTCGGGTTTCTGCTGAAGATCGGGTCGAGCGGCGTGGTGTTCCGGACCGCCGACCAGGTGGCGATGGGTCTGCTGGGCATCGTGCTGGGCGGTGTGGTGCTGCTGTTCACGCGTCCGCGGCTGCGGGTCGGCGCGGCGGGGTTGTCGGTTCGTAACCTGCTGGGCGACAAGCTCATTCCGTGGACCGATGTCGTCGACGTGTCGTTTCCGGCAGGTGCGCGGTGGGCCCGCGTCGACCTGCCGCACGACGAGTATTTCGCGGTGATGGCGATCCAGGCCGCCGACAAGGGCCGGGCGGTGCAGGCGATGGAAACCGTGCGCGCCCTGATGCGCGAGTACCGGCCGGACGCCTCGGCGCCGACCTGAGATTAGGCTGGAGCGCGTGCCAGATCCAGCGACGTACCGTCCGGCACCCGGCTCCATTCCGGTGGAACCGGGGGTCTACCGGTTCTCCGATCAGCACGGCCGCGTCATCTACGTCGGCAAGGCCAAAAACCTGCGCAGCCGGCTGACGTCGTACTTCGCCGACATCGTCGGCCTGCACCCGCGCACCCGTCAGATGGTCAGCACCGCGGCGAAGGTCGAGTGGACGGTCGTCACCACCGAGGTCGAGGCGCTCCAGCTGGAATACAACTGGATCAAGGAGTTCGACCCGCGGTTCAACGTCCGCTACCGCGACGACAAGTCCTACCCGGTGCTGGCGGTCACCGTCGCCGACGAGTACCCGCGGCTGTTCGTCTACCGCGGGGCGCGGCGCAAAGGGGTGCGCTATTTCGGCCCGTACTCGCATGCCTGGGCCATCCGCGAAACCGTCGACCTGCTCACCCGCGTCTTCCCCGCGCGCACCTGCTCGGCCGGAGTGTTCAAGCGGCACAACCAGATCGGCCGCCCCTGCCTGCTGGGCTACATCGACAAGTGCGCGGCGCCGTGTGTCGGCCGGGTCAGCGCCGAGGAGCACCGCACCATCGTGCTGGACTTCTGCGACTTCCTGTCCGGCAAGACCGACCGCTACGCCCGCGAACTCGAGCAGCAGATGACGGCCGCCGCGGAGAGCCTCGACTTCGAACGCGCCGCCCGGTTGCGCGACGACCTGTCGGCGTTGCGCCGGGCGCTGGAGAAGCAGGCCGTCGTGCTCGGCGACGGCACCGACGCCGACGTGGTCGCCTTCGCCGAGGATGCCCTCGAGGCCGCGGTCCAGGTGTTCCACGTGCGCGGCGGCCGGGTCCGCGGCCAGCGCGGTTGGGTGGTCGAAAAGCCCAGTGGGCCAAGCGAACCCGGTGAGTCGGTGGAAGCGCAGCTGGTCGAGCAGTTCCTGACCCAGTTCTACGGCGAGCAGGCCGAGTTGGACGGCGCCGCCGACGCCGGCGGGAGCGGTGCGGCCGGTGACGAGTCGGCCAATCCGGTGCCGCGCGAAGTGCTCGTGCCCTGCCTGCCGCCCAACGCCGACGAACTCGCCGCCTGGCTGTCGGGCCTGCGCGGGTCCCGGGTGGCCCTGCGGGTGCCGCGCCGCGGTGACAAACGGGCGCTGGCCGAGACCGTGCAGCGCAACGCGGCCGAGGCGCTGCAGCAGCATAAGATGCGCCGGGCCGGCGACTTCAACGCCAGATCCGCTGCGCTGCAAAGCATTCAGGACACCCTCGGCCTAGCAGACGCGCCGTTGCGCATCGAATGCGTCGACATCAGCCATGTGCAGGGCACCGATGTGGTCGCGTCCCTGGTGGTGTTCGAGGACGGGCTGCCGCGCAAGTCCGACTACCGGCACTACGCCATCAAGGAGGCCGCCGGCGACGGGCGCTCCAACGACGTCGCCTCGATCGCCGAGGTCACCCGCCGCCGCTTCTGGCGGCATCTGCAGGACACCGCGCCACCGGTGGAGACGGCCGCGCAACCCGACCCCGCCGCCGCACCGCCCGGCCGGCCCGCCCGGTTCGCCTACCCGCCGAACCTCTACGTCGTCGACGGGGGCGCGCCACAGGTCAACGCGGCCGCGGCGGTGCTCGCCGACCTCGGCGTCACCGATGTCGCGGTGATCGGGCTGGCCAAGCGACTGGAGGAGGTCTGGGTGCCGGGCGAGCCCGACCCGGTGATCTTCCCGCGCAACAGCGAAGGGCTGTACCTGCTGCAGCGGGTCCGCGACGAGGCGCACCGGTTCGCGATCGCCTTCCACCGCAGCAAACGCTCGAAGCGGATGACGGCCTCGGCGCTGGATGCGGTGCCCGGCCTGGGCGAGCATCGGCGTAAGGCGCTGGTGACCCATTTCGGCTCGGTCGCGCGACTGCGCGAGGCCTCGGTCGAGGAGATCACGTCCGTCCCGGGCATCGGCGTGGCCACCGCGACGGCGGTGCGCGCCGCGCTGGGAGCCGCCGCGGAACCGGACACAGCCGAACCGGCCGCGACCGACGACGACGTCGCCGAACAGGTATCGCGATGACGGACGGCGCGGACGAGTTCGGTGCCCGCGTCGGCGACGCCCTGGCGGGCGGTCTGGCCGGCGAACCCGGCTCCGGCATCGATGTCGTTCTGGTGACCGGGCTTTCCGGCGCCGGCCGCGGGACGGCCGCCAAGGTCCTCGAGGATCTCGGATGGTACGTCGCGGACAACCTGCCGCCCGAATTGATCACGCGCATGGTGGATCTGGGCCTGGCGGCCGGTTCGCGGATCACGCAGCTGGCCGTGGTCATGGACGTCCGGTCCCGGGGCTTCTCCGGCGATCTGGACTCGGTGCGCTCCGAGCTGGCCACCCGTCAGATCACTCCCCGGGTGCTGTTCCTGGAGGCTTCCGACGACATCCTGGTCCGCCGCTACGAGCAGAACCGGCGCAGCCATCCGATGCAGGGCGAAACGACGCTGGCCGAGGGCATCGCGGCCGAGCGCGCGCTGCTGGCGCCGGTGCGGGCCGACGCGGACCTGGTCATCGACACCTCGACCCTGTCGGTGCCGGCGCTGCGGGAAATCGTCGAACGGGCCTTCGGCGCGGAGTCGGTACCGACCACGAGCGTCACGGTGGAGTCCTTCGGCTTCAAGTACGGCCTGCCCATGGACGCCGACATGGTCATGGACGTCCGGTTCCTGCCGAATCCGCACTGGGTCGACGAGCTGCGCCCGCATTCGGGACGGCATCCGGCGGTTCGGGACTACGTGCTCGGCCAACCCGGCGCGCAGCGCTTCCTGTCCACCTACCATGAGCTGCTGGGGCTTGTGGTCGACGGTTATCGCAGGGAGGGGAAGCGGTACATGACGATCGCCATCGGGTGCACCGGCGGAAAGCACCGCAGCGTCGCGATCGCCGAGGCACTGGCCGAACTCCTGTCGGCCGATCCGCAGCTGTCGGTGCGGGCCCTGCACCGCGACCTGGGTCGCGAATGAGCCGACGCATCGTCGCCCTCGGGGGCGGGCACGGCCTGTACGCGACCCTGTCGGCCGCCCGCCGGTTGACCCCGCACGTCACCGCCGTCGTGACGGTTGCCGACGACGGCGGCTCCTCCGGCCGGCTGCGCAGCGAACTCGACGTCGTGCCGCCCGGGGATCTGCGAATGGCGTTGGCGGCGTTGGCATCTGACAGCCCGCACGGCCGACTGTGGGCGACCATCATCCAGCACCGGTTCGGCGGCAACGGGGCGCTGGCCGGTCACCCGATCGGAAACCTGCTGCTGGCCGGCATCAACGAGGTGCTCGGCGATCCGGTGGCCGCGCTCGACGAGGTGGCCCGAATCCTCGGGGTCCGCGGCCGGGTCCTGCCGATGTGCCCGATCGCCCTGCAGATCGAAGCGGACGTGGCCGGGCTCGAGTCCGATCCGCGGATGAGCCGCGCGATCCGCGGCCAGGTGGCCATCGCCACCACCCCGGGCAAGGTGCGTCGCGTGCGGCTGCTGCCCGGCAATCCGCCGGCCACGCGGCAGGCCGTCGACGCGATCATGCACGCCGACCTGGTGGTGCTGGGACCGGGTTCGTGGTTCACCAGCGTGATCCCGCACGTGCTGGTTCCCGATCTGGCGAATGCGCTGGCGGCGACGCCGGCGCGCCGGGCGATCGTGCTCAACCTGGCCGACGAGCCGGGGGAGACCGCGGGATTCTCCGCCGAGCGCCATCTGCACGTACTGGCCCAGCACGCGCCCGGTTTCACCGCACACGACGTGATCGTCGACGCGGGCCGGGTGGCCGGCGAGCGGGAACGTGAGCAGTTGCGCCGGGCCGCGGCGATGCTGAAGGCCGAGGTCAGCTTTGCCGACGTATCCCGACCTGGTACACCATTACATGACCCGGCGAAGCTGGCGGCCGCGCTCGACGGTGTCCGTGCGCCCGGTTCCGTGCCCGCGGCGCCGACCATCCCGACGCCCGCGCCGGGCGCTGACGTATCGAGTCCGAGCCGATCGAGAGGTGACGATCCGTGGCGATGACGGCCGAGGTCAAAGACGAGCTGAGCCGGCTGACGGTCAACTCCGTCAGCGCGCGCCGCGCGGAGGTCGCCGCGCTGCTGCGGTTCGCCGGCGGGCTGCACATCGTCGCGGGCCGCGTGGTCGTCGAAGCGGAGGTCGACCTCGGCATCATCGCGCGCCGGCTGCGCAAGGACATCTTCGACCTGTACGGCTACAACGCCGTCGTGCATGTGCTGTCCGCCAGTGGAATCCGCAAGAGCACACGTTATGTGGTGCGGGTCGCCAAGGACGGTGAGGCGCTGGCGCGCCAGACCGGTCTGCTCGACCTGCGTGGCCGTCCGGTCCGGGGCCTGCCGGCTCAGGTGGTCGGCGGCAGCATCGCCGATGCCGAGGCGGCGTGGCGGGGGGCGTTCCTGGCGCACGGATCGCTCACCGAGCCGGGCCGTTCCTCGGCACTGGAAGTCAGCTGCCCGGGTCCGGAGGCGGCCCTGGCACTCGTCGGCGCGGCCCGTCGGCTCGGGGTCAGTGCCAAGGCGCGCGAGGTCCGCGGCGCCGATCGGGTGGTGGTGCGCGACGGCGAGGCCATCGGCGCGCTGCTGACCCGGATGGGCGCCCAGGACACCCGGCTGACCTGGGAGGAACGCCGGATGCGCCGCGAGGTGCGGGCCACCGCGAACCGGCTGGCGAATTTCGACGACGCGAACCTGCGCCGCTCGGCCCGCGCCGCGGTCGCCGCGGCGGCCCGGGTGGAACGTGCGCTGGAGATCCTCGGCGACTCGGTGCCCGAGCATCTGGCCGCCGCCGGGCGGCTGCGCGTCGAGCACCGGCAGGCTTCGCTGGAGGAACTGGGCCGGTTGGCCGATCCGGCCATGACGAAAGACGCTGTGGCGGGCCGGATTCGGCGCCTGCTGTCGATGGCCGACCGCAAGGCCAAGCAGGAGGGGCTGCCCGACACCGAGTCGGCAGTCACCCCCGACCTGCTCGAAGACGCCTGAGCCGTAGGCCTACTCGGCCTCGGCGAGCGAAGGTTCTTCTGCCGCAACGTCTTCGACCGCATTGGCCGACAGCGCCCAGCGGATCGCTCCGACCAGCACTCGCCCCGCGAGCCGGATCGCGGTGCTCTCCACCGGCGGCAGATAGGGCAGCCGCAACGGCATCCGGGCCCATGCGGGCAGCATCGACACCGAGGTGGCGGCCAGCACGCCGTACGGCACCCGGGCCAGCACCGGCAGCGGCGGGGTGAGCAGCAGGAAGCGGGCGGCCTCCCGGGCCGACTCGGTGCCGCGCAACTCGCCGCGGTAGGACGCGAGCCGCTCGGCGAGTTCGGCCTCGGTGCGCGGCGGGTCCGGCACACCCAGGGCCACGGCGGTGTGGGCGGTGTCCTCGACGTAGGCGTCGCGGCCGTCCTGATCGAGCGGTGCCGCGCCGTAGCGCTGGTAGGCCAGCAGGAAGCTGTCCACCTCGGCGATGTGCACCCACTCCAGCAGATGGGGATCGTCGGCTCGATACGTCCGGCCGTCCGGGGCGATGCCGTGCACCCGGCGGTGGATACCGCGCACCCGGTCCACCGCCCGCTGCGCATCACCGGCCGTGCCGAACGTCGTCACGGCCAGAAAGGTGCTGGTGCGTTGCAACCGGCCCCAGGGATCACCCCGGTAGTCGGAATGCTCGGCGACGCCCGCCATCGCCAGGGGGTGCAGCGACTGCAGCAGCAGGGCGCGCAGGCCGCCGACGAACATCGAGGCGTCGGCGTGCACTCGACGGATGGGCCGGTCCTCGGCGAACCAGCGCGGGCCCGGTGTGGTGTGGATCCGCGTCCGGTTCTCCGGGCCCTCGGGCCCGGCGACCATGGTGAACAGGCCCTGGCCAAGGCGTTGGCGCACCTTGGCCAGATCCGGGCCCAGCCCCAGTGGCATCGTCATATTCCGACGGTACGCGGTCCATCGCGGTGGCCGCCGGGACCCTGCGCCGTGGTCGTCGTGTTCCTATGATCGGACCGTTGTCCGAATCACTCGCAGTGGCGCTGCGCAGAGCGTCGTCCCGGCTCGACCCACCTCCGACCCCCATCGTGAGCATCGCCGTCCACGTTGCCGTGTTAGGGACATGGGTCGCGCTCTTCCTGCTGGCCTTCGGCAGGGGCGGCATCGTCGCCTGGTCGGTCGGCCTTGCTTATCTCGGGTATGACATCGCCCTGCAGGTGTTCACCGGCTGGCAGATTCGGCGGATTTCGGACCGCGTCGACCGCACCGTGCCGCGGACGGCTGGCGTCGCGCGCCCGAGTGTTGCGGTCATCGTCGCGGCGCACAATGAGGCCGCCGTCCTCCCTGCCACATTGGCGGCGCTGCTCGACCAGACCGACGCGCCGGAGGAGGTACTGATCGCCGATGACGGTTCCACCGATGGCACCGCTGAAATGCTTTGCGCTCGCTTCGGTTTCGTCATGCCGGAGTCGGGCGGCGGCACTCCCGCGGTGCGGGTCGGGGCCACCGCGCTGCGGTGGTTACGGCTGGCCCACGGCGGCAAGGCGGCCGCTCTCAACGCCGCGCTGTTGCAGACGGCCGCCGACCTGATAATCACCGTCGACGCGGACACTGTGGTGGGCGCCCCTGCGATCGGCGCTGTGCGGAGCGCCTTCTCGGTTGAGCCGGAGTTGGTGGCCGTGACCGGGGTCATCACCCCGGGCTGTCGTCCTACGCCCGTGGGCCGGGTGATGCAGTGGTTCCAGACCTACGAGTACATCCGCAACTTCACGGCCCGCTACGCCTGGATGCGCATCGGTTGTCTACAACTGATCTCCGGCGCGTTCGCCGGTTTCCGGCGAGACGCCGTGTACCGGGTCGGGGGGTTCGATTCCTGCATGGTCGAGGACTACGAACTGGTGGCCCGGATGTACCGCTTCGCCGGAGACCACGGCCTGGACTGGCGGTTCCGGGTTCTGGCCGGCGCGCAGGCACGGACCGAGGCGCCGGCTTCGGTTCGGGGCTTCCTTCGGCAGCGGCGTCGCTGGTTCGGTGGGTTCTTGCAGACCCAGTGGTGGTACCGCGGCATGGTCGGTGACCCCCGGTTCGGCCGCCTCGGCATGATCATGCTGCCGATCAAGGCATTCGACACCGTGCAGCCGCTGTTCGGATTGACCGCATTCGGGCTCCTCATCTATTTCGTGGTCGCCGGGCGGTTCGACGTCGTGGGTCCGGTCCTGGTGATCCTTGCCGTCAAGCTCGCGGTCGACGTGTTGTTCCACCTCTGGGTGCTTGGCCGGTATCGACGGTGGGTCGGTGATCCGCATCGGGCCAGCACTGCGGCCGCCGCAGCCGCGATGGTGGTCGAACCGCTGACCTTCACACTTCTCCTGCAGACCGGGGCGATCCTCGGCTGGATCGCGTTTCTGGGTGGCTCGCAGCGGTGGGATCCGCAGATTCGGTTCGGCGTCGGCGACTGACCCGGGCGTTACCGTTGCGGGGTGGCCGGTAACGACGGGACCTTGCGCGTCGGTGCCGCCTTCCCCGACCCGCCGTTCAACGCGGTTCGCTCCCGCCCGCCGGACCCCATCCCCGGGTCGCTGCGCTCCCGCCCGCCGGACCCCATCCCCGGGTCGCTGCGCTCCCGCCCGCCGGACGGTGACGGCGGCCTGGACATCGACCTGATGAACGCCATCGGCAGGGCCCTCGGCCGCGACGTGGTGTTCGTCCACTACTCGGGCCGCGATTTCAACGGCATCTTCGATGCCCTGGACTCCGGCGAATTCGACTGTGTCACATCGGGTACCACCGTCACCGGTTCACGCGCTCTGAAGGCGGCGTTCTGCGATCCGTACCTGATCTCCGGGCAGGCGCTGGCCGTCGACACCAGCCGCCTGCCGGAGGTCACCTCGATCGACGACCTCGAGGGCCTGACCATCGGCGTGCAGCAGGGCAACACCAGCCAACCGATCGCCAACCGGCTGGTCGCCGACGGGAGGGCCGGGCGGGTCCGCGTCTACGACTACGGCAGCATCCGCACCGCGTTGCGCGACCTGAGCACCGGCCGATGCGATGCGTTCATGAAGCTGGGGCCGGTGCTGACCGAACTGGTTCGCGACCTGCCGGGGCTCCGGGTGGTTCAGCGGGGCATCACCGTGGAGAAGATCGCGGTCGCGGTGCCGACCAGTGACGCGGCGCTGCTGAGCCGGATCAGGGTGGCGCAGGCCCGGTTGGAGGAGGACGGGACCCTGCCGACGATCCGGCAGCGCTGGACCGGCTCGTCGCTCGCCGACCAGAGCGGCGCGTGACCCATGTCCCACTAGGGCCGTTGGTCAGCGCTTTGCGAGGTACTCCAGCGCGCGGGAACGGACCTAGGTGAACTCTTTTCGCCGGCGGCTGACCAGCCTGCGCGACGATGCCGCCGCCACACTAGGCTGACCCCGAGCATCGGAAGCAACTCAAGGAGACAGACGTGACGATCCGGGTTGGCGTTAACGGTTTCGGCCGCATCGGACGCAACTTCTACCGGGCCCTGGCCACCCAGCAGGCCGAAGGCAAGGCCAAGGACATCGAGATCGTGGCGGTCAACGACCTGACCGACAACGCCACCCTCGCGCACCTGCTGAAGTTCGACACCATCCTGGGCCGGCTGCCCGAAGAGGTGACCCTCGAGGGTGAGGACACCATCGTCATCGGCAAGACCAAGATCAAGGCGTTCGAGGTCAAGGAGGGCCCGGCCGCCATCCCGTGGGGCGAGCTCGGCGTCGACATCGTCGTCGAGTCCACCGGCATCTTCAACGACGCCCGGGCCCGCGGCCACCTCGAGCAGGGTGTCAAGAAGGTGATCATCTCCGCGCCGGCCAAGGACGAGGACATCACGATCGTCATCGGCGTGAACGACGACAAGTACGACGGCAGCCAGAACGTCATCTCCAACGCCTCGTGCACCACCAACTGCCTCGGCCCGTTCGCCAAGGTGCTCAACGACGAGTTCGGCATCGTGCGTGGCCTGATGACGACGGTGCACGCCTACACCGGAGACCAGAACCTGCAGGACGGTCCGCACAAGGACCTGCGTCGGGCCCGTGCCGCCGCGGTCAACATCGTGCCCACCTCGACCGGCGCGGCCAAGGCCATCGGCCTGGTGCTGCCCGAACTGAAGGGCAAGCTCGACGGCTACGCGCTGCGGGTGCCGATCCCCACCGGCTCGATCACCGACCTCACCGCCGAGTTGAGCAAGGAGGCCAGCGCCGACGACATCAACGCCGCGATGAAGGCCGCCGCCGAGGGCAAGCTCAAGGGCATCCTGAAGTACTACGACGCGCCGATCGTTTCCAGCGACATCGTCACCGACCCGCACAGCTCGATCTTCGACGCCGGCCTGACCAAGGTGATCGGCAACCAGGTCAAGGCCGTGTCGTGGTACGACAACGAGTGGGGCTACTCGAATCGCCTGGTCGACCTGGTCGGCCTGGTCGGCAAGTCGCTGTAACCGCGATGGCGGTCAAGACACTCGCCGACCTGCTGGCCGAGGGGGTCGAGGGTCGGGGCGTGCTGGTTCGCTCGGACCTCAACGTCCCGCTCGACGGGTCCACCATCACCGACCCGGGCCGAATCATCGCCTCGGTGCCCACGCTGAAGGCGCTGTCCGATGCCGGCGCCAAGGTCGTGGTGACCGCACATCTGGGCAGGCCCAAGGGCGGCCCGGACCCGAAGCTCTCGCTGGCGCCGGTTGCCACGGCGCTCGGCGAGCAGATGGGCCGCCACGTCCAGCTGGCCGGTGATGTGGTGGGCACCGACGCGCTGGCCCGCGCCGAGGGGCTGACCGACGGCGACATCCTGCTGCTGGAGAACATCCGGTTCGATCCGCGGGAGACCAGCAAGGACGACGGCGAGCGGATGGCTCTGGCCAAGGCGCTGGTCGAATTGGTCGGTGAGGACGGGGCCTTCGTCTCGGACGGCTTCGGTGTGGTGCACCGCAAGCAGGCTTCGGTGTACGACGTGGCGACGCTGCTGCCGCATTACGCCGGAACGCTGGTGGCGGCCGAGGTCAAGGTGCTCGAGCAGCTGACCAGCTCCACTGAGCGGCCGTACGCGGTGGTCCTCGGCGGGTCCAAGGTGTCCGACAAGCTCGCCGTCATCGAGAACCTGGCGGGCAAAGCGGACAGCGTGATCATCGGCGGCGGCATGTGCTTCACGTTCCTTGCCGCGCAGGGTCTTTCGGTGGGTACCTCGCTGCTGCAGGAAGAGATGCTGGAAACGTGTAGGCACCTGCTCGACGAATACGGTGATGTCATCCACCTGCCGGTCGACATCGTGGTCGCCGAGGAGTTCGCCGCCGACTCGCCGCCGGAAACCGTTGCCGCCGATCGCATTCCGGACGGCAGGATGGGCCTGGACATCGGCCCGGAATCGGTGAAGCGCTTCGCGACGCTGCTGTCCAACGCCAGGACGATCTTCTGGAACGGCCCGATGGGTGTGTTCGAGTTCCCGGCCTTCGCCGATGGCACCAGGGGAGTGGCCGAGGCCATCATCGCCGCCACCGCCAAGGGTGCGTTCAGCGTCGTCGGTGGTGGCGACTCCGCCGCCGCGGTGCGCCGGCTCGGTCTGCCCGAGGACGGTTTCTCGCACATTTCCACCGGCGGCGGCGCCTCGCTGGAATACCTTGAGGGCAAATCGCTGCCCGGTATCGAAGTACTGAATTAGGAACTCGGCCCGATGTTCTTCGCCAGAAAGGCTCATCACTGTGTCCCGTAAACCGCTGATCGCGGGCAACTGGAAGATGAACCTCAACCATTTCGAGGCCATCGCGCTGGTCCAGAAGATCGCGTTCTCGCTGCCCGACAAGTACTTCGACAAGGTCGACGTCACCGTGATCCCGCCGTTCACCGACCTACGCAGCGTGCAGACGCTGGTCGACGGCGACAAGCTCCGGCTGACCTACGGGGCGCAGGATCTGTCGCAGCACGACTCGGGCGCCTACACCGGTGATGTCAGCGGGGCGTTCCTGGCCAAGCTGGGCTGCACGTTCGTGGTGGTCGGCCACTCCGAGCGGCGCACCTACCATCACGAGGACGACGCGCTGGTCGCGGCCAAGGCCGCCGCGGCGTTCCGGCATGGGTTGACGCCGATCGTGTGCATCGGCGAGCAGCTCGAGGTCCGCGAGGCGGGCAACCATGTCGAGTTCAACGTGAACTCGCTGCGGGGATCGCTGGCCGGGCTGACCAAGGAACAGTTGGCCGGCATCGTCATCGCCTACGAGCCGGTCTGGGCCATCGGCACCGGGCGGGTGGCCAGCGCCGCCGACGCCCAGGAGGTCTGCGCCGCGATCCGCGCCGAGCTGGCCAACCTGGCGAATCCGCAGATCGCGGCCGGCGTCCGGGTGCTCTACGGCGGCTCCGTCAACGCCAAGAACGTGGGTGAGATCGTCGCCCAGGAGGACGTCGACGGTGCCCTGGTCGGCGGGGCCTCACTGGACGCCGAGCAGTTCGCCACCCTGTCCGCGATCGCCGCCGGCGGGCCGCTGCCCTGACCCGAACCATGCCCGGCCCGGGTTACCGGGTACGCTGACCAGCATGGTTTTGACCCTGCAGATCATCCTGGTGGTCACCAGCCTGCTCATCGTGCTGCTGGTGCTGCTGCACCGCGCCAAGGGCGGCGGCCTGTCCACCCTGTTCGGTGGCGGTGTGCAGTCGAGTCTGTCCGGGTCGACCGTGGTCGAGAAGAACCTCGACCGGCTGACGCTGTTCGTCACCGGCATCTGGCTGGTGTCCATCATCGGTATGGCGCTGCAGATCAAGTACTCCTAGCC
>ERZ724513.388-NODE-388-length-20890-cov-5.863355_pt1 | contig 20890 bp, 21 predicted proteins | sample MGYA00376046_ERZ724513 | MGnify/ENA primary metagenome ERZ724513 (study PRJEB28724, sample SAMN07190883) | activated sludge metagenome | isolation source: activated sludge of sewage treatment plant in Hong Hong | place: Hong Kong | collected 2016-03-17 ...
GGAACGCCAGCAGCACCCGCGGCGCGTCGGTCTCCTGCACCAGCCACAGCGGGATCACCACGTTGAGCAGCACCTGGTTGGTCCAGAAGACGCCGATGAAGAAGGTGCTGAGCATCCAGCCGGGGTTGCGCAGTGGTCCGGGCCCGGGAACCTTGACCTTGCGCTGCTCCGGGGTCCGGTCGTCGTGGGAGGCCCGGGGCAGCCGGGTGATGGCCGCGGCGTTGACGAGGAAGGCCGCGGTCGTGAACCACGGCAGCACGTGCAGGACGTCGTTGGAGTGGAACGCCAGCGCGATGCCGCCCATCAGCGACCCGAGCGTGAAGCCGACGTTGAGCGCGGAGTACATGTACGCCCGCGACCGCACCCGCTCCTCGGGTGGCAGCACGTCGATGGTGTACGCGCCGTGGGCCGCGCCGCCGAGCGCGCCGATGACCTCCATGCCGACGGCCATCGCGACGTACCCGTTGAAGTCGGTGATGAACGGCCACACCGAGAACATCGCCGCCTGGCCCGCCGCGCTGATCGCCCACATCTTCTTCGGCCCGAACCGGTCCACCAGGCGTCCCATCGGCCAGGCCGCCAGGAACGACGCGATCCCCGCACAGGTCAGGCCGAGACCGACCTGCGCGGCCGACAGCCCGACGATCTGGGTGAAGAACACCGCCGACCCGGTGAGGAACGTGCCCTCGCCGAGGGCGAAGAGGAGGGACTGCACGGCGAGGCGACCCGCGAGAGGAGAGGGGGGACGCGTCTGACGGAGGATCCAGGCGAACATCACCGCAGATCCTCCGTCAACGCGTCGGCCCGTGTCGCGTCATTTCCCGCGGCGGCCAGTCGAGATCAGCGGTGGCACCGCCACGCGCCCGGTGCCCACCACCTCGGTACGTCCCGGGCCGACCGCCTCCTCGAGGCCACCCGTCTGCAAGCCGTGCCTCGCCGGGTGCGGCGAGACGCCGGCCGGTGCGCCGGTCGATCGTCAGTCCGCGACCGAGGTCGCGCGGCGCTCCCCGGAGAACATCAGCGCGACCGTGATCAGCGTGAGCACCACGCTGACAGCGACGATCGCTCTGATGAACATCGGCATGTCGACGAAGAACGCCGGCAGACCGGTCAGGGTGAGGACGATGATCGCTCCGGCCGCGACCCGCAGGGCCACGCGGTTGCCGCGCCAGGCCATCACGCCTGCCACGATCCCGACCACGCCGAGGACGGTGTCGACGACGAGGATCGCCATGGGCGGCCCGGCCTCGCCGTCCGCGGGGGCCTCGAGCACCGACGGGACGTTGCTGAGGCTGTAGAGGATGCACAGGACGACGCCGACCTTCTGCTTGGTGCTGAGGCCGGAACCGGTCGAGTCGAGGGTGGTGCTGGTCATGGCTTCCTCCAAGGAGTTGTGGGGTGAGGCTCCAGGCTCGGCCGCAGCAGGCTCCCTGGCCGAGAGCATCGTCTCCCCGAGGCTTCCCGGGAAGCCCGGACATCCGGGAAGGTCTTCCCGGGCGCAATCGGATCGACGACCCCGATGATGGTGGGGTGCCCATCCGCGTGCTGATCGCCGACGACCACCCCGTCGTTCGCCGCGGCCTTGCCGCGCTCCTCGGCACCCTGCCGGACTTCGAGGTCGTCGCCGAGGCCAAGGACGGCGAGGAAGCCGTCAGGGAGACCCAGCTGGCCCGGCCCGATGTCGTGCTGATGGACGTGCGGATGCCCGGTCTGGACGGCGTGGAGGCCACCCGCCGGATCCGTCAGGCGGTGCCCGAGACCGCCGTCTTGGTCCTCACCATGTACGACGAGGACGCCACGGTCTTCACCGCGATGCAGGCCGGTGCCCGCGGCTACCTGCTGAAGGGCGCCGAGCAGGACGAGATCGCCGACGCCATCCGGGCCGTGTCGCGCGGACAGGCCGTCTTCGGCGCCGCGATCGCCTCCCGGATGCTCGACCACTTCGCCAGCTCTCCGGTGGCTGCGCCGACCGACGACCCCTTCCCCGAGCTCACCCAGCGGGAGAAGGGCATCCTGGAGCTGTTGGCCCGCGGCCTGCGGACCGGGGAGATCGCCGCCGCGCTGCACCTGTCGGCCAAGACGGTGAGCAACAACCTCACGACAATCTTCACCAAGCTCGACGTGACCGACCGGACAGGGGCCGTGATCCGCGCCCGCGAGCGCGGCCTGGGCTCATGACCACCCTGGCCGTCGTCCTCGGCGTCGTCGCGACCTCGTGGGCCGCAAGCGGTGTCGCGCTGCTCATGCGCCGCCGCGCCCTCCTCTCGGCGGCGCTGATGGTGCTGGCGGGGTCGACCTGCCTGGCAGCCGCGCTGCTCCTCGCCGCAGGTCGCCGACCCGCCTGGCAGGTGGCGGTGATCGCTGCGGCCGCGCTGTTCGCACCACTGGCCCTGGCCACCTACCCGAGGGCGCGCGTGCGGCACCCCGTCGACGTGCTGGCACTTGCGATCCTGACCGGCTGCGGCGTGGTGGCGACGGCGTACGCCGACCCAGGGGCCGCGGGTCTCATCGGGCTCGTCGAGGGCTGCGTCCTCCTGGTGCACACCTGGTGGCGGATCGAGCTCGCCGAGGATCGCGAACGGCGCGCCCTGGTGTGGATGGCCCTGGCGATCACGACCACCGGGCTCGCCTACTTCTTCGTCGTCTTCTCCAACGAGGGGGTCGACAGCGGCACCGCACCCGCCGTCGGGCTCACGGTCTTCGCCTTCGTCGGGCCGTCCCTCTACGTCGGCGCGACACTCCCCGAGCTCGTGGACGTGCGGGGCGTGGTCGTCTCCTGCGTGGTGACCACCTGCGCGCTGGTAGGCGTGATGTCGGTCTTCGTTCTCGAGCTCGCGCTCCTCGGCGCTCTCGGCGTCGACGACCCCAACGTGGGCGCCCAGGCGGTGATGGCGGCGTTGGCGGCGCTGGCGTACCAGCCGACCCGGGTGGCGCTGCGCGGTGTGGTGGACCAGCTGCTGTTCGGCCAGCGCCCCGATCCGCTCGGGGCGGCCTCGGCGGTCGCCGGACGCATCGGCGACGACCCCCTCATCGCCCTGCGTGCGATCCGGGAGGCGCTGGTCATCCCGTACGCCGCGCTCCTGGTCGGCGGCCGACCGGTCGCGACGTCCGGGACCGAGATCACGCACACCCGGACGCTGGACCTCGAGGGCGCCGGCCAGCTGGTCGTGGGGCTGCGGCCCGGGGACCTGTCGTTCTCACCGGGCGACGAGCAGGTGCTGCGGCTGACGGTCCCGCTCCTGTCCCAGTCGCTGCGCGCTCGCGCGCTCGCCGACGACCTCATCGAGTCGCGCGGGCAGACGATCGCGGCCGTCGAGGAGGAGCGGCGCCGGCTGCGCCGCGAGCTGCATGACGGACTCGGGCCGCGGCTGTCCGGCGTGGCGTTCACCTCCGATGCGGCGCGCAACCTGATCCGCACCGACCCCGACGCCGCCGAGCAGATGGTGGCGCAGCTGCGCGCCGACACGGTCACCGCCATCGAGGAGATCCGGCGGATGGTCTACGCCATGCGACCGCCCGCGCTCGACGAGCTCGGGCTGGTGCCCGCGCTCCGCCAGCAGGCCATCGGGCTGCGCAACCGAGCCGGCGACCCGGTGGCCGTGGACGTCACCGCGCCCGAGGAGCTCCCGGACCTCCCTGCGGCGGTGGAGGTCGCGGCGTACCGGATCGTCACCGAGGCGCTCACCAACGTCGCCCGGCACAGCACCAGCTCGGCGGCGTCGGTCCGCCTCGAGCCGGTCTCCGACGCGCTCCACCTCGAGGTGACCGACCAGGGCCGCAGCGGCGACTGGCGGCCCGGGGTCGGCATGTCCTCGATGCGCGAGCGGGCAGCCGAGCTCGGCGGAACCCTCGAGGCTGGGCCCGGACCCACGGGCGGCCGGGTGGCGGCAGTGCTCCCCCTGGTGTGAGCGCCACCCATCGGGCGGCGGCCGGACCGGCGGGTCAGCCCCGCGATCGACGGGTCGCCACCCAGAGCTCCTCCGCGGGCCAGCGGGTCGCCCACTGCTTCGTCACGATCTCGTAGAAGGCGTGGTCGTCGGCGTCGGAGGGCGCGTAGATCTCGTGCATGGCCTCGACCACGAAGCCCGCCGTCCGCAGCAGCCGCAGCCAGTCCCCGTGCGACGGGTGGAACTCGACACCGCCCCCGGGCCAGGCCTGCTCGTAGACCTCGCGCTGACCACGCAGCAGGCGCTCGCCGGCGACGCCGTCCTCCGCCGGGACGCACAGCGCCGAGAGGTGGCTGTTGGTCAGGAAGACCAGCCGTCCTCCCGGTCGCAGGAGCCGGGCCGCCTCGGGCAGCCAGCGCTCGGGGTCGCACCACGCTGCTGCACCGTGCTCGCTGACGACGAGGTCGTACCGCTCGCTGGGCAAGGGGAGCCGCTCCGCATCCGCTTGGACGAGCGGGAAGGCGGGACCGCGCTCGCGCTGCATCCGCAGCGCGGTCGTCAGCTGCTCGTGCGAGACGTCCACGGCCACCGTCCGAGCGCCGGCTCGCGCGAGCCACGCCGAGAAGTAGGCGGTGCCGCACGCCAGCTCCACCACGTCGAGACCGTCGACGTCTCCCAGAACGCCGAGATCGCGGTCCGGCACGGCGAACAACCCCCACGCGACCTGCTCCCGCGCCCACATGCCGTCGGCCGCCGCGTCGGTGAACCGCTCGTTCATGACCGCCCACAGCGCCCGGTTCAGCGCCAGCTCGGCCGCCCTGTCCTCCGTCACGCGATCAGGCTAGGCCGCGGGCACGCACGGGACCGCGCATGGCGGCGCGGAGGCCAGGCGCGGTGTAGCGGACGACGTCATCGATCGACATCGACGCGATCGGCTCGATCTGCAGCCAGTAGCGCGTCACGATCAGACCCGCGAGCTGGGATCCGAAGGCGGCTGCCCCGCCGAGTTCGAGTCGTGTGCCCCAGACCGCGCCATAGCGCGTTGTCAGGCACACGACCCGAACAGTGCTGACGGTGCGGGCGAGCGCGGTGGGGTCACTGGGGCGCGGAGGCAGGTGTCGGAGTCGCCGGAGGCGACCTCGTCGACGGTTGCTGCCGTCACGGGCGTCACCCTAGCGGCCGGGTCCGGCCGGGTCAGTCGTAGATGACGGCGGCGCCTCGTCGCCTGAGGTCGGCCAGGCCGTCCCTCATCGCCTGCACCTGCTCATCGGTGTGACCGGTCCAGCCCGTCAGCTCGCCGACGACGCGGACCGGCTCTCGGGTGCGGTAGGAGCGAGTGGGGTTGCCGGGGTACTTCTTGTCCGTGACGTTCGGGTCGTCCTCGATCGCACCGGTCGGCTCCACCAGGTAGATGCGGCCGGGCCCGTCGCCGAGGGCCATCTCGGCGCCCCAGACCGCGGCGTCGAGCGTCTCGGTCACGTAGACGTGGCGCATGATCCGACCGGGCTCGAAGTTCGAGAGCCGGCCGGGCACCAGCAGGTCCCCCACCCCGAGGGCGGCCTTGGTCCCGTGCAGCAGGGCGCCCGACTCGTGGATCTCAAACGGCGTCGGCGCGTTCGTCACGTCATGACCTCCCGAGTGGTCGTCAGCCCTCTTTCGTCGATCCATCGTGCCATGAGCAGCGGACCGGTCGGCGTCTCGCCGCCCGGCGCGACGCTCACGAGCGTGCCTGCGCGGCGATGGCCTCGCCGTAGTGCTCGAGCGCACCGGCCATGTCCCGCACACGCTGGTCACGCCCCGCAGGACCGTCGATCTGAGCTGCGAGGAAGTAGCCGTCGAAGAGCGCGACGCCGAGCCCGGCCAAGCGGTCGCCGATGTCCGCGGCGACCGTGGGCCCCTCGGCCTCGAACGCCACGGTGATGAACTCCCGCATCCGCGTCTGGGCCTCGGCGCGCACCCGGTCGAGCACGTCGGCGACGTCGGGGTCACGGTTGGTCAGGACGAGCGTCAGGAAGAGCCGGAGGAAGTCCTGGTGCTCGTCCAGGTTGGCGGCGATGTCTCGGAGGAAGGCGCGCAGGCGCGCTCCCGCGCCGCCGCGCCGCCGGCGCAGCGGGGTCGAATCGAAGAAGCGCCGCGCGCCTCGCTCCATGACGGCGGCGGCGATGGCCGCCTTGGAGTCGAACTGCCAGTAGATCGAGCTCTTCTGGATCCCGGAGGCCTTGATGATGGCCGAGATGCTCGCGCCGTCGTAGCCGTACTCGGACATGAGCCGCGAGGCGGTGTCGAGGATCTCCTCCCGCACCCGCAGGCCCTGCGCGTTCCGTCGCACGCCGTCGGTCTCCGCGGTCGTCGCCATGCGCCGATCGTAGTGAAGGCGGGCCGCTTGACAGATCACCGGATGGCACTACAGTTCTCCAGAACTGACTGGACCGGTCGGTTCAGAAATGGGTGGGAGGGCGCGATGAGCAAGGCCCAGTACGACGCGGACGTCGCGGTCGTGGGATACGGACCGAGTGGCGCGATCGCCGCCAGTCTGCTCGGGAAGGCCGGCGTCTCGACGGTCGTGCTCGAGAGGGACAAGGACCTCTACGCGCGGGCCCGTGCCGTCACCGTCAACGACTGGACGCTGCGGATCCTCCAGGAGCTCGGCATCGCCGAGCGGGCCAAGCAGGACATGGACGTGATGCCCGCGGTCAGCTGGACGACCTACCAGCACAAGCTGGTCTTCCGCCTGGTGCAGAAGCCCGACGTGCTCGGCCATCCGACCGCGATGATGATCTACCAGCCGGAGATGGAGGCGGTGGTCCGCGAGAACGCCAACCGGTACGACGCGCTCGACGTCCGCTTCGGTCACGCGTTCACCGGCCTCGAGCAGGACGCCGGCGGCGTGACGGTCCACGTCACGGACGACGGTGGCAGCGACTACTCGCTGCGGGTCCGCTACGTGATCGGCGCCGACGGCGGCTCGAGCCCGGTCCGCGAGGCGCTCGGGCTCTCGATGGCCGGCACCACGCGGCCACGCCGCTGGCTGGTCATCGACGGCGAGGTCCTCGACCCCTGGCCCGGCTCCGACGAGCTCGTCTTCTGGTCCGACCCGGTGCGCCCGGTCGTCGACATCTCGCTCGCGAAAGGCAACCACCGCTGGGAGATCCCGCTCGGACCGGGCGAGACCGACGCCGACTACGACACCGAGGGCGCGGTGTGGGAGCGGCTGCAGGCGCTGGGCATGGACGAGTCCCGCGCCCGCATCAAGGGCTGGGCCTTCTACAGCCACCACCTGCGCCACCTCGAGGGCTGGCGGCGCGGTCGGGTCGTGCTCATCGGCGACGCCGCCCACCTGATGCCGCCGTGGGCGGGCCAGGGCATGCAGTCGGGGATCCGTGACGCGCACAACCTCGCCTGGAAGCTGGCGGCGGTGTGCCGCGGCGTCGTCGACGACAGCCTGCTCGACACCGTCGAGGCGGAGCGATGGCCGCACGTCCGGCTGCTGACCGAGATGTCGGTCCGGCTCGGCATGTTCATCGAGGCCGACCGGCCGGCGCTCGTCGCCGTGCGGAACACGGTCGGGCCGTGGGCGCGGCACCTCCCCTTCTGGAACCGCGTCCTCCAGCCGAGCAACGCCACCAACCGGTTCACCGACGGCTGGGTCACCGGCCGACCGGGTCGGCGCAACGCCCTGGGCCGGATGGTCCCGCAGCCGTCGGTCTTCGACCGACAGGGCGGCGAGCACCTGCTCGACGACCTGGTCGGGGACGGCTTCGTCGTCCTGGGCGCCGACCTCGATCCGCGCGAGGTGATGAGCCCCGAGCAGGTCGACGCCTGGACCCGCCTCGGCGCCGGGTTCCGGACGGTGCGGACCGGGTTCGCGACCTCCGACGGCCCGGACGACGTCATCGACCACACGGGCGTGCTGACCCGCTGGATGAGGCGACACCGGGCCGCCGTGATCGTCATGCGCCCCGACCGCTTCGTCGCCGCGACGGACACCACCGGGCTCGACACCCCCGACGGGGTGCGGCGCACCGAGCCCGCCGTACCCGCCCCTGCCCTGCGATGACCGGGAGAGACCCGATGGACCTGATGACCTCCGACGTGCCGGTGGGCGACTGGACGATCCGCACCCACCAGGCCGGCGACCCGGCCGACCCGACGATCCTCTGGCTGCACGGGTCGGGTCCGGGCGTGAGCGCCCTGTCGAACTGGCAGGCGCTGATGACCACGATGCCCGGCTACCACCACGTCGCGCCCGACGTCCTCGGCTTTGGCGACTCCTCCCACCCCGAGGACCTGCCGTTGGGCGTCGCCGACTCGGCGGCCCTGCGCGCCCGGGCGATGCTGCAGCTGCTCGACGTGCTCGACGTCCCCCGCGCCCACCTCGTCGGCAACTCGATGGGTGGGATGATCGCGCTCCTGCTGCTGCAGGATCAGCCCGAGCGCTTCGACCGCGCGATCCTCATGGGCAGCGCGGGCGAGCCGACCGCCGACCTGATCAAGATGATCACCTACTACGACGACCCGTCGCCCAGGGCCATGCTCGACCTGATGGGGCGGTTCCTGCACGATCCGGGCCGCTACGGCGACGACCTCGACCAGATCGCCGCCGACCGCGCTGAGATCGCGGCCCGCGGGGACATCCGGCGCTCGCACCTGCGCACCTTCAGCCCGGACGGCCCGCTCCTCGTCTTCGACGTGGAGACGCTCACGGGCATCGACCACGAGGTGCTGCTGGTGCACGGTCGCGAGGACCGCATCATCCGCAAGGAGTCGTCGTACTACCTCGCCGACCTGCTGCCCAACGCCCAGCTCCACGTCCTGCCCCACGCCGGGCACTGGGTGCAGATCGAGCAGGTCGACCGCTTCCGCGCGCTGGCCACCCTGTTCCTCGGCGCCACCGCCAGCGACACGACGGGCAGCGCGGCATGAACGACGTCTTCGGCAGCGTCCACCTCGGCTACCTCGTGGTCGAGACGCAGCGGCTCATCGACTGGCGACGGTTCGGCGCCGACGCCATCGGCCTGCACGTCGACGAGATCGCCCCGGACACCACCCGGTTCCGACTCGACGACCACGAGTGCCGGTTCCTGCTGCAGCGCGGCCCGGCCGAGGACGTCACCGCATTGGGCTGGCAGGTCGACGACCACGAGACCTTCGACGTGATCCTCGGTCGGGTGACATCGCGCGGCCTGCCGGTCCAGGAGGGTACGCCGGACGAGTGCGCCCTGCGCGGGGTCGAACGGCTGTGGCGGTTCCCCGGGCCCAAGGGTGCGGCGACGGAGATCTTCACCACCCCGCTCACGACGCCGAGCCCCCTGGTCATGCGCAACGCGGCGTTCGTCACCGGGGACAGCGGCATGGGCCACGTCGCGATCACGTCCAAGGACGTCCTCGGCATGCACAGCTACTACGGCACGCTCTTCGACGCCCGCCTCTCCGACTTCATCCTCGAGCGGATCGGCCCGATGGACCTGCGCATCCGCTTCCTACGGGTCAACGAGCGCCACCACTCCGTCGCCGTCGCCGGCGTGCAGCGGCTCGCGGTCGACCCCATCCGCACGGTGGTCCAGCACGTCAACGTGCAGGTCGCCGAGCTCGACGACATGGTCGCCGCCTACGAGCGCGTCACCGCCGAGGGGTTCAAGATCGTGTGGTCGGTCGGCCAGCACCCCAACGACCGGTCGATCTCCTTCTACTGCCAGACCCCGTCGGGCTTCGAGCTCGAGGTCGGCTGGAGCCCGTTGGTCGTGACCGAGGCGCTCGAGTCCACCTGGGAGCCGACCACCTACCAGGGCATCTCGCTGTGGGGCCACACCCCGGTCGGCGAGGACATCGTCCACAAGATGGCCATGGTCCGGAACGCGCTGCGCTCGGCCCGCCGGGCCGAGGTCACCGTCCCCGAGCTCCGCGACCCGGCAACGGTGCCTGCCTGAGCCCTCAGCGTCGACACGAGTCGACGAGTGCGTCCCTGTTGCCCACCCGCGCCTATCGCGGTGGCGTGCGGCCGCTGAGCCTTCAGGCGCGGATCAACCGTGCCTCGCGGCCTGTTGGCTGAAGTGCCGAGGTCCCGCCGAGTCGGCCGGTGACCGTTCGTTGTGGATGCTAGCCAGCTGGACGCCTGTCTGGGCGGCGGGCAAGTGCCCAGCGAGAATGTCGAGACGGACCAGCAACTCTTCGACGCGGGTCCTGATCTCGTCGCGGATCGGTCGGACGTCGTCGAGGCCCAGGCCGTGCGGGTCGGTGAGCGCCCAGTCCTCGTAGCGCTTGCCGGGGAAGAGTGGGCAGGCGTCGCCGCAGCCCATGGTGACCACGACGTCGGCCGCGCGCACGGTCTCGTCGGTCCAGGGCTTGGGGAACTCCTGTGAGATGTCGATGCCGACCTCGGCCATCGCCGCGATGGCGGTCGGGTTCACCTCCTCGCCGGGCTCCGAGCCGCCCGACCACCCGATGGCCCGGTCTCCGGCCAGGGCCTGGAAGCAGCCCAGCGCCATCTGCGAGCGGCCGGCGTTGTGGGTGCACAAGAACAGCACGACGGGCCGGTTGTCGTTCAGGGTGCCGTCGACCTTGCTGAGGGCGGTCAGGCGTTCGCGGGTGAAGCGTTCGGCGAGTAGCGGCAGCCAGGTCCGGATCTTGCCGGTCCCGACGAGCTCGGCGTAGGAGGAGAGCAGGATCCGCCCGACGGTCTCGGTGCCGAAGGTGCCTTCGAACGTGCGCTGAAGCCGTTCGGCCGCCTCGTGAAGCGCTGCACCTCCTTCGGGTGGGACCTCGTCGTAGTCACTATCGGGGCTCATCGCGTGCTCCCGGCGGTCTTGTCTGTGCGGATGCGGGGGGCGAGCTGGGTGACGCGTTCGCTGATCGCGTCGAGGGCGGCGGTGAATGCCTGGTCGGTGTCGGTGCGGGCGGGGTCGGGGATCGACCAGTGGAAGTGGGGGTGGGCGAGGTCCCCGAGCTCCTCGTTGACCGAGTCGCAGACCGAGACGATGACGTCGTCGGGTGCGAGAACGTCCTCGATCGCCTGGGGGGCGGATTGCACGATCTTGAGTCCGGCGCGACGTGCGGCCTTCGTGGCCCGGGGATTGATCCGCTCGGCGGGGTGGGTGCCGGCCGAGGCGCTGGGGACCTCGCTGCGGGTGTGCCACACCGCCTGGGCAAGCACGGATCGTGCGGAGTTGTGGGTGCACACGAACACGACCCGCGGTGCGGTGAGTGGCTCCGGCTGGGGAAGCAACTCGTCGAGAGCGCCCGAGACGAGCTGGACATAGGTGCGGCGGCGGTCGTTCTGGGAGTGCGCCCGGGTCACGACCCCGGCCGACTGAAGGACCTTCAGGTGGTGGGCGAGCAGGTTCCCGGGCACCTGGAGAGCACTCGACAGCGCGTCCGGTGAGAGGTCCTGGGTCTGCAGCAGGTCGACGACTCCGAGCCGGATCGGCTCTCCCAACGCGGCCAGCACGCGAGCACGCTCGACCCGCCCGGCTCGGATGATCGTCGACTGGTCGCTCTCCAACCGATGCGACGTGCTTCGCTCAGCATTCATTGACTCAACTATCTTTGATCTTTCTGACCCTGTCAACTACTGTTCGGACGTCGAACCGTAGAGGAGACCGTTGATGTCCCACCCGCTCGCACGACGCGCAGCAGCCGAGTTCCTCGGCACCGCGCTCCTGGTCGCCGCCGTGGTGGGGTCCGGGGCCATGGGGACCTCGCTGTCCGACGACCTCGCCGTGGTCCTCCTGGTGAACGCCGTTGCCACCGTGGCTGCACTGGGCACCCTGATCTGGATGCTGGGTCCGATCTCGGGAGCCCACTTCAACCCGGTCGTCACCGGCGTCGAGGCGGCCCGCCGGGAGATCTCGTTGAAGGAGGCGGGGCTCTACGTGGCCGCCCAGGTGAGCGGCGCCCTGGGTGGGGTGGCCTTGGCGAACGTGATGTTCGACCTGCCCGCGTGGCAGGCCTCGACCCACGAGCGCACCGGGTTCCCCACGTGGCTCGGCGAGGTCGTCGCGACCGCGGGCCTACTGCTGGTCATCGGCGCCCTGACCCGCACCGGACGCGGACATCTCGGACCGGCGATGGTGCCCGCGTGGATCGGCGCGGCCTACTTCTTCACCTCCTCGACGTCGTTCGCGAACCCCGCGGTCACCATCGGGCGCTGCCTGACCGACACCTTCTCCGGCATCGCACCCGCCAGCGTCCCCCTGTTCGTCGTCTTCCAGATCCTCGGCGCCGGCATCGGAGCCCTGCTCACCGAGCTGTTCTACCCCCGGCCCGGCGAGGCGGAGCCGCTGGACCTCCCCGACGCCATCGATCGCAGCAGCACCGCCCCGTCCGTACCCACCTCGCAGTCACCTCCCCGAGACGAGAGTCCAATCCCATGACCCACAAGCCTTCGGTCCTGTTCGTGTGCGTCCACAACGCCGGCCGCTCCCAGATGGCGGCCGCCTACCTCACCCACCTCGCCGGTGACCGGGTCGAGGTCCGCTCCGCCGGATCCGCCCCCGCCGACTCCGTCAACCCAGCTGTGGTCGAGGCCCTGCTCGAAGAGGGCATCGACATCCGCGCCGAGGTTCCCAAGGTGCTCACCGACAAGGCGGTCGAGGAGTCCGACGTGGTCATCACGATGGGCTGCGGCGACGTCTGCCCGATCTACCCCGGAAAGCGCTACGAGGACTGGAAGCTGGCCGACCCCGCCGGGCAGGGCGTCGACGCGGTCCGTCCCATCCGCGACGAGATCCGCGGCCGGATCGAGGCCCTGATCGCCGAGATCGCCCCCGCCGTGGCCTCCGCCTGACGGCCGGCCCCGTCCCCACCCTCACCGGCACCGCACGACCCAGCCATTGTGCCGCATGAAACAGTGGTCGCTGTTGAAACCAGTTGGGACTGTTGGATAGGGTCGGGGTATGCGCACCACCCCACAGGCTGCCCCAGCGGCACGGGCCAGGCAGATCGCGCCGGTCCTGAAGGCCCTTTCCGATGAGAACCGGCTGACGATCCTGCTCGCCGTGGCCGACCGAGAGTCGTCGGTCACCGAGCTCACCGCAGCCACCGGGCTGGGGCAGACCCTGGTCAGCCACCACCTCAAGGCGCTGCGGGACAACGGCCTCGTGGTCGCGACCCCGGTCGGTCGCAGCAACGTCTATTCGTTGTGCTGCGAGGCGATGGCCGAGCCCGTCGCCCTGCTCTCCACCCTCGCCCGCGCCTCCGACTGCCCGACCGACTAGAAGGACCCGTCATGTCCGTGCACGAACCCGACCAGATCCGCACCGCGGTCCAGGAGCGCTACGCCGAGGCCGCCCGCAGCACCTCGTCGTGCTGCGGGCCGTCCACGTGCGGCCCGTCGACCGACAGCGACCCGTTCGGGCAGTCCCAGTACGACGACGAGGCCCGCGGCGTCCTCCCCGAGGAGGCCCTGGTCGCCTCGCTCGGCTGCGGCAACCCCACCGTGCTGGCCGACCTGCGGCCCGGCGACGTGGTCCTGGACCTCGGATCCGGGGGCGGCATCGACGTTCTGCTGTCCGCACGCCGCGTGGCGCCCGGTGGCATGGCCTACGGCCTGGACATGACCCCGGAGATGCTCGAGCTCGCGAACGCGAACAAGGCACGGGCCGGCGTCGAGAACGTCGAGTTCCTCCTCGGCAGCATCGAGGACATCCCGCTGCCCGACGACTCGGTCGACGTGATCATCTCCAACTGCGTCGTCAACCTGTCCGCCGACAAGGACCAGGTCTTCGCCGAGGCGTTCCGGGTGCTGCGACCCGGCGGCCGGATCGCCATCTCCGACATCGTCCTGTCTCGTCCGCTCTCCGCCGACCTCACCGCGGTCATGGCACTGTGGACCGGCTGCATCGCCGGCGCGCTCACCGAAGACGACTGCGCGCGCGGCCTGAGCAGCGCCGGCTTCGGCGACGTCAGCATCGAGGCCACGAACGTCTTCGGCCGCGCCGAGCTCGAAGGCCTCGTCGCCGGTCTCTCCCCCGCGGACCTCGACACCGACCTCGACATCGAGGCCACCATCACCGAGTTCGACGGCGTCATCCGCAGCGCGTCGATCCGCGCCACCAAGCCCGGCGCCCCGACCGCCCAAGAGGAGACCCACGTGCCCACGATCCGCGTCTACGAGCCGGCCCTGTGCTGCAACACCGGGGTGTGCGGCCCCGACCTGGACCAGAGGTTGGTCGACTTCACCGCCGACCTCAACCACCTGGCCGAGCGTGGGGCGGACATCGCACGCCACAACCTGGCCAACGACCCCGGGGCCTTCGTCGCGGAGGAGTCGGTGCGCGCCTTCTTGCAGGTGGCCGGATCCGAGGGTCTTCCCCTGACCACCGTCGACGGGGTCACCGTGATGACCGGCACCTACCCGACACGCGAGCAGCTGCTGCGGTTCGCCGACCTCGATGATGCGCCGGTGACTGTCCCCGCCGGAGCCACCGACCTGGGACTCACCGACACCAGCAGCTGCGGTTGCGGCCCAACCAGCTGCTGCTGACCTGCCATGCAGTTCCTCCAGGACCCTCCCAACTTCCTGTTCTTCACCGGCAAGGGCGGCGTCGGGAAGACCTCGATCGCCTGTGCCACCGCCATCACCCTGGCCGAGCAGGGGCGTCGGGTGCTGCTGGTCAGCACCGACCCGGCCTCCAACGTCGCGCAGGTCCTCGGCGTCGCGATCGGCAACAGCATCACCGCGATCGAGGACGTCCCGGGACTGGACGCCCTCGAGATCGACCCGGAGGAGGCCGCCGAGGCCTACCGCGAACGCATCGTCGGCCCCGTCCGAGGCATCCTGCCCGAGAAGGAGATCGCCTCGATCACCGAACAGCTCTCCGGCTCCTGCACCACCGAGGTCGCCTCGTTCAACGAGTTCACCGCCCTCCTGACCGCACCCAGCGTGCCCGGCGGCTACGACCACGTCGTGTTCGACACCGCCCCCACCGGCCACACCGTCCGCCTCCTGCAGCTACCCGGCTCCTGGACCGACTTCCTCGAATCCGGCAAGGGAGACGCGTCCTGCCTCGGGCCGCTCGCCGGGCTCGAGAAGCAGCGTTCGACCTACGCCGACGCGGTCAACGCCCTCCAGGACGCGACCCGCACGCGGCTGGTGCTCGTGGCCCGAGCCCAGACCTCGTCCCTGGCCGAGATCGACCGCACGAACCACGAGCTCGGCCAGATCGGCATCCACGCCACCCACGTCATCATCAACGGCGTCCTGCCCGAGCAAGCCGGCGAGGAAGAGCTGGCCCGAACCATCTGTGCCCGCGAGCAAGCCGCGCTCGGCGCGATGCCGGCCGCCGTGGCCGCGCTCCCTCGCGACGTCATCGGTCTCCGCGCCACCAACATGGTCGGCTCGTGCGCCCTGCGCTCGCTGCTCACCCCATCCCCCGGCGACCTGGAGGATGCTGAAGACGCCGCGAGCACGCCTCCGCTGCCCGGTCCACTCGGCGTTCTCGTCGACCAGATCGAACAGGATGAGCACGGCCTGGTGCTGTGCATGGGCAAGGGCGGCGTCGGCAAGACCACCGTCGCCGCCGCCATCGCCGTGAGCTTGGCCCGCCGCGGCCACGCCGTGCACCTCACGACCACGGATCCCGCCGCGCATCTGGAGGAGACCCTGCACGGCACGGTCGAGGGGCTGAGGGTCTCGCGCATCGACCCCGTCCAGGCCACCCAGGAGTACCGCGACCGCATCATCGCCACCAAGGGCAAGAACCTCGACGACGTGGGCCGGGCCAACCTCGCCGAAGACCTGCTCTCCCCCTGCACCGAGGAAGTCGCCGTCTTCCACCAGTTCTCCAAGGCGGTCAGCGAGTCGCGCCGACAGTTCGTGGTCATCGACACCGCCCCCACCGGCCACACCCTGCTCCTGCTCGACGCGGCCGGCTCCTACCACCGCGACGTGATGCGACAGATGGGCGACACCGCACACCTCACCACGCCTCTGATGCGCCTTCAGGACCCCCAGCAGACCAAGATCATCCTGGTGACCCTCGCAGAGCCGACCCCGGTCGCCGAGGCCCGAAACCTGCAAGCAGACCTCGAACGTGCCGGCATCCGCCCCTGGGCGTGGGTCATCAACAACTCGATGCTCGCCGCCCGCCCGGAGTCACCCTTCCTCCGCGCCCGCGCACGCGGCGAGGCAGAGCAGATCGCCACCGTGGAAGCCCTCACCAACCGAGTCGCCATCGTCCCGGTCCTCGTCGACGAACCGGTCGGCGAATCGCGGCTCGCCGCGCTGGCCGAGGGAGCGGTGTCAGAACCGGTCGGCTGAACGAGACCGCCTCGCAATGTCTCGACCAGGTCAGGCCAGGCGGCGATCACGGTCACGTGGTCGATGGTGTTCCACGCTGCCACCGCGCGATGAGAGCAGTGGTCGCGACGATGGCGGCTGCGCCGATCCATTGACGCGGCTCCAGCCGTTCCCCGATCAGGTACCCGGCAGCGAGCCCGAAGACCGGGATGAGAGGGAGGAACGCCGCGGCGTAGGCGGCTGGGACGTGACGGAGCCCGGTCACGAAGAACGCGAAGCCCAGCCCGTAGTACAGCACTCCCGAAACGGCCGCCCCTGCCCAGACACCGGCGCTGTGGCCAGCAAGGTCCCAGCCGGTTCCGCCGACCAGGGCAACGCCGGTGGCGAGCAGCACGGCGAACGTCAACGCCGCAACCTGTTGGACGAGCGCCACCGTGAGCGAGGCGTCGTCGAGCAGAAGGCGGCGGGTCAGCACCGTGTACGCGGCGCAGAACCCGACCGACACTAGGGTCAGGGTGACACCAGTCGCGGCACCGGCGGCACCGGGCTGGTAGACGACGAAGACCACCCCGAGCACCGCGACGGCGACTCCGGCGGCGAGCCTGGGAGAGACGTGTTCGCGCAGCACCAGCGTGGCCAGCACCAGGATGACGACGGGTTCGGTCGCCCACAGCAGCACGTACATGCTGGCGGTGATGGTGGTCAGACCGACCAGACCCAACGCGTAGGCGACTCCGGGGTTGAGGACTCCCAGCCCGGCCAGGCGCCGCAGCTGCGGAGACCAGGCGAATCGGTCGTGGCGGACCAGACTGAGGCCGAGCAGGAACAAGCAGCTGGCTGTGAGCTGGAGGGGCAACAGGGTCAGCGGCGAGATGTCGTCGACGACCTGCTTTGAGGCGACGGTGCCGAGACCCCAGCAGGCTGCGGCGGCCACCAACGCTGGGACAGCGAGCCGCGCCGGGGCAGGGCGCGACGAGACGAGATGGGACATGACGATGCTCCGAACAAGGAGGGACGGCGGGCAGGACTGTGCGCGGGGCGCCGGTGAGGGCGCAGGGGCGTCAGTTCGCGGGTTCCTCGCTGTCGCAGCAGTCGTAGGCGGGCAGCCGACAAGCTCTCGTCGGTCGTCCTGAGCAGAACTGCCCTGCCATGACTGTCACGCTACTCTCCCCGGCCGCGGCAAGGCTGCGAACCGGTCATCGGCGAAACGTACTTGCCACTGTCGAGCCAGCGGAACATGGCGGACATGTCCTCGACGAACCGGACGCCGCCGCTGACCTGCAGGCCTGGCGGAGCCGGCACGACGGTCGTCGAACCCGGGGCAGCATCGCAACGACCGCTCGAGGATGTGGCTCCGAGCGTCGCGCGCCAGCGCGCCATGAACGACGAGACGACCTGTGTCTGCGCACTTCCGCGGACACAGGTCGCCTGAGTCTGGTTGGTGGAGCTGCGGGGAATCGAACCCCGGTCCTCGAGCGTCGATCCAGGTCTTCTCCGGGTGCAGTCCGTGATGTCGCTTTTCTCGGCCTCGGGGCTCGCACGGACACGTCCCCGACAGGCTCAGTCACGGAATAGTCCCGCTCACCCTCCGCGACACGGAGTGAGCAGCAAGTCTCCTAGATGACGCCAGGGTCCGGGCCGGAGACGGATACCCGGTCTGACGCTTCGATCACCGCTCAGGCGGCGAGAGCGAAGGAACTGCGCTTAGCGTTGGCAGTTATTGGTTCCCAGCGATCGTTTACGAGATGACGCTGGCTCCTCGACCCGCTTCCCCTGGAACTAACGTCCCAAGTCGAAACCGATCAGCCCCTCTTGAGTTGTGATGCCAGTCTACGGGGACAACCCCGGCGAGGCATCAGGGATTCCCGAGCCACGCGCGCAGGGCGGGCACGCCGTCGCCCTCCAGCCGGTCCAGCAGCGCCGGTCGTCCGCACAACACCAGGGCGACCGCTGCCGCGGGGCCGCGGGCCGCCCGCCCGGTGCCGTGCGACCAGTCCAGGTCGGTGGCGGTCCACCGCACGCCGGGACATCCCTTCGGGACGAACCCGCGGGTCGCCGCGCTCGACGCCAGGAAGCCGAGGACGTCGCGCCACGGCTCCAGAGGTACGGCGGCGTCCACTCCGAGGGGGACGACGATGTCCTGGGTGTGGATGCGTAGGTCCGTGAACGGCGCGTGCCAGTCCATGGTGGGCGGGGTGAACCGGTGCTCGGCGTACTCACGCAGCCAGTCGGCCACCTGCTCGGGCTCGGCGTCGGCGCGCCGGGCGACCAGCCACTGGTTGGCGCGGTCGAAGCGGCCCAGCGCCCGGACCATCGCCTCGAGGAACGTGAGCGTCGAGGTCGACGGGCCGCTGGTCAGGTGCACGGCGACCTCCTTGACGGTCCAGGCGCCGCACAGGCTCGGCGTCGCCCACTGCTCGGGCGTCAGGGTGTCGAGGAGGTCGGCGAGCGAGCGACGCTCGGCGGCGATCAGGTCCCAGTGGTCCACGGCGTCAGTATCGCGACCAGGGGCTCAGGAGGCGATCGCCGCGAGACCCGGTCGCACCAGCACCAGCGGCTGGTCCGAGGTGATCGAGGTGCGCGGCCAGCGCCGGACGTACGCCCCGAGCGCGGCGTCGTACCCGGGATCGCCGGGCACGAGCAGGCGGGCCGACGCGGGGCCCCAGTCGCCCTCGCGCAGGATCTCGACCGGGGTGAGCGAGCCCTCGACGTTGTGCCACCAGGTCTTGCGCTCGGGGTGACCGGGCACGACCACCAGACCGGCGGACGCGACGGCGTACTGGACCGGGAAGCGGTACTGGCGCCCGGAGACCTTGCCCCGCACGCCCAGGCCGATGAGGTTCCGCTGCACTCCGGTGGGCCTCGGCGATGCCAGGAGCGCCAGCACCGCCCGGCTCGAGGCCGACGCTCCGGAGAGGGATGGCAGGAACAGCCCCGAGACGAGCCCGAGCGCCGTGCCGGCGACCGCGCCCGTGACCGCTCCCGTGAGGAGCACGGTCGCGGTCGACCAGTCCGCGTCGGGAAGCGTGGCGCCGATGAAGATCAGCGCCATCGCGAGGGGCCAGGCCGCGGTGTTCGCGACCACCCAGCGCCAGGGGTGCCGCACGGCGCCCCGGAGGGCGGCTGCCTGGGCGGCGCCGAGGACGGCACCCATCACCAGCCCGAGAGCGATCGCCCCCGAGACGACGAGCAACACGGAAGGCTGCTCGGCGTCACCTCCACCACCCAGGACTGACGGCGCGGACGCCGCGGCCCAGCCCAACCCGGCGACGATGACGGTCGCCGCCAGGTAACGCGCTCGAGCCAGTGTCGGGGCCACCGGGGCCAGGGCGCTCGCCTGGGCGATGCCCAGGGCCGTTCCCTCCACCAGTCCGCCGGCGACGACCACACTCAGCGCCGCAGGACCGGTCAGCCCGTCGGAGACCCTCGACGCCCCTGCCGCGGCCGTCATCCCCACCGTCTCGGCCGCCGCACACGCGACGACCCAGGAACGGTACGACGACGCCCGATCAAGGCGGACACCGGTCTCGAGCACCTCCTCAGTCCACTCCCCCACCCACCCCGGATGCAGGGTCGAAGGTCACCCCCCGGACGCCGTCGGTCCCGGCCCAGGACCTCGGCCGGTAGTCGGGCCTTCGGGCTTTCGGGTCGTGTGCCTGAGAACGCGCTCCAGCGCGTTCTCAGGCACACGACCTGACGCACCGCCGTCCGGTCGGACGAGGCACCCACTAGCCGGCTGTAGGGCGGACGCCGAAGAGCGCGACGCCGTTGTGCCAGCACACCGCGCGGAGCCAGTCGTCGCCGAGGTCGAGCCGGGCCAGGCCCTCGAGCTGGTGGGCGTAGGGATAGGGGATGGTCGGGAAGTCGGTGCCGAGCAGCACCTTCGACTCGAGGTCCCGCAGCCGCGGGACCAGGTCGGGCGGGTACGGCGGGAAGAAGTCGGTGAACACCATGGTCGTGTCGAGGTGGACCCGCTCGTAGCGCTCGGCCAGGTCGAGGAACTCCGAGCTCTCCGGAGCGCCCAGGTGCGCGATCACCAGCGTGAGCCGCGGGTAGCGGCGCAGCAGCCGCTCGGTCGAGGCCGGGCCGGTGAAGTCGTTGCCGACCGGCCCGGAGCCGGCATGCACGACGATCGGCGTGCCCGCGTCCTCAAGGGACCCCCACACCTCGTCGAGCAGCGGGTCGTCGAGGTGGAACTCCCCCACCTGCAGGTGCACCTTAAACAGCTCGACGCCGTCGGCGACCAGCTCGGCGACGTACGACGCCGCCTGCTCCTCGGGGTAGAACGTCCCCGACCACAGCGACTCGGGGACCTCGCGCGCGAAGCCGGCCGCCCAGTCGTTGAGATAGGTCGCGACGCCGGGCTTGTGGGCGTAGGGCAGCGTCGGGAAGCGGCGCACCCCCATCGCGCGCAGGATCTCCACCCGCTCGGCGTGGTCCTGGCGGTAGCGGATCGGCCACTCCCGACCGATCTTCGGCCCTGCCGAGTCGAAGACGGCGTACACGGCGCGCTGGATGTTGGGCGGCAGGAAGTGGACGTGGCTGTCGACGAGGCCGGGAAGGCCGAGCTCCTGCCAGAAGGCGCGGACCTCGGCGACGTCGGGCCAGCGGTCGGGGTGGTCAGTCACGCATGCCCTTGAGCCGGCGGCCGACGGCCTGCTCGGTCTCGCGCTTGGCGGTCCGCTCGGCGATGGCGTGCCGCTTGTCCCACGACTTCTTGCCCTTGGCCAGCGCGATCTCGACCTTGGCGCGACCGTCCTTGAAGTAG
>ERZ724513.390-NODE-390-length-20851-cov-4.918638_pt1 | contig 20851 bp, 18 predicted proteins | sample MGYA00376046_ERZ724513 | MGnify/ENA primary metagenome ERZ724513 (study PRJEB28724, sample SAMN07190883) | activated sludge metagenome | isolation source: activated sludge of sewage treatment plant in Hong Hong | place: Hong Kong | collected 2016-03-17 ...
GGGTTGATCACCCCGCTGCTCTACAAACTCAGCCAGGGCGGTGATTACAGCCAGTACTTCCGCGACGTCAAGGTCGGCACCAGTTCCCGCAAACCGAAGACCGCAGTCGCCAAGACCCCGGCCGGCGGTGCCGCCCAGCCGGGCTATGACCTCGCGACCGGCCTCGGCTCGCTGCGGGCCACCGCCTTCGCCGACGCGGTCGCCGCGATGGCACCTTGACCACACCCGGTCCTGCAGGCGTAAGCTTTCTTTCGTGGCCCTGAGGTCTAACCAGAACCTGCCCCCCGGTCCCCGCCTGCCGAGCCCGATGCAGACGTTCGGCTGGTGGGCTCGACCAACCGGCTTCCTCGACAGGGCGAGGCGCAAGTACGGCAAGAGCTTCACGGTCCGGCTGGCCGCCCAGGATCCGTTCATCGTGGTCTCCGACCCGGATGAGATCAAGCAGGTCTTCACCGCTCCCCCGGACGTTCTCCACCCCGGAGAAGGCACCCGGATTCTTGAACCGATCGTCGGCCCGAACTCGATCCTCCTCCTCGACGAGGGTGCTCACATGACGCAGCGCAAGCTGGTCCTGCCGGCCTTCCACGGCAAGCGCATGGCCGGTCTCGAACCGCTCGTCGCGGACGTGACCCGGGAACAGATCGCAGCCTGGCCGCGGGGCGCATCGGCCCCGATCCACCCGCGCATGCAGCGGCTCACCCTCGAGGTGATCCTCGCCGCCGTGTTCGGAGTCCGGACCGGTGAGCGACTCGACCCGCTGCGCCAGTCACTGACCGAAATGCTGGATTTCGGCATGAACCCGCTCAGCCTGCTGCCGCCGGCCCGGCGGGCCCCGTTCGGCCGGGGTCCCTGGGCGAAGTTCCTCAAGGTCCGGGCCAGGACCGACGAGCTGATCTACGGCGAGATCCAGGATCGGCGCGACCGCGGCGACGAGGGTGGCAGCGAGATCATCAACTCGCTGATCGGAGCCCACCACGAAGACGGTTCGCCGATGACCGACGAGGAGATTCACGACGAGCTGATGACCCTGCTGGTGGCGGGTCACGAAACGACCGCGACCCAGCTCGCCTGGACGATCGAAAGACTGACCCGCGAGCCCCGGGTCCTGGAAACGCTGGTCGAGGCGGTCGACAACGGTGACGGCGACCCCTACCTGACCGCGGTGATCCGCGAGAGCCTGAGGCTGCGGCCGGTGCTGCTGAACGCCGCCCCCCGCACGGTCAAGAAGCCGATCGAGGTCGGCGGCCGGACCTATGTGCCGCGGGTTCACCTGCTGGCCAGCGCCTGGCTGGTCCAGCACGACGCCGACATCTACCCGGACCCCTACGCCTTCCAGCCCGAACGCTTCCTCGAGTCAGATCCCGGCACCTACACCTGGATTCCCTTCGGGGGCGGTCGTCGGCGCTGCGTCGGAGCCACGTTCGCGCAGCTGGAAATGGCGATCGTGCTGCGCGAACTGCTCCGCACCACCGAGATCCGGGCCGGTGTCGACGGACCGGAAGCAACCCGCCGCCGGGCGATCACCGTGACCCCGGGCCGCGGAGCCGAAACGATCCTGACCGGCCGCTAGGGCAGGGCGATGAAGCGGACGCGGTAGTGGTCGTGGACCCTGCCGTCACGGTTCTTCATGGCGATCACGGCACCGTCTCGAACCGGGACGATCCTGGTCGGCTTCTTCAGCCGCCGCCTGTAACTCATGCCGCTGGCGACGTTGTATTCGTGAATCACCGGGCCGCGGTTCCAGGTGACCCGGTTGCTTCCTACCCCCAGGCCCTGGTAGTTGTCGCATTCGTACTTGAGTACGCCGCCCTTGCCGATCACCATCGATGAGTGCCGGTTCTTCCAGACGCGGATCCGGCCGTTGTCGGTCACGAACACGTCACCGTTCCAGCAGACTTTCCAGCTGTTTTCGAAACCGGCCGGGACGAAAGGCGGGGACTGGTAACGGAGTTTCACCCGGTCCAGGTTGGCCCGGTCGAAGTCATCGGGGATGCCACCGGGCGAGTCGATCGCTCCGGTCCGCCAGTTCACGTAGGCACGACCGCCGAGGCAGCCACCGGTCCCGGTGCAGGGCACGTTTCCCTCCACCCAGTACTTGCCGATCGAGAACCAGAAGCCGCTCTTGTTATGAGGGAGCTTCCTTGCCATGCCGCCGCGGGCCGAGGCGGTCCTGGTGATCCGCATGTGGTCCTTGTCCGCCTTGCCGCAGGTCAGCAGCACCCGGCCGCCGCCGATGTCAAGCGGCTGGCAGTCCTTCGCTCCCCGGATCAGGTTGGTCTTTTCGGTCCAGGTGTCCAGAACCGCCGGGACGCCCTTCGGGGTCAGGTAGGCGAAGTAGCGCACCCCGTCACTGGCCATCGGGGCCGAATCGATCGCCCGGGCCGCATTCGCGGTGGAAGCCAGTCCCAGTGCGCCGGCACCCAGCAGACCAAGCGAAAGAAGAAGGACTGCGGTTCTGCGAATGACCTGATTCATGGACGATGTGCCTCCCGGGTCGTAGTTGACGGCAACACCCTACTGCCGGCGTCAACCCCGGGGCCCGGAAGCTCATGAACCCGTTGATATGATGATTTCATATGAGTCGTCTGCTTTCAGTTTCACTCCCCGATGAGCTTGCCGACGAGATCGAATCGCTGGTCGAAGCTTCCGGCAAGAACAAGTCCGAACTTGTTCGCGACGCCCTCCGGCGACAGATCAGGCTGGAACGGGTCTACTCGGTCCGGCGCCTCGGGCAAAGCCGCGCCGAGACGGCCGGAATCGGACCCGAGGATGTCGAGGATCTGATTGACCGGTTCCGCAAAGAGTGATTCTTCAACAAGGATCGCCTGTGACACCAACGTGATGGTTTCGGCCTTCATCGCGGGCGGCCCGCCCGGCCGGGTGATCGAGGAAGCAGCTGACGGAAGCCTCGGGCTTGTCCTGCTTGAACCGGTCCTGAACGAATTGACACGAATCCTCCCGGCAAAGTTCGACTTCGATACCGCTGAACTGCGCCAGTTACTCGATCTGCTCGCTGACATCTCGGTGGATGCACAGGGACCGCCAGCCGGGCCCCCGGAGCCGGTCACCGGTGACCCGGACGATGACCTGATCCTCGCCTGCGCCGTCGAATCGTCGGCCACCCTGCTCGTCTCCGGGGACCGGCGGCACCTGTTGCCGGTGGATCGGCACCGGGGAGTCCGGATCCTCACACCGCAGGCCTTGCTGGCAGAACTCAGGTCCTGACCCGCGCTTCCGGGTCAGGCTCGGGTTCCGGGTCAGGCGCGGGTCCGGCGGCGCAACCTGCCACCGGACCAGCGCCGGGCAAGTTCCCGGACGAGCGGATCGGGATCGTCACTGAACTTGCCCGCCAGATAGTCGTTGGCGATCGAAGGGTTCCAGGACAGCATCGCGAGCACGACGTAGCGGACCACCCGGTCTTCGTGCCCGGCGAACCCGGTGATCGTCGGGATGTCAAGCTCGTCCCGGCGATGACCCAGGGCGATCAGCAGGTCGCAGAGTTCCTTCCGTTCCTCCACGCCGGGCAGCTCGAGCATCCGGCGAATCTCGCGGGCACCCATTCCGTGGGCGGGACTGGTCCTTCCCACCACTTCACGATCATCCGAGAAGAGGATCTCGTCATCCTCGGGACGGCCGAAGTTGATCATGCAGAAGGCCCTCCACTTCCCGATGCCGCCACTCCAGGGCTGGGTCGAGGAGATCAGATACGCGGAAGCCCACGGGTCTCCGTCCCACCAGGAGATCGACCTGACGCCGTCCCGTTCGACTTCGTCCCAGAGCAGGGCAAGCTGGACTCGCGCAGAGTCCCGGCTCCATGACTGGATCTCCCGGTCGATACGCCTCATGATCGTCTCCCGCTGGCAGCCTAAGGGTTCCGGCCGCGGCGGTGATTGTGCAGATCTCCCGCCCCGTCCGCGAACTAGAGTTACCGGTTCCGGGCACCCGCAACCGCAGGAACCAACGCCGTAGATGCCGAAACCGATTGGACAGAGTTCTCAGCGGTACATGCCGGGGCTGGACGGGCTGCGCGGCGTGGCCGTGCTGGCGGTCATCGCCTACCACCTCAAGATTGACTGGGCCTCGGGCGGACTGCTCGGCGTCGGGGTGTTCTTCACCCTCAGCGGTTACCTGATAACCGACATCCTGCTCGAGCGCTGGTCCGAGCGCCGGCTCGTGCTCAAGGAGTTCTGGCTGGCCCGGGCCAGGCGCCTTCTGCCCGCCCTGTTCGTGGTCCTGATCGTGGTCATGGCCTGGGTGACGATCGGCAACCCGGCCCAGCTCTCCACGCTGCGGGGCGAAACCGTCGCCTCGGCCCTCTTCTTCTCCAACTGGTGGTTCATCTTCCAGGACGTTTCGTACTTCGAACAGTTCGGCCCGCCTTCTCCGCTCGGGCACATCTGGTCCCTCGGGGTGGAGGAGCAGTTCTACATCTTCTGGCCGTGGATCCTGCTGGCGGGACTGGCCGTTTTCGGGGTTGGCCAGAAGGCACGGCGCGGCGTGCGGCAGCGGGTCCAGCCCCGGCTCGCCCTGGCCACCCTCGGTCTCGCTCTTGTCTCGATCATCCTGATGGCGGTCCTCTTCACGCCCGGCCCCGACTCGACCAGGGCCTACGAGGGAACCGACACCCGCGCCTTCGGCCTGCTGATCGGAGCCGCCCTGGCCATGGTCTGGCCGAGCCGGAGGCTGGTCGGCAAGGTCTCGCTTCAGGCCCGAAACACGCTCGACCTGGTCGGCGCGGTCGGCCTGGTCTCGATTCTCATCCTGATCGCGACCACCGACGAGTTCTCGCCCTTCATATACCGGGGCGGGCTGGTGCTGCTTTCGATCGCGACCGCGATGGTGGTCGCCTCGGTCGCCCATCCTTCCAGCCGGATGGGCCGCCTGCTGGGGTTCAGGCCGCTGCGCTGGATCGGAGTCCGTTCCTACGGCATCTACCTCTGGCAGTCCCCGATCATTCTGCTGACCACCCCCGCCCTGGCCGGCTTTTCGCTGCCCCGCGCCGTGATTCAGGTCGGGGCCACTTTCCTGATCGCCGCGCTCTCCTGGAAGTTCATCGAGGATCCGATCCGCCACGGGGCGATCGGCAAGTTCATGAAGAAGTGGCGGGACCGGAGGATTCGCCTGCGAAAGCCGGTGACCCCGGAGGGCTGGGGCGGGACCGTTGCGGTAGGGCTGATCTTCTTCTTCGCCCTGCTCGGATTTGCCGGGGCCAACCCGAAAAACCAGCTCCTGCCGATTGCCGTGACCAATAACGATCCGCTGGCCGAGCTCGGCACGATGACCGTCTCCCTGGAGTCCGAAGGAGGCGCGGGCCCCGTCCCGAGCCAGGTTGCGGGAGACCCGACCAAGACCGCCTGCACTTCGGTCGCCTATGTCGGCGAGTCCACTTCACTGGGAATGGTCGAGTCGTCGATCCTGCCCAACCCCGCCGAAAGGCTCGACGCCCGCCTGAAAGCGGTCGGAGCAACCGACCAGCACATCGACATCGCCGGTTCACGCTCGGTCGACGCTTCGGACCCCGGCACGCTCAGCGGCCTCGACGCCGCCCAGGCGATCCGCGACTCCGGCTTCAAGGGCTGTTGGGTGTTCGCGCTCGCAGTCAACGATTCCGGGCTGGTCGCCGCCGATCCTTCCGGCAGCGCTTCCAGCCGGATCGACCAGATGCTGGCCGTCGCCGACGGCGATCCGGTGCTCTGGGTGAACGGTTCGATCCGCGAAAGCGGAACCCTGGGCTACATGAAGCCGGAGATCGGGGACTGGAACGAGGCTCTGGTCGAGACCTGTCAGGCCCATCCTGAAATGAGGGTGTACGACTGGGACGAAGAAGTGGACCCGGACTGGTTCGAATACGACGGGGTCCACTACACCCCGACCGGTTACAGCCAGCGCAGCCGCCTCACCGCCGACGCCCTCGTCGCCGCTTTCCCCGGAGACAAGCCCCTTCCCTCGGGCCAGGAGGCCGGCGACCCCGAAAGCTGCCTCGTGGGCACTGGCCAGAACACGACGCCCGAATAGGGCGCTACTCGAGCGCCGGTCTCGGGCGGTCGAGTGCCAGGGCCGCCAGCGGCCGCAGTCGCAGGGTGTACATGATCAACCGGTGTTTGAAGCGGAGGTATCGCTGGACCCCGGCCATCACCGGATCGACCCTGGCCGGGTTGGTGCCGAGCCGGGCCTCCACCTCGACCCGGTAGAGATTCATCGCGCTCGACATGCCCTGCCACCGCATCGAGTGAAGGGCGCTCCCGCGGTGGAAACGCTTCAGGTAGCGGGCTTCCTCGACCTCGATGAAGTTCCCGGCCAGAGCCATCGAGAAGGCCCAGACCAGATCGGCGCAATCCACCGTTGCCGGGGCCGGCCGCGCCACCGAAGTCCTGAACACTCCCCGCCAGCACCCGAGCGCCAGGTTCCATTCGTTCAGCAGCCGCACCGCTTCTTCCTCAGGCCTGGCCTCCCCGAGTTCGATCGGCGGGGGCGGGTACGGAATTTCACCCACCGCACGCGTTCGCAAGCGGCCCTTCGTCACTTTCCTGACCACGGTGGGAAAGGCCAGGACCCGGTCAGGGTGCTCGTCCAGGGCGGAAACCAGCAGCTCGAAGTAGTCCGGCGAGACCATGTCATCCTGCGGCATCCAGCAAAAGAACGGGGTTTCCGCTTCGGCGAGCAGGAGGTTCGCGTGCCGGATCCAGTCCAGCTTCTCCGGCCGCGACTTGACCTCGACCCGGCGGTCGTCCCCGAGCGTTTCGGCCAGCCGACCGGCCGCGTCATCCCGATGGGTGGCGTCGCTGATCACGATGCGGCTCCATTCCGGCGCCTTGCCGACCGTGTCAAGGATCCCGTCAATCCATTTCGCGCCGGCGTGGATCGGTATCGCGATGGTCAGGCGAGGCTGCATCAGAAGGCGGCTTCCGTACCGGTCAGGCTGGCCGCGCACCTTTCACCCGCCAGCGGCGCGGTAGTCAGCTTCGAGGATCGGTTCGACCACCAGCCGTCGGACCCGACGAAGACCGCTCCCTTCCTCGAGTGCAGCCGGCTTTCCCGGTCGCCGATGTCGGTGCGGCCCTCGGCCAGGATGTAGCAGGGCGCGAAACTCTTCAGGTGGAAACCCCGCAGTCGGGGGAAGAGCTCCCCGATCCCGTCCTGAACGGCGACCGCGACGGTCCGGTCCGGTTCGAGTTCTTCCAGCGGTTCCTCACCGAAGTGGGTCCTCGCGGCCGGATACCAGCTGATGTAAATGTCGCCGCCGGGCCAGGGAAGGACGTCACCGAAGGGACCCTGCGCGAGGGTGGCCGTCCCGACCTTTCCGGTGTCTTCCCCGTGGATGATCACCGAGTACTTGACCCGGAAGTTCGTGGCCGAAGGCTGGTCGAGAATCATCCGGTCCAGGGCCGGCCGGCCTTCCCAGGCGCAGTTCACCACCGTTTCCGCTCCGATCGACCGGGGCCCTTCAGGCGTTTCCACCTCGAGTTCAAATCCGGCTTCCCGCCGCCGCGCCCGGGTGACCCTGTGTCCCGGGAGGATTTCGATCGCCCGTTCATCAACCGCCGCCCGTTTCAGGAGAGCGGCCAGCGCAACAGGACGCACCGACCTTTCCGGAGTTTCAAACCAGCACTGCGAGTGACCAGCGGCCATCCCGGGGAAAACCCCGTGGTGACGAACGATCTCCGCCCGGCCGGGATCGACCCCCAGGTAGTTGCTTCCGAAGGAAGCTCCAGCGCTCCCGATCTCGGCCAGCACCGATTCGTAATGGGCTTCGAGCTGACCGGCTCCGGCCAGGCCTTCGTTCATGACCAGATATGCGAACGGGCTCGAACGCAGGCCCGCCCAGTCGACTTCACCGCACCACCTCTCGATCAACGGAGCGAAGGCGAGCGCTCCTTCGACCATCGAGCGGGTGGTGGCCCCGTGCTCGTCGAGGGCATAGACAAACCCGAGGTGGACCTTCCCTTCGTTGTGCACACTCGCGCCTTCGAGAGGCGCCGCCGCATCCAGGATCACTGACTTCCGGCCCCTGGAGGCCAGCGCCAGCGCGGTCGAGACCCCGTGAATCCCGCCCCCGATGATCAACGTTTCCCCTCTCCCCTTCTCCACTGCCGCCAGCGTATTCCTTCCCGGCCGGGCACCAAGGGGCCTGAGCGAGACTAGAGAACCCCCTTGCCCGGATCTCCCTTCGGGATTCCGGAGCAGAAGACGATCCGCGGTTGCCCGGCGAGCAGGTCGGCGGCAAGCGATCTCATCTCGGCCATGTGCGGCTGGGTGAAGTGTGAATTCAGGTCGTCCTGGGACTTCCAGCGTTCAACCAGGACCAGGGTGTTCGGGTCCGAGTTGTCCTGATGAAGGGCATACGAAACGCAGCCGGGTTCCCGGTGCGTCGCTTCGATCACCGGGGTAAACGCGGTGATCGCCTCCTCCACCCTTCCCTCCTTGACTTCCAGTACCGCCACCACGACAACTTCGCTCATGACCTGACCCTATCGGCGATCCGGCCTCTTCACGGGAACCATGACGGCGTGGCTACCGCGGGGCCCACTCCGGGTAGAACGGGCTGCCGCCGAAGCGGCTGGTGATCTCGTTCACGGACCCACCGCTCGCGGCGCCGTAGAACCCGTCAAGCAGCCAGAGTTCGCTGGTCGAGCTTTCACCCGAATATGCCCGTCCGAGAAGTGACTTCCCGTCCGGCGAGAAGACGAGGTCCTCATAGGAGACGAAGGCCTGGTCGGGTGAGATCTGCCGCAGGTCGCTGCCGTCGCTGTCGATCATCCAGTTCCGGTACGGGGCGTAGAAGGCGATCCGCTTGCCGCTCGGGTGCCAGTCGAAACTGACCGGCGTCCCGGCTTCACCGGTGCCCGGGTAGATGGTTCGCTTCTTACCCGACTTGAGGTTCACCGCCATTAGCGAGGAGTTGTTGTGGACGTCGATGTAGGCGATTTCCTTCCCGTTCGGGGACCAGACGGGGTGGAGCAGGCCGGTCCGGTACTTGCGGAACAGGTACCTCAGGCCGCGGCCGTTCGACTTGATCAGATAGATGCGGCCGTCGTTGCCGCCCTCGAAAGCGATCTGCTTTCCGTTCGGCGACCAGGAAGCCCATCTGACACCGGCGAACCGGTCGACGATCGGGTAGCGCTTGAGCAGGTTGACCGACCTGCCGCCGTTTATCGGCATCCGGAAGAGGCCGTCATGTGTGTAGAGGAGCTGTTTGCCGTTGGGAGAGGCGTGAAGACTCCAGGCCTTCTTCTTCGCCACCCGCTTGAGGCCCGAACCGTCTGCCTTGATCTTCCAGATCGAGGTGTAGTCGCTGAACAGGATCGGCCCGTTCTTCGCCGCGTCGGCGTGACCGGTTGAAAGGACGACTGCGGCAAGCAGCAATCCGAGGAAACCGCGGAACTTCACACTCATGGCACTTCTCCCTGCTCGTTCGACTGGACCCCCCGGACCGCCGCAAGTATAGGCACGCGAATCCCTGGCAGTCGTTTACGAGTACGACCCCGGGGTATGGATCGCCCAGGCGCGTCAGGCCGGATCCCAGCGGCTTTCACCCTGCGTGGTTCCCGCTCGGGCACAAAAGACCAACCGCTTCGCGGAGTGAGGCGTCCGGCCCAGCACGCCCCTGGCTCGCCCTCTAAGGCGACGGCAACAGCGGCAGTATCTACCGCTCGTAGACGTCCCGCCGGTGCCCGAGCGTAACCACAACGATCAACAGCACCTCGTCTTCAATGGTGTAGATCACCCGGTAGTCGTCCACCCGGACCCGGAAGGCGTCTCGTCCTTTCAGTTTCCTGGTAGCTGGCGGGCGAGGGTCGTCGGCAAGGAGAGCGATCGCTCCTTGGACTCTCCGTCTGATCTGGGGGTCTAGTTTGCGCAGGGACCGGAGCGCGGCCGGGCGCAGCTCTATCCGATAGCGGCTCAATCCCAACCCAGGTCGGCCTTGGCTTCGTCCCAGGGGATGTTCGGACTTTCTTCGGCCATCGCCTGATCAAAGGCAGCGACATCTTCGATCTCCTCAAACGCTTCCAACATCTCTTCGTAGCGCTCGGGACTGACCATCACCGCAGCCTTCTTGCCATGCCGCTCGAGAAAGACGGCTTCGGTCCGGGACCGCTCGACCGCGTCCGAAAGTGACTCCCTCGCTTTGCTGATGCTGAAAGTGGCCATGCTGAAATTGTACAGTTCCGAATCCAATTTGTACAGAACACTCCGGATAGGGTGTCTCCATATCAGCCGACCGGTTAGAAGCGCACTTCTACTGCGGGTGGGATGGCGGCTCGGACTTGTGGGGTTGATCGCCGCTCTCTTGTGTGCCGGGTCCCCGACTTTGGCCACCGCCGACACCGAGACGATCGGCTACACAGGTGGCCCGCAGACCTGGACTGTCCCGCTCGGCGTGCACTCGGTCGAGTTCGATCTCTACGAAGCGGCGGGAAGCAACAACGGCAACAGCGGCTTCGTCGGTGGCAAGGGCGGTCGCGCGAAGGCGACCTTCGACGTCAGCCCGGGCCAGCTCATGCGTCTGTACATCGGCGGAACCGGCGGCTTTCTTGCCGGTGGCTGGAACGGGGGCGGTCACGGATTTGCCGGCGGGGGCGGCGGGACAGACCTCAGGATCGGCGGAACCGGACTGGGCAACAGAGTGCTTGTGGCCGGTGGCGGTGGCGGTGTCGGAAATTACGGCGGTGCCTCTCGCGGCGGCGATGGCGGCGGACTCGTCGGCACGAGCGGCACCTCACCGACCGCCGGTGCCCCCGGCACCCAGACCGAAGGCGGAGCCGGCACCTGGCCGGGGTCGCTCGGCCAGGGCGGCGGCGGAGGAGGATTCGGTTCGGGGGCGACGCGCGGCGGTGGTGGCGGTGGCTATTACGGCGGCAGCACCAATGACCAGGAGGGCGGCGGTGGCTCCGGGTACGGGCCGTCCGGCACTTTCTTCGAGACCGGCGTTCGCGACGGCAACGGCCAGGCGATCCTCACCTACACCACGGTCAGGTACGCGCTGGGCGTGGACATCCTCGGTGCCGGGCAGGGGCACGTAAGTTCTTCGCCCGCCGGCATCGATTGCGGCTACAGCGGTCGCATCGACTGCGGCGAAAACTTCGCGGAGGCGACGCAGGTGACGCTGACGGCGACGGCCGAGCCCGGCTCGATCTTCACCGGCTGGAGCGGCGCCTGTTCGGGAAGTTCGCCCACCTGCAACGTGAGCATGACCGAGGCCCGCGACGTCCATTCGACTTTCGAACAGGCCCGCACTCTCTCGGTGACCAAGTCAGGCACCGGCGCGGGCAGCCTCACCTCCAACCCTGCCGGAATCGATTGTGGCTCTGCCTGCAGCGACGACGCAGCCGAGTTCGCCCTGGGCAGCTCGGTCACCTTGACCGCCAGTCCGGACATCGGTTCCAGCTTTTCCTTCTGGAGTGGCGGCGGCTGCTCCGGAACCTCTTCGACCTGCACGGTGACGATGAGCCAGGCCCGCAGCGTCGAGGCGACCTTCACCGCGAGCGAGCTCGCACTGACCGTGGTCAGGAAGGGCAACGGCGCCGGCACCGTCACCTCGCAGCCGGCCGGGATCAGCTGTGGCAACACCTGCAACGCCAACTACATTTACGGGACTTCGGTGACTCTCACGGCGTCGCCAGGGAGTGACTCGACGTTCGGAGGTTGGAGCGGTGATGGCTGTTCGGGTACGTCGACCATGTGCACCGTGAGCACCGATCAGGCCCGGAGCGTCGAGGCGACCTTCGCACTTCAGAAACGAACGCTGACGGTGAGCAAGGCGGGCAACGGCTCGGGGCTGGTCACCTCCGGACCGGCCGGCATCGACTGCGGATCCGACTGCGCGGCGGACTTCGACCTCGGAAGTTCCGTCACGCTCGTGCCCGACCCGGCGCCCGGTTCCGACTTCGTGGGCTGGAGCGGCGCCTGCACCGGCAGCGGCGCGGCGTGCATCGTGACGATCGACCAGGCGCGCAGCGTCCAGGCGGAGTTCTCGCTCGAGAAGCGGACCCTCACGGTCACCAAACCAGGCAACGGCCTCGGCACCGTCACCTCCGAACCGGCCGGGATCGTCTGCGGTGAGGACTGCACCGACGAGTACGACTTCGGGAGTTCGGTCACCTTGACCGTGACGCCGGCCGCCAGCTCCACCTTCACTGGTTGGCAGGGAGCATGCGAAGGAAGTGGGCCGGAATGCACCGTGACGATGGATCAGGCCCGAAGCGCGCAGGCGTTGTTCACGCTTCGCAAGCACCAACTCACGGTGACCACGTCCGGCTCCGGGAGTGGCACCGTCACCTCGTCGCCGGCCGGGATCTCGTGCGGATCCGGCTGCAGCGCGGACTACGACGACGGTACGCCCGTGATCCTGGTCGCCGCCCCCGCCGCCGGTTCGACCTTCACGGGCTGGAGCGGAACCTGCTCCGGTACCGGCGTTCTCTGCACCGTGACGATGACCGAGGCTCGTTCCGTCAGCGCCGCTTTCGCCTCGATCCCGCCCGGGACCACGATCACGAGAACCCCGAAGAAGAAGATCCGGACGAAGGCGAAGCGATTGACGGTGAGGTTCGCCTTCAGGTCCAGCCAGGCCGGCTCGACCTTCGAATGCAGGATCGACCGCCGGCCGTTCACTTCCTGCCGCTCCCCGCTCCGGCTCAAGGTCAAGCGAGGCAGGCACGAGTTCCAGGTTCGCGCCCGCAACGCAGCCGGAGTAGCCGACCCGACCCCGGCCAGTTACCGCTTCAGGATTTTGAAGAAGCGGTAACCCGGAGTCGATTCCTCACGATTGAAGGTTTTTGGTCCGGGTACCGGAGTGTCATGACTCAGACCAAAGCTGAACGCAGCGCCGCCGCAAAGAAGGCAGCTGCCACAAGGAAGCGAAACGAAGCCAAGGCCGAAGCGGCCGCCAGCGACCGTGGCAAGAAGGCCGCCGCTACCCGTCAGAGCAAGGCAGCCAAGCAGTCCGCCGATCAGGCCAAGCGGTCGGCCGGGCAGGCGAAGCAGACAGCCGCCGAGGCCAAAGATTCGACCGGATCGGCCGTCGGCAGCCTCGCCAACGCGGCCAAGTCGGCCGGTGACGCCGCCCTCAAGGCCGGCAAGTCGGTCGCTTCCCGCGTCCGCAGCGGCTTCTAGATCCCCGGGGCCCGGGCCCTCGCCAACGCCTGGGGCGTCAAAGCCCAGGTGAACGAGGGTCCGAACCTGTTCACGAACCTGCGGCTTCACCGGCCCGATCAAAGGCGACCCGGGAACAGGCGGCTGGTAGCGCGAAGGCTGCCCCGCCAGCAAGCGCGCCCGACAGGATTCGAACCTGTGACCTTTGGTTTCGTAGACCAACGCTCTATCCAGCTGAGCTACGGGCGCGGATTGGGGAAACACCCCGGATCGGCGATTCTACGAGGTTGCGAGCGTTCGGGACTCCTGCTGGCTCAGCCGAAGGTGAAGGCGTAGCCGCTGATGCCCGCTTCCGGGCTGACCGTCAGCACGTGCTCGCCCGGTTTCGGCAGGTCGATCAGGCTGTAGAGCCTCTGGCTCGTGACCTCGACCTGACCGCTTTTCACGTCATCTCCGGCCGCCGCGGCACTGACCGGCTTGCCGTCCAGTTCGATCCCGGCGCTGCGGGCCTTGCCCGGTGAGGAAAGGACCAGATAGACCCGCCTGGCCCGGAAGTGGACCGCGATCTGGCCGCCGTCGGACCGTGCGTCCTCCGGGCTGATGCTCCACTTGCCGCCGTAGGCGAGCCAGTCGAGCTTCGGCTCCTTCAGGGGCCCGAAGTCGTGAACGCCGGGCAGGATCGTTCCGTTCTCGAAGCGGTCGGCCCGGGCCGAACCGAGATAGCTCTCCGGGGTCAGGAGGACCTTGGCCGCCTTCATGCCGGTCGCGCCCGTCTGCCCTGCGCCGGGATCGTGACCGGCCTCGGCCAGTAGTTCGCGGATCACTTCTTCCTTGTGGCTGTAGTCGCCCTCGCCGAAGTGGGCGTAGCGGACGTTGCCGTCGGCGTCGACGAAATACTCGGCCGGCCAGTACTGGTTGCCGTACGAGTTCCAGACCGTGTAGTCGTTGTCCTGGACCACCGGGTACTTGATGCCTGCCCGCCCGATCGCATCCTCGACGTTGCCGGCGTCCTTTTCGAAAGGGAACTCGGGGGTGTGGACCCCGACGATGGTCAGGCCCTTGTCCCCGTAACGCTCCTCCATCGCGTTGAGCCAGGGCTGGGTGCGGATGCAGTTGATGCAGGTGTAGGTCCAGAAGTCGATCAGCACTACCTGACCGCGCAGCCCGGCCATGGTCAGCGGCTTGTCGCCCGGCGTGTTGAACCATTCCTGGGTGCCCTGGAACTCCGGCGCCTTGCCAATCACCGGGAGATCCGAGGCGGCCCGGGCTTCCTGCTGCACCACCGCCGACCCGGCGGCGATCTTCGCGGCGGAGGCCGACTGGGGGCCGGCCCTCAAATCGGCGAGGCGGCTCGAAGTGGCATCGCTCGACTCGAGGTCCTTGGTCGGGTTGACCACAATGGCCGGCAGGTCGTCGGCGATCCAGTTCTGGAACTTGAGGTCCCACTGGGCGGCCATGCCGATCCCGAAGACGATCATCACGATCCCCATCGCCGCCTGGAACCAGCCGACCCGTTTCGTCAACGGCGTGATCAGCCGACGACCACCGAGCATCAGGAGATAAAGCACGAGGGCCGACCCGAGCGCATAAGCGAAGGCGATCGCGAATCGCTCGACGGTGAACGATTGCGAGGCCGAGACGGTAATCACGCCGGCGAGGATCGGGCCGGCGCAAGGGGCGTAGACGAGACCGAGGCTGGCGCCAACCACCGTGCCCGACCAGAAGCCGTCACCCGAGTTCTGCGGTGTGAAGCGCGCAGTGAACTGGCTGACCCAGCCTTCGAAGCGGGCCGAGACGGAGGGCAGCAGAAGCACGATCCCGAAACCGATCAGGACCGCTATCGCGATGTTGCGGATCAGGTCATCGGGCAGGCCGAGGGCATCGATCACGTAGACCAGGGCGACCGTGGCGAAGGTGAAGGAGGCGGTGAGCCCGGCCACGATCCCGGCCGGCCGGCGCCTGCCGCCCGTCGCCCCGGCCGAGAGGGCTACCGGCAGCACTGGCAGCACGCAGGGCGAGACAGCGGTCGCCGCCCCGGCGATGAACCCGAACAAAATCAGCAGGGCCATGCCTGAAGATTCGCAAACGGAGCGGCTTTGGATCACAAATAGTTCCGGGATGGCCGGAACTTGACTGCGGAAGTAGGGTTCTTCTTCATATGGCCGATGTCCGGAATTACGCGAAACTGACCCGTCGATACGCCAAGTTCTCCCTCGCCGGAGTGCTTGCCCTGCTGGCCCTCGTGGTCCTCGTGATCGGAGGCAAGCCCGAGAGCGCCCAGGCAGCTCCGGTTGCCTGCCCCAAGTTCCGGGTCATGAACAACGACCGGATCGGCAAGGTTTCATTCCCGGCCGGTTACTACTCGGTCAGCCTGCTGAACGGCAACAAGCTGACCTGCGCCCAGTCGACCAAACTTTTCCAGGAGTTCCTGCAGGACTGGGATGGCAAGCTGCGCAGCCCCTGGCGTGTCTACATGAGCGGTAACAAGCGGGTCTTCCGGGCCGGCAACACCGACAAGGGCTTCACCGCGACTCCCTCCGGCTCCAGCGGCGGTGGAGGCGGCGGCAACTCGGGCCGCTCCTGCCCCAGCTACTTCACGGTCCTCCACAACGACTCGATCGGCAGTTTCAAGGTGCCACGAGGCAAGTACCGCTTCACGCTGATCGACCCGAACAAGATCACCTGCGCCCAGGCGGCCAAGCGCTTCCAGGAGTTCCTGCTCGACTTCGACGGCAAGCTCCCCTACCCGTGGAAGCTCAACCCGATCCTCGGCATCTTCTACAACAGCCTCCACGGCCGGATCGGCTTCAAGGTGAACAAGGCCTACGGCCCCTCGCCGAGCCCGAAGCCCGACCCCTCCTACGGTCGCTGCCCCGCCACCTTCCGGGTCCTTCACAACGACCGGATCGGCGCACTCTCACTGCCGCGCGGCCCGTACTACATCTACGTGGTCAACGGACTGAGCTGCTCCAGCGCCTCGAACTACTTCCGCCAGTTCCTCAACCGGACCGACGGCCGCCTGCCCGCCCCGTGGCGTCTCAACGTGGCCAAGGCCAAGTTCAACACCGGCCACGGCGGCTACGCCTTCCGAGTGCAGCACGCCTAAGTTTCAGCCAGCTCGGATTACGGCGATCGGGCCCGGGCCCTGGCTGATTGGCTCGGGTTCGAGGCCGGCTGACCGGATCCACTCGCCTATTTCGGATTCGGTCCAGGTCCAGCCGCCTTCGTTTTCGATCACCATCATCGGGGTGAACGAGGCGACGCCGGGTGGCGAGGTACGGCCCTCGTCGATCACCCATTCGTAGATGACCAGTGAGCCGCCCGGGGCGAGCAGCCCGGCCGCTTCCCGGATGATCCGCTCGTTCTCCGCCGCCGGATGGTCGTGCAGGATGTTCGAGACGAGCACGTAGTCCCACTGCTCCCCCTCCGGCCGGCCGAAACGGGGCAGGTCGATGTCACCGGCGACGAAGTCGAGTTCCGGATGGCGTTCCCTGAGGACCGGCTCGGCCCCCGGCAAGTCGAGAACCGTTGCCTTGAGGCCTTCGACCGCCTTGACCAGGTTGGCCGAATGCGAACCGGCACCGCCGCCGACATCGAGCAGGCGGCGGGCGGGCGGGCCCTGCGGCAGGCCGGCCAGCTCCGGCAGATCGCCGCCGTAGAGGCGGCAGAGGTCATCGAGGGCGCGGAGGAAATCGTGGGCCTGATCGGGGTCGTTCTCGAGTCGCTCACGCCAGGCGCCGGTCTGGGTGTGGCCGGTCCGCACCGCGGCCGGCATCTCGGCCCAGAGCTTGTAGAAGAACCATTCTTTTCTGGCGATCATGGCGACCGAGTCGGGGTGCTCGTCGGCCAGGAGCTCGCCGTTCGCGGTCAGGCTGAAGGTCTCGCCTTCACGCTGGACGAGGCCGAAGGTGACCAGCCCGGAAAGCAGACCCAAGGTGCCGCGCGGGTCGGTTCCGAGCGCGGTCGTGATCCCCTCCAGGTTGTGGGGTGAGCCGTAAAGAAGGTTCGGCAGGCCGACCTCGACCGCGGTCCCGATCAGGGCCGACTCCTGGTAGGAGGTGAACTGGTCGGCGACCGCATAGGGGTCGCCCGCGCTGCCGTCCATCCCGGTTTTGCTCATGCGTTCTTCCTCAGTTCTCTGGTTGCGCGCAGCGCGTCTTTGATCAGGGCCGCCTGGGCCTTCAGCTTTTCACCACGCTTCCGCCTGGCGAGGCCAAGCTGCTCGAGGATCACCCCGGCCGCGTTCCTCCCCGGCATGCCGGTGATCCCGCCGCCCGGGTGGGTACCGGCCCCGGTCAGGAAGAGACCTTCGATCGGGGTGCTGTAGCCGGAAAGGTTGACCGAGGGCCGCATCGCCATCAACTGGTCGATGCTCATTTCGATGTGATTGGGATTGGCGCCCGGGTTGCCGTGCCGCTCGACCCACTGGAGCGGCCCGGTCAGTTTCTTCTCGACCGCGGTCATCTCCCAGCCGAGCGCCTTCTCTGCCGTCTTCCAGGTCAGCTCGGAGGCCTCCTCCAGGAGGGCCTGGTCCCACTCGCCCTGCGCGGGGGTCCAGGGCACGAAGGTTGAAAGCCAGACCACGCCCTGACCTTCCGGGGCCCAGCCGGATTCCAGGGTCGAAGGGAAGGCGATCATCACCGGTGGCCGTTCGGGCAGTTGGCCGAGACCGAGGCTGGAGAAAGCCCTGGCGATGTCGGTGCCGGTGTTGGCGGAGAGCATGAAGGCCTTCTCCATTCCGTCAGGACCGTTGACCCGCGGGACCTCGCCGATCACCGCATCGACCTTGAGTTCGGAAACGTTGTGCTGGCTGAAGTGAATCCGGCGCACCTCGGCCAGCAGCGGTGCCGGCACCTGACTCTCGTCCATCAGGCCGAGGAAGAGACGGCGGGCGTCGATCGCCGAGACGACCGCCTTGCTCGCTTCGTAGCGCTCGCCGCCCGCAATCACCGCGGTGGCCCGGCCGCCGGCGGTCTCGACCTTCGCGGCCGGTGCGTTCACGATCAGCTCGCCGCCGGCAGCTTCCAGGCAGCGGACCAGGGCATCGACGGTTCCCCTTGAGCCTCCGGCGGGGCGGATCGCCGGATGACCGTGGGAGGCGGCGAGAAAGAGCGCCCCGGCCCCGGTGCCGGGGGCCTGCGGCGGCTGCTGCGAATGGGCAGCCCAGTGATCGAGCGGACCACGCAGGCGGTCATCTTGAAGGGCCGCTTCGGTGACCGCGGTGGCGGGGGCAAAGAGGGCCTGCATCAGGCGGGCACCCTCGGCCCCGAGGGTCAGGTCGGCGATCGAAGCGAGCGAACGCAGGCTCGGCGGCGGGCCGTTCTCGGTCTGGCCGAGCACCCCCATCGCGGCGGTCGACCACTTCGAGAAGGCGCGGTAACGCTCGGCCTCTTCACTGCCGAGCAGCCCGGCGAGGGCATCGACCGTCTGCTCGAGGGAGTTCCAGAAGGGCAGGCCGGTGCCATCGTCACAGGGAGCGAAGAGGAACTCGTCCCGTTCGTGGAAGCGAAGCCCGAACTTCGACTCGAGTTCGAGGTCATCGGCCACGCCGCTGCCGCGGATGCCGCCGTGCTCGTAGGCGCCGAGCTCCAGCCGGTTGCCGGAGGGCTGGTCCTCGGTGTAGATGCAGCCACCGGGCGAATTCGATGACTCGAGCACCGTGACCGAAAGGCCGGCCCGGGCGAGGTAGGAGCCGCAGACCAGCCCGTTGTGGCCGGCCCCGATCAGGACGACGTCACTGGTTTTCGACATCGCTTACTTCCCTTCTTCGAAATCCAGGGGGCCGGCGTAGGCCGACTCGCCCTTCATGTCACCGCGAATCGCCAGGTCCCGGGCCGATTGCCGGGCTTCCGAGGCTAGAGCCGTTCGGTCCACGCCGACGGTTTCGGCCCCGGTCACCCGGAGCACCCCGTCAACCCAGACCTCGGAGACGCTGCGCGGAGTAGCGCCGTAGACGATCTGCTGGAAGGGATCGTGAAGCACGGCCAGTTCCGGTCCGTTGCCGTCAAGCAGGACCACGTCGGCCCGTTTGCCCGGCTCGAGGCTGCCGATCTCCTGTTCCATTCCGAGTGCCTTCGCGCCACCGATCGTCGCCATTTCCATCACCTGCGGCGCGGTCATCGCCACCGCCTGGAGGTGGTGGACCTTCTGCAGCAGGGCGGCAGTCTTGATCGCGCCGAACATGTCCTGCGAATCGTTGCTGGCGGCGCCGTCGGTGCCGATCCCGACCCGCACCCCTTCCCGGAGCAGGCGCGGCACCGGGCAGACCCCGGAGGCGAGGATCATGTTGGCGACCGGGTTGTGAGCGACGGCGACGTCCCTGGAGGCGAGCAGGCCGATGTCGGTTTCCGAACACCAGATGCAGTGGCCGGCGATCACTTCGTGCTCGAGCAGGCCGGAGCGGCCGGCGTGCTGAATCGTCGAAGTGCCGTGAAGCAGGGTCGATTCGGTGACCTCTTCGCGAACCTCGGCCAGATGGGTGTGGACTGCCCAGCCGTTCTCACCTGCGGCCGCGACGGTCCTTTCGAAGAGCTCGTCGCTCATGCCGAGCACGGTTCCGATTCCGATCCGGAAATCGATCAATTCCTCCGGGGCGATTCGATCCGCGAGGGCCTCATGTTCCGCCATGAATACCTCGGCCCCGGGTGCCTCGTCATACATGTCCTCGGCCCCGAAGCTGACCACGCCGCGCATCCCGAATTCGGAAAGCCCGTCAACCGCCCCGAGCGAAGCGAGCGAGCCGAGGTTGCGGTGGCAGCACATGTCGTTGACCGTGGTGATGCCGGACTCCAGCATCTCCACCGCCTTCAGCCGGGTGCCGAGCGCGACCTCTTCACGGGTGATGTTGATGCCCGACGGGTTTACCACCCGCTCGAACCATTCCCAGAGCACGGCCGTTTCCCCCATGCCCGTGATCAGGCCCTCGGTCAGGTGGGTGTGGGCGTTGACGAAGCCGGGCAGGACGATTCCGTTGCCGTCACCGACCACCTCGGCTTCGGGGTCGGCGGCGATCAGCTGGTCGGCCGGACCGACCGCCTGAATGGCCCCGTCACCGTCAAAGGCGACCGCGCCCTCACGGATCGCACCCTGCGGGCCCATGGTCAGGACCCAGGCGCCACGGACGATCGTCTGGCTCATGCGCCCTCCTCGACTTCGAGGTGGAGGCCTTCACCTTCGGTCTGCCGTGACTCGTAGTACCAGGGCAGGAGCAGCCGCTCCAGCAGGCTGACGATCAGGAAGAGCAGGATGCCGATCAGGGCGAGTGTGAAGATCACCGCGAACATGTCGGTGGTGGCGGTCTGGTTGTTGAGGACCAGGATCAGGTAGCCGAGGCCCTCGGAGGCCCCGACCCATTCTGCGAACACTGCGCCGATCACCGAGAGGGCGGCGGCGACCTTCAGTCCCGAGAAAAGGAACGGCAGAGCGGCCGGCAGCTGCGCCTTGCGGAAGCGCTGCCAGGCGTTCGCCTTCAGCGTCTTCAGCAGGTTGAGCAGTTCCGGCTCGGCGGCCCTCAGGCCGTCGATCGTGTTGACCGCGATCGGGAAGAAGCTGACCAGCATGATCACGATCACCTTCGGCTGCATCTCGAAGCCGAACCAGATGATCAGAAGCGGTGCGATGGCCGGAATCGGGACCATCTGCGAAACCACCAGCCAGGGGTAGATCGCGCGTTCGATGGTGCGGGAGCTCCGGATCAGCACGGCCAGACCGACCCCGAGCAGGATCGCGAAGAAGAATCCGATCAGGATCTCCTTGATCGTCA
>ERZ724513.391-NODE-391-length-20842-cov-7.743349_pt1 | contig 20842 bp, 16 predicted proteins | sample MGYA00376046_ERZ724513 | MGnify/ENA primary metagenome ERZ724513 (study PRJEB28724, sample SAMN07190883) | activated sludge metagenome | isolation source: activated sludge of sewage treatment plant in Hong Hong | place: Hong Kong | collected 2016-03-17 ...
TTGGTCATCGGCGGATCGGCCAGTGCACCGAGCTCCTCCAGCGACGCCTGCCGGTGCTCCATGCGCAACTTGCCGGCTGACGAGAGGTGCTCAGGGACGTCGTCGCCAAGGATTGCCAGTGCCCGCTCGACCCGCGCGCTCGCCGCGACGGCGGCCCGCGCCGAGCGCCGCAGGTTAGCGTCGTCGAAGTTGGCCAGCCGGTTCGCGGTGGCCCGGACCTCCCGGCGGGTACGCCGCTCCTCCCAGACCAGCACCGAGGAATGCGCGCCCATCCGGGCCAGCATCTGGCTGATCGCGTCGCCGTCGCGGATGACCACCCGCTCCACGCCGCGCACCTCGCGGCTCTTGGCAGTGATTCCCATGCGGCGGGCCGCGCCCACCAGGGCCAGGGCGGCTTCAGGTCCCGGACACGTGACCTCCAGCGCCGACGAACGGCCGGGTTCGGTCAGCGAGCCATGGGCCAGGAACGCTCCGCGCCAGGCGGCTTCCGCGTCGCAGATCCCGGCGGTGACCACGTGCGGCGGGAGACCCCGCACCGGCCGGCCGGAAGCGTCGACCAATCCCGCCTGCCGGGCGAGTTGTTCACCGCCCTGCACGACGCGGACCATGTAGCGGGTGCCCTTGCGCAGGCCCCCCTTGTGCACCACCGCGAAATCCGCCTGCTGGCCGAAGACTTCGGCGAGGTTGGCCCGCAACCGGCGGGCGGCGGCGCCGGTGTCGAACTCGGCCTCCACCACGATCTTCCCGCTGACGATGTGAAGGGCTCCCCCGAAACGCAGCATTGCCGAGGTTTCCGCCTTGCGGCAGCAGGGCTTCGTCACCTCGAGTTGATTGAGTTCATCCTTCACCGCGGCGGTCATTGCCATGACCCGCAGTCTTACACGCGCACCGTTCGGCTGAACACCGAACCGGTCGAAAGAGGGCATGGGGGCTAGGTGGCTGTTATCACTCTCAGCCCGGCCGGCCTCAGCTCAGTAGCCGTCCGAACACCGAGGCCAGCAGCAACGTGTCGTGTACGGGCTGCGCCACGCCGGACTCCACCGCCCGCACGTCCTCGATCAGGACCTCTGCCCCCACCGCGGCGCAAGCCTGACGCAGCGCTGCTTCATCGATGACCGAACTCGGGTCCACGACGACCCAGTCGAGGCGCACCTCGGGGAATGTGGCTGTCAGGCTGCGCAGATACCGCGCCGGCGTGAACCCGGTCGTCTCCCCCACTTCGGCGGTCACATTGACGACCAGCACCCGGGTGGCCTTGGCCTCCACGAGCGCGTCGTGGACCTCCCGTACCCGCAAGTGGGGCAGCACCGAGGTGAACCAGCTGCCCGGCCCGAGCACCACCATGTGCGCCCGGCTGATCGCGTCCAGCACCTCAGGGCAGGGTTTGGGATCCGGGGGTTCGATGCCCAAGGAAACGACCTCGCCCGAGGTCGTCGCGATCGCGACTTGACCCCGCAGGGCCTGCACGTCGTCAGTCACCGGGTCGCGCACTTGTGCCACCAGTTCGACCGGCTCCATGGCAACAGGCAGCACCCTGCCCTGCGCTTCGAGCAGGGCAGCAACCCAGTCCAGGCCGCTGACCGGATCCCCGGTCTCCTCCCACAACGCCGAGATGAGCAGGTTGCCGACGGCGTGACCGGCAAGATCCCCGCCTCCAGCGAACCGGTGCTGCAGCACACGTGACCAGGTCCGGCCCCACGTGTCGTCGCCGCAGAGCGCCGCGAGTGCCATGCGCAGATCGCCCGGCGGGATCAGTCCCAGCTCCTTGCGGATGCGCCCCGACGAACCGCCGTCGTCGGACACCCCCACCACGGCCGTGACCGAGTCGGTCACGCGGCGCAACGCCCGCAATGTCGCCGCGAGCCCATGACCACCGCCCATAGCGACCACAGGCGGGCCGGTGTGCCACTGCCCTGCCGGACGCACGTCTACTCCCGGCCGAGATCGCGGTGCTGGACCACGACCTGATAGCCCTGATCACGCAGGATCTGCGCCATCCGCTCGACCATCGCGACGCTGCGGTGCTTTCCGCCGGTGCAGCCGATGCCCATCGTCAGGTAGCGCTTGCCCTCCCGGATGTACCCCTCGGCGACCAGACCGATGACGTCCGCGTAATGGTCCAGGACGGCAAGCGCCCCCTCCCGGCTCAGCACGTAGGTGCTGACCTCGGGGTCCTTGCCGGTCTGTTCGCGCAAGTCCGGGACCCAGTACGGGTTGGGCAGGAACCGCACGTCGGCGACCATGTCCGCGTCCACGGGGATCCCGTATTTGAAGCCGAAGGACAATACCGAGACCCGCAGTGTGTCGGGTCCCGGAGCCCGGTAGTTCGCGTCGATGATGCGGCGCAGGTCATGCACAGATTTCGTCGAGGTGTCGATGACCATGTCCGCGCCCGCCCGGAACGGTTGCAGCATGGCGCGTTCCTCGCGCAAGGCGTCCAGCAGGGTCCCGTCCTCCTGCAGAGGGTGCGGGCGCCGGGAGGACTCGAAGCGCCGGACCAGCACCTCCTCGGACGCCTCCAGAAAGAGGATCCCGACGTCGACGTGCGCATCCCGCAGCGCCTGGGTGACAGTCACGAGATTGGCGAAAAGGGGCCCGCCCCGCACGTCCACCACGACGGCCAGGCGTTGGGCGTCCGGCCGGGGCGCAAGCACGTCGATGGTGGATTGCAACAGGGAAGGCGGCAGGTTGTCGACCACGAACCAGCCGGCATCCTCGAGCGCCCGGGCCGCTGTGCTGCGGCCGGCACCGGACATGCCGGTGACGATGAGCACCTCGAAGTGCGAGTTGTTCATTCCTGCCTCCCGCTGCCATCTTCGTCAATGACCTCCCCCGTCGTCACGTTGACGGCCGGTGTGGGGCGATCGGCGGCCAGCGCGGAGTAGATCGTCGTCGCGAGCTCCGCGCTGATCCCCGGCACGGCGGCCACCTCCTCGAGGGTGGCTTTGCGCAGCCGGCTGATCGAGCCGAACGCCTTGATGAGGGCCTTGCGCCGGTGCGGGCCCACCCCAGGGATGTCCTCGATGACGCTGGTCGCGACTCGCTTGCTGCGCTTCTGCCGGTGGTAGGTGATCGCGAACCGGTGGGCTTCATCCCGGATCCGCTGCAGCAGGTAGAGGCCCTGGCTGCGCCGGCTCAGGATCAGCGGGTCGTCGCTGTCCGGCACCCACACCTCCTCCAACCGCTTGGCCAGTCCCGCCACGGCGATGTCGTCGATGCCGAGTTCCTGCAGCGCGGCCCAGGCGGCGGTCACCTGCGGCTTGCCGCCGTCGATGAGCAAGAGCTGCGGCGGGTAGCGGAACGCCTTGCGCTCGTCGTTGGCGCCCCCGGTCGGCCCGAACTCGATGTCGGTGGCTTCGGCTCGCTCGGCCAGATAGCGCGTGAAACGCCGGCGGACCACCTCGGCGATGCTGGCCACGTCGTCCTGACCGGCGACGCCCCGGATGGCGAACCGGCGGTAATCGGACTTGCGCGGCAGGCCGTCCTCGAAGACCACCATGGATGCGACCACGTCGTTGCCCTGCAGGTTCGAGATGTCGACGCACTCGATGCGCAGAGGGGCCTGGTTCATCTGCAACGCCTCGCCGATCTCCTCGAGCGCGGCGGCCCGCACGCTCAGATCTCCGGCGCGGCGCAGCTTATGAGACTGCAGAGTCTGGGTCGCGTTGGTCGTCACGGTGTCCAGCAATGCTCGTTTTTGCCCGCGTTGCGGAATGCGAACCGCGACCTTGTGCCCGCTGCGTTCGGCGAGCCAGGTCTCGACGGCCTGCTCCGGCAGGACCGGGACGAGCACCTCGTGCGGGATGTCGGCGTCCTCGTCGCCGTACAGCCGCTGCATGACACCGGTCACCAGCTCGACCGGCTCCTCGTCCGCGACTTTCTCCAACACGAAGGCATGTTGCCCGCGCACCCGTCCACCGCGAACGTGGAAGATCTGGAAGGCGGCTTCGAGGTCGTCCTCGGTGTAGCCGATCAGATCGGCACTGGTGTCGCCCGGAAGGACCAAAGCGGTTCGCTCCATTGCCTTGCGCAGGGCACCCAGGTCGTCCCGCAGCCGGGCCGCGGTTTCGTAATCCTGCGCGTCGGACGCCGCCCGCATCCGGCGCTCCAGCTCCTTCATGAACCGGTCGGTCCCCGTGCCCAGAAAGCTCACGAGATCCTCGGCCAGTCGGCGGTGGTCCTCCTCGCTGATCCGGCCCACGCAGGGGGCGCTGCACTTGCCGATGTAACCCAGTAGGCAGGGCCGCCCCATCTGGGCGGACCGCCGGAAGACCCCATTGCTACATGTCCGCACCGGGAACACGCGCAGCAACTGGTCGACAGTTTCCCGGATCGCCCAGGCTTGCGCGTACGGGCCGAAATACTTCACGCCCTTGCGCTTCTCGCCACGCATCACCATCACCCGCGGGTACTGCTCGTTGAGCGTGATGGCCAGGTACGGGTAGCTCTTGTCGTCGCGGTACTTGACGTTGAAACGGGGCGCGAATTCCTTGATCCACTGGTATTCCAGCTGCAGAGCCTCGGTCTCGGACTCCACCACCACCCAGTCCACGCCGGCCGCACTCTGCACCATGGTTGCGGTGCGCGGATGCATGCCCAGCGGGTTCTGGAAATAACTGGACAGCCTGTTTCGTAAATTTGTTGCTTTTCCTACATAAATTACCCGCGTGTCATAGTCTCGAAATCTGTAAACACCTGGTAATGGCGGAATGCTCCCCGGCGGTGGCCGGTAGGACTGGGGATCTGCCACAAGGTCAAGGCTAATTGAGCCGAAGGAAGAGTATGAGGCTGCTCGCGGGCACCGCGCTGGCGCTGGTCTGCGCCCTGTCCGCCTCGCCTGCCACCTCGGCACCGCTGAACGGCCTGTTCGTCGAGGGTGACTCGTTGACCATCGGTTCCTCGAACGCCATCAAGGCCAACCTTGCCTCCGAGTTCCTGTCCATCACCGTCGATGCCGAGGTCGGCCGGAGCACGCCCACCGGCATCTCCCGGCTCTACGCGGGGCAGAGCGCCAACGTCTGGGTGGTCGCGCTCGGAACGAACGACGCCCCCGACCCCGTGACCATGCGCCGCAACGTCAAGTCGGTACTGGCCCAGGCCGGCAAACGCCCCGTGCTGTGGGTCTCGGTGTGGCGCTCGGAGTCCTACCTGCCGGTGAACCGGATGTTGTCCCGCCTGGACCGCAAGTACACCCAATTGGCGGTCCTGCGCTGGGACAAGGTCATCGCCAAGAACCCGACCCTGCTGGCGCCCGACAAGATCCACCTCACGCCCACCGGGTACGAGATTCGCGGGCAGATGATCGCTGACGCGGTGCGCACGTTGGTCAAGCGCTGACCGGAGACGAGAATGTCGCGCTGTTGTCGCTAATCTCGGCGTGTCGCGACCCCAACGCAACAGAACCGCGCGGGTCAGCCCCGCTCGACGCCCTGCAGCACAAGCGTCGAGTACGCCTGGCAGCCGTCCGGATTCAGATGAATCCCATCGGGATACAACCCTTCTGGCAGGACGCTGGCATTCCAATCCACGACGTGGGCGTTCGGCCAGCGGCCCGGCATCGCTCGAAGCCGCTGGTTAACGGCCTCTTCGTAGGAGTACGTGTCGGGAAGCTCGACAGTGGCCCAGTACACCGCCCGCTGCGGCCCGGCTGCCCGCATGATGCGATCCAGGACCTTCTCGCCGAAGGGCGCGTTCGTCCCCAAGGCGATCAGCACCCGTGGGGGTAGCGTGCCGGCCTTGGACTGCTCCTCGATCACCTGGGCGCCGTCTGCCATCGTGCGGTTTTCCTCGGCGTCGACCTTGACGTCGGTTCCCTTCAGGCATCGCTTGGCACCTTGCAGGACCGAGTCACCGACGGCAAGGATCGGCCCGGACAGCGCCGGGTCGGCCGGTTTGGCCAGCGAGAGCACTGTCTGCGGTGACGGCAGCCCGGCCCGCCCGCTGATCCACAACCCGGCCACCAGGATGGCCAGCGTGGCCAGCACACCACCGAGCACGGTCGGTAGCCGCTGGACCAGGGAGTCGTCGTCGGCCACGTCAGGCAAGCACGACCTGGTCGCCGTCGACGGTCACGTTGACGGGCGTCAAGCCGGTCGTAGCCGGGCCCTGAATGACCGCACCGTCGGTGATCGAGAACTGCGAGCCGTGACACGGGCAGCTGATCGTGGTCCCGTCGACCTTGTTCACCAAGCAGTTCTGGTGCGGACACACAGCGCTCAGACCCACGAACTCACCTTGAGTCGGCTGCGTCACGACGACCTTGGTCTGCCCGGAGTCGACGATCACCCCGCTGTCGACCGGCACGTCGGCGGTGGCCACCAGTGCCGAGCCGGACGCGGCGGGCGCGGGACCGGCGGCACTTTCCGATGCCTGCGTGCTCGGCTGGGACGAGTCGCCACTCGAACATGCCGTAAGGGCCACCCCCGCGGCTCCCAAGGCAGTGGCTGACAGAACCTGCCTGCGGCTGAGGTCCATGAGTGGCTCCAATCGTCTGCGGCCAGCCTAAGCGAGCAGAGGGGAACGGCAAGGCCAACACACCGACCTGGGTCGCGCCCTTGCGGCCGTGCCCACCAACTACCTAATCGTGGGGCCAGGCCAACGCATTTGCTGCTGCCTCGCGAATGTCGCCCAGTGCCAGTGCGATGGATTGAACCTTCCCCCCGTTGCCAGGCAGCGCAACGCATAACCCCAGGTCTCCTTCCTGCATCTCATCGACCGGCAACGGGAACCACAATTCAAAGGTGCTGATCGTGGGGTCGTCTGGTGCCTCGGGGTGCATTACCGATCCGCGCTGGATTTCCGACGCGACAACCCGCTCTCCCTCAAGCAACCACACTCCGAGATCTTCCTGGTTGTTCTCGGCGGAAAAACCGACTCTTGGGTCGACAACGACGCCCATCCCCAAGGCAGTCAGTGTTACGAACAGCCCATCGTGCGTCGCCTTAAAGGCAGAAAGCCGAACAAGGCCATCCTGAGTCGTGAACGTGGTCTCATGCGACTTTAGGAACTCGCCTGGGACGCTGATTGACGGAGCCGCCCTACCGCCAAAACCCTTCACCGTTCAGTACTTGCACACGTTGTTGGACTTGTTGCAAGTAGCATCTGCGGTCTTGGCTCCGTCGCCGCGGTAACTCTCTAGGGGCTTGGCGTATACCCACAGTTTCAGGGCACTCGTCAAGACAGTCCCATTCAGCTTTCTGTTACTCGACAAGTAGTAACTACCCGCGCCACTACCACCGGAGAACAGCCGTCCCGTGTCCTCGTTACCGACGACTACGCCTCTGTTTATGGCCCAGAGCTCGTAGTGCCGATCACCGAAGTTGCCATTGTTGGGCGAATAGGTGCAATTGGAGTCATACCTCGATGTCTTGGCGCCGGGATTGACGGTGACCCGGCAACTGATGCGATCAGTATCACCGGAGCAACCAGCGGGTCCGCAGAAGCGTCCGGCAGCGATCAAACGCATGCCCTCCCAGTAGGTTCGCCCATCGCCCACGTCTCCTCGGACCTGGAACGTATTTGGATTTTCACCTGACGACATTGGAACTGCGGCGACATAAGTAGGTGTACCCGCGGGCGCCTGTGCATCTAGTGCACCTTCAAGTTCCTTTAGTGCTTTCAGTGAGTCGCGCCTGGTCAAGTCATCCGTTAATGACCCAAGTTCCGGAGCCTGGCCCGCTGCAATCTTGCTTCTCCACTCGGCGACCAGACTCCGGGCCCGAGTTCGATACTGCGGATCGGTAGCCGACTGTTCCACAAGAGCTTGCCCGATCGATTGGTCGCCGGTGGTCACAACGAAAACGCTGGCAAAGTCCTCGGGGTTAGCGTTGGGCTTAGTTGCGCTCGATGGGGTCGCAACCGCCCATGCCAGTGACGTCGCCGCAATAGCAAGAGCAAATGTGGTCCTCAGATAGGCCATACACTCCCCCATCCCGTTTGCATTTTTGAGACTACAGGATTGATCCATGCGTCAGCGGTGATCAGAGACACCCCCAACCGATGCGGCCGGCCCATCAGGTTTCGGCGATGTAGACCTGACTCAGCACAGCAGTGGCTTCAGGAACTGCCCAGTGTGGCTGTCGGGATCCTCGGCGACGTCCTCCGGCGTGCCTTCGGCCACGATGGTGCCACCACCGCTACCCCCCTCCGGGCCCAGGTCCACGATCCAGTCCACGGTCTTGATCACGTCGAGATTGTGTTCGATGACGATGACCGTGTTTCCCTTGTCGACCAGCGAGTGCAGAACGCCCAGCAGCCGCCGGACGTCCTCGAAATGCAAGCCGGTGGTCGGCTCGTCCAGCACGTACACCGTGCGACCGGTCGAGCGCCTCTGCAGTTCACTGGCCAGTTTCACCCGCTGCGCCTCGCCGCCGGACAAGGTCGGCGCGGGCTGCCCGAGCCGGACGTAGCCCAAACCGACGTCGACCAGCGTGGTCAGGTGCCGGCTGATCGCCGGGATGGCGGCGAAGAACTCGGCAGCCTCCTCGATCGGCAGATCGAGCACCTCGGCAATGGTCTTGCCCTTGTAGTGCACTTCGAGCGTCTCGCGGTTGTATCGAGCGCCGTGGCATTCCGCACACGGCACATAGACGTCCGGCAGGAAGTTCATCTCGATGCGCAACGTGCCGTCGCCGCTGCAGGCTTCGCAACGCCCGCCCTTGACATTGAACGAGAAGCGCCCGGGAGCGTAACCGCGGATCTTCGCTTCCTCGGTCTCTGCGAACAGCCGCCGGATGTGGTCGAAGACCCCGGTGTAGGTGGCCGGGTTGGACCGCGGCGTCCGCCCGATCGGGCCCTGATCGACGTGGACGACCTTGTCCAAGCTGTCGATTCCAGTCACCGCGCGGTGGCGGCCGGGGACCCGCCGGGCCGAATGCAACTCCCGGGCGAGCACCGTGTACAGCACGTCGTTGACCAGCGTGGACTTGCCGGATCCAGAAACCCCGGTGACCGCCACCAGCACGCCGAGCGGAAAGTCCACGGTGACGTCCCGGAGGTTGTGCTCGCGGGCGTTGTGCACCGTCAACTGCCGCTTCTTGTCGATCGGCCGCCGCACCGGTGGCACCTCGATCGACTTGCGACCGGACAGGTAGGCGCCGGTGATGGAGTCCTTGTTGGCCATCAACTCCGGGAGGGGTCCGGAGACCACGACCTGTCCCCCGTGCTCCCCGGCTGCCGGCCCGATGTCCACCACCCAGTCGCTGGCCCGGATCGTGTCCTCATCGTGCTCGACGACGATCAGCGTGTTGCCCAGATCGCGCAGCCGCAGCAACGTCTCGATCAGCCGGTGGTTGTCACGCTGGTGTAGACCGATGCTCGGCTCGTCCAGGACGTACAGCACGCCGACCAGACCGCTGCCGATCTGCGTGGCCAGCCGGATCCGCTGGGCCTCACCACCGGCCAGCGTGCCGGCGGCCCGGTCCAACGTCAGGTAGTGCAGCCCGACGTCGATCAGGAAGTGCAGGCGGGCGTTGACCTCCTTGAGCACCCGCGCCGCGATCTGCGACTCCCGGTCGTCGAGCTCGAGGTCCTCGAGGAACTCCGCGCACGCGTCGATCGGCAGCCCGGCCACCTCGGCGATGTTCTTGTCGTTGATCGTCACCGCCAGACTGAGCGGCTTGAGCCGGGCACCCTGGCACGCCGGGCACGGAACATCGCGCATGTATCCGGCGAAGCGCTCGCGCATGTTGTCGGACTCGGCGTGGGCGTGCCGGCGCTCGACGAACGGGATCACGCCTTCCCAACCCGTGGCGTACTGCCGCTCGCGCCCGTAGCGGTTGCGGTAACTCACGATCACCTGCTCACCGCGCCCGTGCAGCAGGACGTCCTGCACGTCCCGACCGAGGTCCTCGAAGGCAGTGGTCATGTCGAAATGCAGCTCGTCGGCCAGCGCCGACATCAGCCGCTGGAAGTACTCCGCGGAGCTGCCGCCGGCCATCGGCGCCAGTGCGCCATCCTCAAGGCTCAACCCCGGGTCCGGGACGACGAGTTCCGGGTCGACCTCCATCCGGGTTCCCAGCCCACTGCACTCGGCACATGCACCGAACGGGGAGTTGAACGAGAAGCTGCGCGGTTCCAGTTCCTCGAAACTCAACCCGTCGTCCAGGCACGCCAGATGCTCGCTGAACGTCGTCTGCCGCTTGGGGTCCTTCGCGTCGACATCCACCCGGTCGATCACCACGACCCCGCTGCCCAACCGGAGGGCAGTCTCGATCGTGTCGGTGAGCCGGCGCTTCCCCGAGGGCTTGGCGACCAGCCGGTCGATGACCACCGAAATGGAATGCTTGACCTGCTTGCGCAGTTTGGGCACCGAGTCCAGCGGGTAGGTCGTCCCGTCGACCTCGGCACGCGCATACCCCTGCGACTGCAGCGACCGGAACAGATCGACGAACTCACCCTTGCGCTCCCGCACCACTGGGGCGAGCACCTGGAAGCGGGTGCCTTCCGGCATCGTCAGAACCTGATCCACGATCTGCTGCGGGGTCTGCCGGGAGACCGGCTTGCCGCACTTCGGACAGTGCGGATGACCGATCCGGGCGTAGAGCAGCCGCAGGTAGTCGTACACCTCAGTGATCGTCCCGACGGTCGACCGTGGGTTGCGGTTCGTGGACTTCTGGTCGATCGAGACGGCCGGGCTCAGCCCCTCGATGAAGTCGACGTCGGGCTTGTCGAGCTGTCCGAGGAACTGCCGGGCGTAGGCGGACAGTGATTCCACGTAGCGCCGCTGCCCCTCAGCGAAGATCGTGTCGAATGCGAGGCTGGACTTCCCGGACCCAGACAAGCCCGTGAAGACGACCAGCGCGTCGCGTGGCAACTCGACGTGGATGTCCTTGAGGTTGTGCTCGCGGGCGCCGCGGACCACCAGCTTGTCGTGGGAGCTCTCCTGCACCAGACAAGGCTAACCGGAGGGTGTGACACGCACGTTCGGCGTTCGCCCAGGGCTGCCTCTGATCTTGAGTGCCGGGCCGGGTTTACCCCCCGACCGGGTGAATCTGCGCCCCCGGTTGGTCCGATCGCGTGAGATGTCAGCGCGGCCGTCGCGCAGCCACCGATGCCACAGTATGCGCGCGAGTGTCCCCCTCATCGCCACCGTTGCCCTGCTGGGCAGCCAGGTGGCGCTCGCCGCACCTGCCCTGGCCGACTCCCACGTCGCGGCAGTCACGCACCGGGCGGCCATGAAGATGCCCGTAACCAGTCGGTTGCGGATTGCCGTGACCGGCACTTCTGCCGCGAACGTGACCGTCAAAGGCCCGGCGACGAACCGTACCGTGCGCGACGACACGACGCTGCGGCTGGCCGTCGGTACCTACCGCGTGCGCGCCGCGAACGTCACCAAGAACGGCCTGGACTACACACCCACCCGCCGCAAGTGGCACGTCTCGGTCAAACGTGGCAGCACCAGCCTGATCGCCGTCGCCTACAAGAAGTCAGGGGTCTCGGCCGGCGGAAGTTTTGACACCCCGCAGACCTCACCCACCGGCGACATGGCAGTGCTGTTCCAACTGGTCAACCAGGCCCGTGCCACGAGCCGGTCCTGCGGCACCAAGTCCATGCCCGCCGCGGACCCGGTCGACTGGGACAGCAACTTGGCGGATGCGGCGCGTCTGCACGCGAAGGACATGGCAGACAACGACTACTTCGAGCATGACTCCCTGGACGGCCGCACCTTCGTCGATCGCATCGAGGCCTCGGCCTACGAGGGCTACCCGGGCGGCGAGAACATCGCCATGGGATTCCAGTCGGCCCAGGCCGTGCTGCAGGGCTGGCTCAACAGTCCCGGTCACTGCCAGAACCTGATGGACCCGGACTTCGTCGACATGGGCCTTGGATTTGCCTCCCGCACCGATGCCGGCTACACGCTCCCGACGACGTACTGGGTGCAGGACTTCGGATACGGTCAGTAATCCCGCCGACGTCCTTCACGCCCGAGATACCTTGAAGCCATGAGTTACACGGGCAAGACCCACGTCGGGGGCCCGGCAGCGGTGCACGAGTTGTCGCACCTCATCATCTCGAAGCTGGCCGTGGGACCGATGGACAACAACACCTACCTGCTGCGGTGCCGGGCCACGGGACAGCAATTGCTGATCGATGCCGCCGCCGAGCCCAGCCGGATCCTGGACCTGGTGGGGCCGGACGGACTGCAGACCATCGTCACCACGCATGCTCATCCCGACCATTGGCAGGCGTTGGCCGAGGTCCGGGCGACCACGGGCGCCCGCAGCGTGATGCACGAGATCGATGCTGCAGTGGTGGGCGACCTCGTCGACGCGACAGTCAGTGACGGCGACGTCATCGAGGTCGGCGAGTGCCGCCTGAAGGTGATCCACCTGGTCGGCCACACCCCGGGCGCGATCGCCCTGCTGTACGACGATCCCGAGGGCCAGCCGCACGTATTCAGCGGCGACTGCCTGTTCCCCGGTGGCGTCGGAAAGACGTGGAGCGACGCAGACTTCGACAGCCTGTTTGCGGGGGTGCGGGACCGGTTGTTCGTCCTGCCCGACGAGACGTGGGTCTATCCCGGCCACGGTAATGACACCACGATCGGGGCGGAACGGCCTTCGTTGCCGGACTGGGAAGCCCGCCGCTGGTGAGGTAGAGCAGCGGTTGTTTGACGAACGCCGGCGTCCTGGGACCTGGGCAGTCTTAGGTCACCAGTATCGCGGCCTAAGACTGCACGGCCGCGAACGTTGACTGACCCGTGCAGGACCGCTCACTTAGTCCTCCTCGGTTGTCACCGGTTGCGTGCGCCGTTCGTGCAGCAGACTGGCCACGACTGTGACCGCCAGAATGCCGATGATGACGGCCAGGCTGACCCAGTTCGAGATCTGCAGGACGTCCACCGGCTGGCCGGAGTTGATGAACGGCAGCGAGTTCTCGTGCAGGGCCGTGAAGATCAGTTTCACTCCGATGAAGCCCAGCACCGCGGCCAGGCCGACGCCCAGGTAGACCAGCCGGTCCAGCAGGTTCCCCAGCAGGAAGTACAACTGCCGTAGACCCATCAGCGCGAAGACGTTGGCTGTGAACACGATGAACGGGATTTGGGTGAGTCCGAAGATGGCCGGGATGCTGTCGAGTGCGAACAGCACGTCCGTGGTGCCGATAGCGATCAGCACCAGCAGCAGCGGTGTGAACATGCGCTTGCCGCCGATCGTGGTCCGCATGTTCTTACCGTCGAAGTCCGGCGCCACCGGAACCATCCGGCCAACTACCCGGACGATGGTGTTCTCCTGATACTCCTCGTCGGTGTCCTCACCATGGGTCAGCAGTTTCACGGCGGTGATGATCAGGAAGATGCCGAACAGGTAGAAGACCCAAGAGAACTGCGCCAGGATGGCCGCGCCCAACGCGATGAAGATCCCGCGCAGGACCAGCGCGATGATGATCCCCCACATCAACACGTACTGCTGCAGGTGTCGTGGCACATAGAAGCGGGCCATGATCAGCACGAACACGAACAGGTTGTCGACGCTCAGCGAGTACTCGGTCAGCCAGCCCGCGAAGAACTGCACCCCGATGTCGGTGCCGAACTGCCACCCCAGGAACAACCCGAAAGCGATCGCACACCCGACGAACAACCCCAGCCAGCGCAGCAGCTCGGGGGGCTTGGGGACATGCGGGCGCCGCCCCACGATCAGGAAGTCGAAAGTGAAGAGCACGAGGAACAGGGCGATCGTTGCCGCCCACAGCCACAAGGGAACGGTCACCGGTTGGCTTCCTGGATCCCGCGCAGTTCCTTCTTGAGTTCGGAGATCTCGTCGCGGTAGCGCGCGGCCACCTCGAACTGCAACTCCTCGGCCGCAGTGTGCATGGCTTGCGTCAACTGATCGATGAGGTCAGCGAGGTCCTGGGCAGGCATCGACGCGAGTGAGGCCGCATGCCGCCCAATGTCCGGGACCGTGGCCTTTGGCCCCACGCCACGGCTCAAACCGCGCCCGGAACCAGCCAGCAGTTCCTGGGTGTCCGCGTCCTCGCGGGCGAGCATGTCGGTGATGTCGGCGATCTTCTTGCGGATCGGTTGGGGGTCCAGGCCGCGTTCGGTGTTGTACGCAATCTGCTTGGCGCGGCGGCGGTTCGTCTCGTCGATGGCAGTGCGCATGGAGTCGGTGATGGTGTCGGCGTACATATGCACCTGACCGGAGACGTTACGCGCCGCCCGGCCGATGGTCTGGATGAGACTGCGTTCGGAGCGCAGGAAGCCCTCCTTGTCGGCATCCAGAATGCTTACGAGGCTCACTTCGGGCAGGTCGAGACCCTCCCGCAGTAAGTTAATGCCGACCAGGACGTCGAACTCCCCCAGCCGCAGTTCCCGCAGCAACTCCACCCGCCGCAGAGTGTCCACTTCGGAGTGCAGGTACCGGACGCGCACGCCGTTCTCAAGCAGGTAATCGGTCAGATCCTCGGCCATCTTCTTGGTGAGGGTTGTCACCAGCACCCGTTCGTCCCGCTCGGCGCGCGTGGTGATCTGCTCCATCAAGTCGTCGATCTGGCCGCGCGTGGGTTTGACGATGATCTCCGGATCCACCAGGCCGGTCGGGCGGATGACCTGTTCCACGACGTCGCCGTGCACCCTGGCCAGTTCATATGGCCCGGGCGTTGCCGACAGGTACACGGTCTGCCCGATGCGATCGACGAACTCCTCCCAGCGCAGCGGCCGGTTGTCCATGGCGCTGGGCAGGCGGAAGCCGTGCTCGACCAGGGTGCGCTTACGGCTCATGTCACCCTCGTACATGCCGCCGATCTGCGGGACCGTCACGTGCGACTCGTCGATGACGAGCAGGAAGTCCTCGGGGAAGTAGTCGATCAGGCAGTTGGGTGCCGAACCGGGGGCACGGCCGTCGATGTGCCGTGAGTAGTTCTCGATGCCATTGCAGAATCCGACCTGCTGCATCATCTCGACGTCGTACTGGGTGCGCATGCGTAGGCGTTGGGCTTCCAGCATGTGGTTGCCGCGCTCGAGTTCCACGAGCCGTTCCTGCAACTCCTGCTCGATGCCAGTGATCGCCCGCCCCATGCGCTCCGGACCGGCGACGTAGTGGCTGGCCGGGAAGACGTACAACTCGGTGTCCTCGGTGAGAACTTCCCCGGTGACCGGGTGCAGCGTCATAAGACGTTCGACCTCGTCGCCAAAGAACTCGATCCGGACCGGATGCTCCTCGTACATGGGGAACACCTCGACGGTGTCCCCGCGCACCCGGAACGTGCCGCGGGTGAACGACAGGTCGTTGCGGGCGTACTGGATCTGCACGAGTTTTCGTAGCATCGAGTCGCGGTCGACGTTGTCGCCCACTCGCAGCCGCACCATCCGGTCCACGTACTCCTGCGGCGTCCCCAGGCCGTAGATGGCGCTAACGCTGGCCACGACAAGCACGTCGCGGCGGGTGAGCAGGCTGTTGGTGGCGCTGTGCCGCAGCCGCTCGACTTCCTGGTTGATCGAGGAGTCCTTCTCGATGAACGTGTCCGTCTGCGGGATGTACGCCTCAGGTTGGTAGTAGTCGTAATAGGAGACGAAGTACTCGACGGCGTTGTTCGGCAGCAATTCGCGGAACTCGTTGGCCAGTTGCGCGGCCAGCGTCTTGTTGGGCGCCATCACCAAGGTCGGCCGTTGCAACTTCTCGACGATCCAGGCGGTGGTCGCGGACTTACCGGTACCGGTGGCGCCCATCAGGACCACGTCGTCGACCCCGGCCTCGATCCGGCGCGAGATCTCCTCGATCGCCTGTGGCTGGTCACCCGCCGGCTGGTACTCGCTGATCACCTGGAACGGCGCGACAGTGCGCTGCAGGTCGGTGACGGGGCGGGCCATGCTCCTACGCTACGACCCGGGTCAGACATCCCCACAGGGCCGCCTCTTCTCCAAACGCGACAACGTGGTCGATTCGCGACACGTCCAACTTGTCGCCAATCGACCTATCGGTCGCATTTAGTAGCAATACCCTGACCACATGCGACGGATCGGGCTGACCGGCGGCATCGGGTCGGGCAAGAGCACCGTGGCGAGGATGTTCGCAGAGCTCGGAGCGCACGTGATCGATGCCGACGCCGTGGCCCGCGAAGTGGTGGAACCAGGGACGCCTGGCCTGGCCGCCTTGGTCGAGGAGTTCGGCAACGGCATCCTCGATGGGAACGGCCTGGACCGGACCGCTCTGGCGCAGATCGTCTTCGAGGACGAGGGTGCTCGCACCCGGCTGAACGCCATCATTCATCCGTTGATCGGAGCCCGCACTGCCGAATTGATCGCTGCTCTGCCACCGGACGCCGTCTTCCTCCACGATGTCCCCCTGCTGGTGGAATTGCATCTGGAAAATGCCTACGACCTGGTGGTGGTAGTCGATGCCCCCGACGACGTAAGGGTGAGCAGGCTCGTCGAGCGTGGTCTCACCGAGGACGACGCCAGGGCGCGGATCGCGACCCAGGCCACCCGCGAGCAGCGGCTCGCGGTCGCCGACGTGGTGATCAACAACAGCGGCGACCTCGATCAGCTCAGGGAGCAGGTGCGCTCGGCGTGGCCGAAGGTGGCAGCCCGGCGCTGAGCAGTTGCGGCCCCAGCCACTCCCAGTACAGCCGCGCTCCTTCTTCGGTGAAATGCACGCCGTCGGTGTGCATCGCCACGCCGTCGATCTGCGCCCGGTAACGGTCACCGTCACACAGGAAAGGGTTCGGATCGATGATCGGGATGTCGCGGCCGGAGCGGCGCACCGCCTCCCGCATGGCGTCGTTCACCGCAGCGATCCGTTCAGGGTCGTTGACCACTCCCGGATAACGGCCGGCCTGGAACAACGCTGCGTCCGGGAGGTCGAGCTCAGGCGCACCGTGACACGAACTCAGGACGACTGCCTGTCGAGGCGTCGCCGCCGTCACCTCAGCCAGTACCCGTGCATAAGCGTCGACAGTCTCGGCTTTCCACCGAGGGTCGGTGTAAGGGACAGGCCCGTCGATCCACCTGTCGTACTGCTCCCAAGGCCCCGCGAACAGCACACCCAGATTGGCCCCCGAAGCGGCGATGCGTTGTGCCCGTTGCTGCTCCCACTGCCGGCACTGGTCGGTCATCGGCATCTTGGCGCCGTTCAGCGCCGCGTCGTAGGGCACGAGGCCGCACCCGAACTCGGTACCCGGCAGCACTGTGAGCCCGGGCACGAGTCCGGGTTGGTAGGCGGCGAACAGGGACAGCGCAACGGAATCACCGACCAGCACTGCCCGGACGTCGGTTGGGGCGGACTCGACCGGGGACGGGCTACGCGTGGTCGACTCGGCGATCACCTCGAGGGAGTCCGCGGCAGGCGCCCGGGAGCACGCTGCGGTCACGCCCAGCAGACCGAGGATGGCCAAAGGTGCCCCGATCAGCACTGCCACTCGCTGGCGGGATCGCAACTGCCGCAGGGCGCCGCGCCGGATCGGCATCTCGACCCAGTAGTACGAGGCGGTGGCCAGCGCGAACGTCACCAAGAACCGCAGCACGAGCAGGTTGCCCCCCGCCATCCCCGTCCGGGTCGGGCTGAGCACCACATACACCGGCCAGTGCCACAGGTAGAGACCGTAGGAGATCTTGCCCACCCAGACGACCGGGCCCCACGCCAGCCCACGCGCCACCACCCCCTGCGGATAGGCCTGGACGCAGACCAGCAGAACGGCGGAACACAGCGCGAACACCAGGAAGCCGCCGTCGTACAGCCAAGTGGTCCGTTCATTGAGGAGCACCATAAGAGCTACAACGGCGACCAGCGCAGCAGGACCGACCCACTTGGCCGGCACGCGCAGACGCTCGAGGACACCCGGTGTGAGAACAGCGGCCAGCGTGGCTCCGACCAGCAGTGACTGCAGCCTGGTGTCTGTGCCGTAGTACACCCGCGAGGCGTCCGTGGCGGGGTTGGCCAGCCAGGCCATCTCCACCGCCGAGAGCAGGGACAAAGCGCCCAGCGCGATCGCCAGTGGGCGCCGCGAGCGTAGTTTCGGCAAGAGCAGGACCAGAACCAGCGGGAGCAGGAGATACCACTGTTCCTCGATCGCCAGGCTCCAGGTGTGCGTCAACGGCGAGGGATCCTGGAACTGCGCGAAGTAGGAGTTGCCGCTGGCGATGAACCACCAGTTGCTGACGTAGAACAGCGTGGCCAGCGCATCGCTGCGGATCGTCGCAGCGGCCTCGCCGGTCAGGAACGCCCCATACAGCAGCACCGCGACCAGGACCAGGAACAGAGCCGGCAACAATCTCCGAGCCCGCCGGCCCCAGAAGGCAACGAGGTCCACCCGGTCGGTCGACTCGTGCTCAAGTAGCAGCAGCGTGGTGATCAGAAAGCCGGACAGGACGAAGAAGACGTCCACGCCGAGGAAGCCGCCGCCGAGCCAGGAGGATCCGCCGTGATACAGCATCACGGCGATCACCGCCAGCGCGCGCAGCCCGTCCAGTGCCGGGCTGTAAGCAAGGCCCCGGCGCGTGGTCACGTGGTCATCGTAGGAGCGGACCGGGCGAACTCCGCGATCTGTGGGCCCAGAACCTGCCAGATCTGAAGTGCAGCCTCTGGGTTGTAGTGCAATCCGTCGACGTAGAGGCCGGAGACATCAGGCGCACAGGTGACATCCCCGAGGTCGATGAAACCGTAACCGTGAGCGCGGGCGTATCCGCGCAGGAAGTCGTTGAGCACGCGAGTGCGGTCGCGATCGTTCTTGGAGTCGTTGATGACGTTGGGCGGCAGAGCCGTGCAGGGAACGCTGGTGATCGCGATCCGATCGGCCGAGAAGTCTGCAAATGTCTCATCGAGAGCCTGCGTGACCACTCGGGCGTAACCCGGGCTGCCGAACGGCTGGACCGCACCGTCGGAGTCCACGACGTCGAACTGCCAGGAACTGGTCCCGACGAGCACGCCGACGGCTGGCTGTCGCTGGGCCATGTCCTCGCGCCACTGTCCCTCCCAGCCCGCGCAGTCCGTCCCCGGTGGCGGTTGCACGACGTGCTGGCCGTCCGCGACGAACTGCATCCCGAACAGGGGGCAGCCGAGCAGGAACGAGCCAGTAACGGCGATTCCAGGCGGCGGTGTCGTCGCGGCCGGCAACCACAGCGAAGCCGACACTGAGTCGCCGAGCACGAACGTCGTCGTCCCCTCACCGCGGTAGTCCGGGGCCGCGTGTTCCGGCAAACCGCGCAGGTATCGGGTGTCGTCGGCCTTTGGCGTGCACAGCACTGCCAGGGCCACCAGCACGAGCGGCAGCACGAGTAGCACCTTGATGTTTCCGCCTCCGGCCCGCACGGGACGCTCGACCACCAGATAGGAGACCGCGGCTGCCAGAAACGTCAGCAGCAGCCGCACCACCGTGGGGGCGTTCGTCTGGTCCGGTCCGATCATCACGGCGATCGGCCAGTGCCAGAGATAGAGGCCGTAACTGATCAGCCCGATCCTGCGCAGGGGTTCGACCCGCAGAAGGCGGGTGACCGCGGTGGCACTGCCTGCTCCCGCGATGAGCATCGCACTGAACACTGCGGCTAATGCCAATTGCGCGGGGACCCATCGCCCCTGTGGCCAGATGGCGAACATGACCACAACACCCAGCAAGCCCAGCAGCCCGATCACCCCGACGGCCGGCACGTACCCGAACCTCGCTCGACCCGCTGCGACCTGGCGCACACCCAGGATGCCGAGCAGCGCGCCCAGAAGGAGTTGCTGGGCCCGGGTATCGGTGCCGAGATACAGCCGGTCGACCGGGGCGCCGTGACTAGCCAGCCACGCGGTCCAGAGCACCGACGACGCACACAGCACGGCAACCAGCGCGAACACCCAGCGCCACCGGAACCGACGCAGAGCGACGAGCAACAGGAGCAGCAGCGGGAAGAGCAGATACCACTGCTCCTCCACACTCAGCGTCCAGGTGTGCAGCAAGGGTGAGAACTGCTGGTAAGCGTCGAAGTACTGGGTGCCGGAGTGCAGCAGCCACCAATTGTTGACGTAAAAAACCGTCGCGATGCCCTGTCCGCGGATGGCCGCCTGTTCCAGCGCCGGCACGGTCAAGGCATAGCCGAAGACCGCCACGAGCATCACGGCCAGCGCAGGGAACAGCCTGCGCGCCCGGCGTTCCCAGAACGTGCGTGCGCGCACCGGCTCCGGCAGGTTCTGCACGAGCAGTGTGGTGATGAGGTAGCCGGACAGCACGAAGAACACGTCGACGCCGATGTAGCCGCCGGGCAGCCATCCCTGTCCGAAGTGGTAGACCATCACCGCCAGCACGGCCAAAGCCCGTACCCCGTCCAGGGCAGGCTCGTACCGAAGGTGCTGGCTGCGGCGGGCTGCAGGTGCCGGAACGGCCTGAACAGGCGCCGTCACAACAGTCCCCACACGGGTTCAGCACATCATGGCAAACCCCGGCAAACCGGGATTTCGGCGAAGATCACCCATGTCGTAGACAGCAGAACGCCCGGCGGTCGTTCCCACCGGGCGTTCTGTGCGTGTGCTTGCTCAGCCTTCGCTCTGCAGCTTCTCCCGCAGTGCGGCCAGGGCCTCGTTCGCGTCGTCGTCCAAGGAACCGGACGGCTCAGCCGGGGCGGCGGTGTAGTCACCGGAAGCCGCAGCTTCCTCGTCGGCCTTCTTGGCCTCGGTGATTTGCTCCTTGTGCTGCTGCCAGCGCTGGTAGGCCTCCTGGTACTGCTGCTCCCACTCGGTGCGCTGGTCCTCGAAGCCTTCCTTCCACTCCCCGCTGACGGGGTCGAAGCCCTCCGGCCCGATGTAGGCGCCGTTCTCGTCGTAGGAGGCCGGCATGCCGTACAGGTACGGGTCGAACTCGTCGGTGGTCTCGGCACCGGCATCCTCGTTGGCCTGCTTCAGCGACAGCGAGATCCGGCGGCGCTCCAAGTCGATAT
>ERZ724513.393-NODE-393-length-20838-cov-5.647500_pt1 | contig 20838 bp, 21 predicted proteins | sample MGYA00376046_ERZ724513 | MGnify/ENA primary metagenome ERZ724513 (study PRJEB28724, sample SAMN07190883) | activated sludge metagenome | isolation source: activated sludge of sewage treatment plant in Hong Hong | place: Hong Kong | collected 2016-03-17 ...
TGCGACCTCATCGTCCCGAACGATGCGCGCTACCAAGCTGCGCCACACCCCGAACGACCCTGACTGGGTCAGGGCCGAGTGGCAGTTTAGCCGATCATTCGCCGCTCAGCCATTCGGGACCGGCGTGAGCGTCAACAGGGTCACCTCGGGTGGGCATGCGAACCGGTACGGTGCGTACGGCGAGCTGCCGATACCGGCCGACACGTGCAGCCAGGATCGGCCACCGTCGCGTCCCACGTACTCGTGCAATCCCTTCGCCATGGCCGGCGGCAGGTCGCAGTTCGTCGTCAGCGCACCCCAACCGGGCACGCACACCTGGCCTCCGTGCGTGTGACCGGCGAACACCAGCGGTACCTCGTCAGCGGCCATCCCGTCCAGCACCCGAAGGTATGGCGCATGGGTCACCCCGATCGACAGGTCCGTCCCGGAAGCCGCCGGTCCGGCCACCAAGGAATAGTCGTCGCGATGCAGGTGCGCGTCGTCCGTCCCCCGAAACTCCAGTTGCACTCCCCGGACGTGCAGCGTCGCCCGGAGCGCGGTCACGTCCGCCCAACCACCGGACGCCAGCCCGGCGCGCAGAGCCTCGGTGGGCAGCGGAGTCAGCTCTTCACGCACGCCGTCGTGGCTCGTCGAGCGCGCCAGATAGGCCAGCGGGTTCGACATCCGTGCCTCGACATAGTCGTTCGAACCGAACACGAATGCCCCAGGCACCTCAAGTAGCGGACGCAGCACGGCCAGCAGCGGCTCAAGCGCGTCCCCGTGTGCGATGTTGTCGCCGGTGCTGATCACCAGATCGGGTTCCAAAGCAGCCAACCGCGACACGAACGCCAGCTTTTTCCGCTGTCCTCGTGCCAAGTGGATGTCCGAGAGGTGCAGCACCCGGATCTTCGGCGCACCCGTCGGCAGCACCGGGACGCGAACCCGCCGCACCCGGAAGGCGTTCGCCTCGCACAGCACGCCATAGCCGACGCACACCGCCGCACCGGCGGCCAGACCGCCGATCACCTTGCCGATCACCTGCGCGGTTGCTCCTTCACCTTCTCCTGCGGTGACGCGCTGGCTGACGACTCCGGTGTGGGCTCTTCCTTCTTCTTCGGGCCCTGGCTTACCATCAGTCCGATCTGGCTGCCCTTCGGCGCGCCACCACTCGGATTCGTGCCGAGGAAAGTGCCCTTCGGCTCGTCGGACTTCACCGTGTAGGTAAAGGAGCTGAAGCCGGCCCGCCTCAAGGTGGCGGCACAACCAGCGGCGCCCATCCCGGCGCAACTCGGGATACCGACCGTTTGTCCGCGGAGCACCTCGGCCGGCGGTTCGACGAACGAGGTGCGTTCCTCGATGTCGGCGAGCGCCGCCGTCATCGCAGGCTTCAGCAGGTTGGCCCCGGCGTTGTTGCCGGAGAAGCCGCTCAGCCACCGTCCGGACGCCGGCAGCTTCACGTAGCGCAGGAAGCTCGGCTTGCCTTTCCAGAACTTCCGGTAGTTCTTGTTGTTGTCGTAGCTGATCACCGCCGCGCCGACCAGGTCGGGCGTGTAGCCAACCGTCCAGACTGCCTTGTTCTTCGGCACGGTTCCGGTCTTGCCGGCCATCGTGTAGCCGGGCACCTTGGCGGTGTACGCGGTGCCGCCCGGGGTGTAGGGCCCCTGGAAAACCTTGTTCACGGCGTCCGCCACCTCTTCGCTCAGCACGCGCTTGCAGCCCGCTGTCGGCACATCGAAGGCGGCGCCGTCCTTGCCCTTGATCGACTTGAGGATGATCGGGCTGCAGTGCACGCCACGGTTCGCGAAAGTGCCGTAGGCCTCGACCATAGACAGCGGCGTCACCTCGACGATGCCGAGGGTGAAGGACGGCACCTGCTCGGTCTCGACGAAGTCCCGACCATCAGAGGCCTTCAGGCCGAGGCGCTTGGCCATGTTGGTGACCGCGCAAAGGCCGACGGCCTGTTCCAGCGCTACGTAATAGTTGTTCACTGAGTACTTGGTGCCCTGCAGGAGGTTCATCGTGCCGGATTCGGGGTTGTCCACCGTCCAGTCGTCGCGGACCTTCAGGTCGCCGTTGCAGGTCGGGAAGATCTTGTTCTGGTAGTTCACCGAGCGCTTGACGCGGACGGTGAAGTTCACGCCCATGTTCTCTTCGAGGGCAGCCGCGGCGACGAAGGCCTTGAAGGTTGAGCCACCCTGGTAGCCGTCCGCACCGCCCATATCGGCGCCGACTGCATAGTTCCAGTTGGTCTGGCCCTTCTTCCAATTGTTGCCCCACTCCGAACGGTTCTGGGCCATCGCCCGGATCAGGCCGGTCTTGGGCTCCATCATCGTGATCACCGAGACGACTGGATCCTTCGCCGACACATAGTTGGCGATCGTCTTCTCGGCCTTCTTCTGGGCCGCGGGGTCGATCTGGGTCATGATCGTCAGCCCGCCGCGGTAGATCAGCTGCTTGCGCTCCTCCTCGGTGCTGCCGAGGCTGGGCGTCTTAAGCAGAGTGCGGTAGGCGTAGTCGCAGACGAACGGGAACTTGGAGTTCGCGCAGCCCGCCAGGTAGTCCTTGACCTTGCTCTGGTCGAACTCGACTGCCTTGGCCGCCGCCGCTTCGTCCGAGGTGATCAGCTTCAACTCGAGCATGCGGTCGAGGACGTTGTTGCGCCGCTCGATCGCCAGATCGACGTGGCTGACCGGGTTGGTCGCGTTGGGGTTGCGAACCAGGCCGGCCAGCATCGCCGACTGCGCGAGATCGAGCTTGGCCGCGCTCACCCCGAAGTAGTGCTTGGCCGCGGCTTCCACCCCGTAGGCGCCGTCGCCGTAGTAGGCGATGTTGAGGTAGTTCTGCAGGATCTCGTCCTTGCTGAACTTCTCCTCGATGGCGATCGCATAACGCAGCTCGCGGATCTTGCGAGCGACAGTGTTCTCCTTGGCTGCGATCACGCCGGCCTTGTCGTTCTTGGCTTCGGCGTTCTCGACCAGGACCAGCCGGACGTACTGCTGGGTGAGGCTCGAACCGCCCTGGGTGTTGCCCTGGCTGGTGCTGACCAGCGCGCGCAAGGTGCCCTGCAGGTCCATCGCGCCATGCTCGTAGAAGCGGTGATCCTCGATGGCGACCTGCGCTTTCTGCATGATCGGCGAGATGTCCTTCAGTTCCTTGTAGACCCGGTTCTCGTTGTAGAAGTAGGCGAGCAGTGAACCGTCCGCGTTCAACAGCCTGGAACGCTCGGACTGCGGTGGGGTCTCAAGCTCGGCCGGCAACTGGTCGAGGCTCTCCACCATGGACGTGGTGGTGTCGGTCGCCATGCCGGCGATGGGGACGACCAGGCCGGCCGCCAGCAGTCCGCCGATGATCGCCACCACCAGAAACATGACCAGCGAGTACAGCCTTTTCCCCATGCGCATGACTTCTAGGGTACGACACGGCACCCAATCGGCTCGCGGACGCTGCCGGCGGACGGGTTCGAACGGAATCTTCCCTAGCCGGGCCAAAGTTCTTGACAGCAGACGGCTCGTTCGCCTAGCAATTGCTTACTGTCGCCGATGTCAGTGACCACCCCGGTGAAAGGTGAGAGCAATGCCGCTCGGAGTCGAAGACTGGACCCTCCAGGCCAAGTGCCGTGGATTGGAAGATCAGTTATTCCCCGACGGCGCCGACCAGAAACGTGTGCGTTCGGTCTGCTACACCTGCCCGGTGCGCAACGAGTGCCTCGCCGAAGCCTTGGACAACCGCATCGAGTGGGGCGTGTGGGGTGGCATGACCGAGCGGGAGCGCCGCCAGTTGCTGCGCCAGCGCACAGACATCACCTCCTGGACTTCGATCCTCTGCCCGAAGCATTCGCGCTGCGACCTCTGAGCCGTAGCGTTTTCGCGCGAGCCCCGGCTGGGTGGTGCACCTGTGCGGCCGAGCTGTCTAGGGTGACTCCATGACTAAGTGGGAGTACGTGACCGTCCCGGTGCTGGTGCACGCCACCAAGCAGATCCTCGACAACTGGGGTGCGGACGGCTGGGAGCTGGTGCAGGTCGTGCCGGGACCGAATCCGCAGAACCTGGTGGCCTACCTGAAGCGACCGGTGGTCGAATGAGTCACTCCGCCAGGCTGGCCGAACTCGGCATCGCGCTGCCGACCGTCCCCGCCCCGGTAGCCGCGTACGTGCCGGCCACGATCTCGGGTGGGCAGGTGCTCACCGCCGGCCAGCTGCCGTTCGTGGACGGGAAGCTGACCGACACCGGCAAGGTGGGTGCACAGGTCAGCCCGGAACGGGCCGCTGAGTTGGCCCGGACGGCAGCGCTGAACGCGGTCGCCGCGGCCGCGTCCGTCGTCGGGGGCGTCGACGGGATCGCGCGGGTGGTGCGGCTGGTCGTCTTCGTGGCCAGCGACCCCGGTTTCACCGGGCAGCCGGCCGTTGCCAACGGCGCGTCCCTGCTGCTGCAGGAGGTCTTCGGCGAAGCCGGCATCCATGTGCGCAGCGCTGTCGGGGTGGCCGTGTTGCCACTGGACTCGCCGGTCGAGATCGAGCTGGTGGTCGAGGCGGCGTGACCGCCACCGAGTCGAGGCTCGCTCTGGTCCGCCGGGCCAGGGCGATCAACCGCGGACTCGGCGAGTTGTACCCGGACGCGCATTGCGAGCTCGATCACGCCTCACCCCTGCAGCTGCTGGTGGCCACGGTGCTCTCGGCCCAGTCGACCGACCGCCGGGTGAACACGGTCACGCCGGCTCTGTTCGCGCGCTACCCGGACGCGGCCGCGCTCGCGTCCGCCGATCGCACCGAACTGGAGGAACTGATCAAGCCCACCGGCTTCTTCCGGGCGAAGACGGACGCGCTGATCCGGCTCGGCACCGCGCTGGTGGCCGACCACGGCGGCGTCGTGCCGGGGCGGCTCGCCGAGCTCGTGAAGCTGCCCGGCGTTGGCCGCAAGACCGCGAACGTCGTACTCACCGACGGTTTCGGCGTGCCAGGCATCACCACTGACACCCACTTCATCCGGCTCTCGCAACGGTTCGGCTGGACCGCTTCGGCCAAGCCGGAAGTGATCGAGGCCGAAGTCGGCGAGCTCTTTCCGAAGTCGGACTGGATCCGGCTCAACCACCGGGTGATCTGGCACGGCCGGCGGCGCTGTCACGCCCGGCGACCGGCATGCGGCGCTTGTTCGGTGGCCAGCTACTGCCCGTCCTTCGGTGAAGGGCCGACCGATCCGAAGGTGGCCGCGAAACTGGTGCGGGAGCCGCGCGGATGAAGCGTCTTCGTTGGTCTAGCCTCGGTTGGTCGAGCTTGGCCTGCCCTGAGCCTGTCGAGGGGTCGAGGCCGCTTGGCCCTCGTCCGCTGCGAGCACTAGCGCTGGGGGTGGCGCTCCTGCTGACCCTGGCCGGCTGCAGCCCGTCCGTGCCTTCGGCGAACCGGTTCCCGACTCCTTTCGAGAGCTACTCGCCGGCCACCCCCAAGACCGTCGACCTGGTGACCGCGCGGAAGGCGGCCGGGATTGCGGACTGCCCGAAGCCGAGTGAAGCGCCAGTGGTGCCGGGCGGCCTGCCCGACCTCACCCTCGATTGCCTCGGCGGGGACAGTCAGGTTCGGCTGGCCGGGCTGCGCGGACCCATGCTGATCAACCTGTGGGCTCAATGGTGTGAACCCTGCCGGGCCGAGGCCGCGGACCTGTCCGCGTTTGCCAGCAAGCAGAAGGACGTGGCCGTGCTCGGTATCAACTACTCCGATCCGCAACCAGAACTGGCCATCGAGTTCGCGCAGTTGATGGCGATGAAGTACCCCCAGTTGGTTGACGAAGAGGCGACCATTCGCGGTCCGCTGGGGGTGGCCGGCATCCCGCACACGGTGCTGATCGATGCCGACGGCGTAGTGGTGGCCCGGCATCCCGGCATCTTCACCTCGCTGGAAGAGATCGAGTCGTGGGTGGCAGCGGGGCTGGCCGCGTGAGCTTCCCGGTTCCCGTGCCGGACGGGCTGCGGGCTGCGGCTGCACAATTCGACCGTCCGGACGCGCTGAGCTTCATTCAGGGTGCGCGGACACCGCAGGGCAAGCGGCGGGCTGCCGTGCTGATCCTGCTCAGCGGCGAGCCCAACGCCTACGAGATCGTGCTGGTCGAGAAACGTCCGGATCTGCGTAGTCACGCCGGCCAGATCGCGTTCCCCGGTGGATCGCTGGAGCCGCAGGACCTCAATCCGGTCGCCGCCGCACTCCGGGAGGCGAACGAGGAGGTGGGCATCGACCCGTCCGCGGTGGTGGTGCTCGGTTCACTGCCGGACGCACACATCCCGCGTAGCGGGTTCGACGTGACCTCCGTCGTGGGCTGGTGGGGCGAGCCGGTGCGACTGCAGGTGGTGGACGTCGGCGAGTTGGCGGGCGTTCACCAGGTGCCGGTGTCCCGTCTGCTCGACCCGGCGAACCGATCGACGTGGGCGCACCCGGGTGGCTTCCGCGGGCCGGCGTTCACTCTCGACGATCTGTACGTGTGGGGTTTCACCGCCTACCTGCTGGACGGGCTGTTCGACCTGCTGGGCTGGACGCAGCCCTGGGCTACCGACCTGGTCACCGAGATTCCGCCACGCTTCCTGAGCGAGCGCCTGTAACCACCCTCCGGAGCCCGATCCCACCGTCGTCCCGGCGTCCCTTCGTCATCCGGGCATCCCACCGTCGTCCGGGCAACCCACCGTCATCCGGGCATCCCTTCGTCATCCCGGCGGAGGCCGGGATCTCTCAGCGGGATAGGTGGATCAGGTGGTGAGCTTGTCGAAGGATCGTTCGCTCACCGTCTCAAACGGGCTCCCGGCTGGTAGAGCCCGTCGAGGCCCGCGTCCGCTCACTCAAGCTCTTTGCGCGGCTCCCCGCCGAGGATGGACGTCGCGGCCACCCGCTCCTGGCCCTTGGTGATGGCGCCCTTGACCGCGTCCACCGACGCTTGCGCGCTGGCAGTCGTGGCCTGCGGGCCGGGCAGGTTGAGACGCTGCTTGCCGATCAGCGAAAGAACGCCGGCCAGCAGGAACATCAATATCGCCATGACAGCGAAACCCCAAGCCAGCGCGGCCAACAGGTCGATGCCGAACCAACTCTGGAAGCCGAACGACAGCCAGAAGGAGAGCCCGCAGAACAGCAGAGTCGCGCCCATGATGCCCAGATAGGCGGCCCCCCCGAAGAGGCCAGCGCCGATTCCGGCCGACTTCGCTTGGGGCAGCAACTCGGCCTTGGCCAGCTCGAGTTCGCCCTTGACGATGGTGCGCACATCGTCCTGGATGCTCTTGATCACGTCGGCGATTCCGGACTGATCGGCCATTCCACGCTCCTTCGGCCCCGATTTGTGGTCAGCCTAATCGCTATCACTGACAAACGGGCGGGACTGCAGGTTGATTTGCAGTCCGTCCTCGGGGAGGCGGAGCACGCTGCTCAGCTCGGCGTGGTCGACCTCGGCTCGTGAGCAGCGGACGGCGTAGGGCAGCAGCAGAGGTTCGGCGCGTGGAGCCGACGAGTCGTACAGCTCGGCGACCTCGGCCAACAGGGGTTCGGCGACGCCGATGTCGAGGTTCGCCAGCTTCGGTGCAGACGAAACCAGGTTCAGCATCCCGTCGCGCGTGATCGGCACCCACCGCCGGAAGTCACGCTGCTCGACCTCGGGGAAATGCGCGGACGCGGGAATGGTCGCGGCAGACTCGTCGGCGCCGCGCATCGCATCGGGGTCGTAGCGCTGCAGAATGGCCGCCAAGCGACGCACCCAGGGCACCGAGTCGTCGCGGAAGGTGGCCACCACCGCGAGTTGCCCGCCAGGGACGAGCACGCGGGCGAACTCAGCGAGTACCAGGCCCGGGGGCAATCGGTGCATGCCCTGTGCCACGAGCACCGCGTCGAAGGAGCACGGCAGGAAGGGTAGTGCGTCCGGTGCTGCCGCGACGCCGCGGAAGCCGGTGTGGCGAGCACAGGCACGGCGGACGTCTTCAGGGGCGCGTGCAGTGATGGTGACGCGGTTCCCCAGCTGCTCGAAGTGCGTGGCGGTGGGCGCGGAGGCTGATCCGATCGCCAGCAGGCTGCCCGGACGAGTGGGCGCGAGCCAGGCAACCGCGGCTGCGGGGAACGCTCCGGGAGTTGCCATGGGGGAATCGTAGGTCGACCAAGGGCTCGGCGGCCGTTCGAATCTCCGGGGCTCCTCGACTTGTGGACAACTCCCGGCCAGCGGTGGTTATCCACAGGCGGACGGTTGGGCTGACGGAATTCCGGTGTGGTTGCCGAAGGTGTGGACGTGGCTGAGGCGAGTAGTGGCCGTGACGTACTGGTGGTCGCTGGGGACGGGGAGACCCAGGACGTGATCCTTTCTGCGGTCGCGGCCCTTGCGCTGGACGCCGAGGTGGTGAGCGACCTCGAGCGGATCGGGCAGCCATGGCGGGCGGCCGGCACGGTGTTGGTCGCGAGTGACCAGGCAGCGCGCCTGGCCGCCCGCGCACTGCCGAGACGCGACGGGGTGTTCCTGGTCGGGTCGGATGCGTCGGAGTTATCCAGATGGTCGGCACCGCTGTCGGCCAGGGTGATTCAGCTGCCTGACGGTGGCGCCTGGCTGGGTGCAGTGCTGTCCGATCGCACCAGCCGTGATCGGGCTCCGGTGGTGACCGTGCTGGGCGCCTCAGGCGGCGTAGGCGCCTCGACCCTGGCTGCGGCGCTGGCGCAGTTGGCTGCAGACTCCGGCGGCGGCGCTGCATTGGTGGACGTAGACCCACTCGGCGGCGGCATCGACCTGCTGCTGGGCGCGGAGCGCACCGACGGCTGGCGCTGGCCACGACTCAACGGTGCGGACGGTCAGGTGGGCGACCTGCGTCCGTACCTGCCGGTGGTGGAGCAGGTTTCGGTGGTGTCGATGGCGCGCACGGCCACTCTGGATCTTGCCCGCGAGCCGTTGGCCGCGATCGTCGGATCGCTGCGCACCTGGCACTCGCTGGTGGTTCTCGACGCGGGTAGATCACTTGGGCCGGCCTGCCGTGAGGCGGTCCGGCTGGGTCGGGTGCTATTGGTGGTGTCCGCCGGAGTGCGCGGGGTGGCCGCTGCCAGGGCTGCGGTCGAGGTGCTGGGGTTGGACGGCGCCGAGCTGGTGCTTCGACGCCGAAGAGGTGGGTTGGCCGCCGACGTGGTCGCCGACGCGATCGGGCTGCCCGTGCTGGCCGAACTGCCCGAGGAACCGCGCCTGGTTGCCGCCGCCGAACTGGGGGAGCCGCCGGCACGAGGCGGGCGGCGCCGCTACCGGGCTTCGGTTGCCCGAGTGCTGACGGCCGTGCGGAGCGAGGAACCCGGTCATGCCTGAACCCGACCTGGACGCTGTGCGGACCCACCTTGGCCGGCTCGGACAGCAGCCTGGCCCGGTTGAGGTCGGCGCCGCGTTGCGGAGTCTGGGCATGCTAGTGAGCGACTCTGCGGTGCGTTCAACCGTGGCTGCGTTACGTCGGGAAAGTGTGGGGGCTGGGGTTTTGGAGCCGCTGTTGGCGCTTCCCGGTGTGACCGACGTGCTGGTGAACGGTCCCGATCACGTCTACCTCGACCGTGGCGGCGGGCTTGAGCCGGCTGGCGTCCGCTTTGCCAGCGAGGCGGAACTGCGGCGATTGGCGGTGCGGCTGGCCGCCTCCGTCGGGAGACGGCTCGACGACGGCTCACCATTCGTGGATGCCCGGTTGCCCAACGGAGTCCGGGTGCACGCGGTGCTGCCCTGCCTTGCCGACACCGGCACCTGCCTCTCGCTGCGGGTGCCCAATCGACAGCGATTGGGGCTGCACGATTGGGTCGCGTCGGGCAGCGTCTCTGCGGATGCCGCGAAGCTGCTGGCCGGGCTGGTGGCAGCTAGGCGGGCGTTCCTGATCTCCGGCGGCACTGGTTCGGGAAAAACCACTCTGCTAGGGGCGATGCTTGCCCAGGTGCCGCCAGACGAGCGGATCGTGGTGGTCGAGGACTCTCGCGAACTCCAGCCTGAACACCCACACTGCGTCCGGCTGGAGGCGCGTCCGCCCAACGCTGAGGGTGCTGGTGCCGTCACCCTCACCGACCTGGTTCGGCAGGCGTTACGGATGCGCCCCGATCGGATCGTCGTGGGCGAGGTGCGCGGCGGTGAACTCGCCGACCTGCTGCGCGCGATGAACACCGGCCACGAGGGTGGCTGTGGCACCGTGCACGCCAACTCGGCCGCGGACGTCCCCGCCCGGCTGGAGGCGCTCGGCGCACTCGGTGGCCTCGAACGGGATGCGTTGCACGCTCAACTCGGGGCCGCGCTCCGGGTGCTGATCCATGTGCGCCGGCTGCCGGCCGGGCGACGCTGGGTCGACGAGATCCAACTCGTCGAGCCGTCCCCGGATGGCCGCTGCCGAACCGTTCCGGCGGTGCGGTTCTCAGCCGAGGGTGCCGTGCCCGGTCCCGGGTTCGACGAGCTGATGGCGCTGGCGGCGTCATGACCGCGATCGCGGTGCTGGCCGCGTTCCTCGCCGGTTGGGTGGGGTTCGCGCCATCGGCGGTGACGAGGTTGCGTCCGGTAGAAGGCGGTGCGGCCTGGTCGCCAAGCTCCCAGCGGCGGCTTGGTGCGGCGTTTCCCTTGGTGGTGGTTGCTGTGGCGAGCATCATCGGCCTGATGGTCTGGGGTGGCGCCGGCGGATCGGTCGCCTTCGCAGTGACGCTTCCACTGGTGACGGCCTGGACGGTTTGGCGGCGGCACCGGCGGCGTTCAACCGCAGCCGCGACGGCTCGGGACGTCGCCACCGCCTGCCAGCAACTGGCCGGATTGCTGCGAGTGGGTCACGTCCCCGGGGTGGCTCTGAGGTTGGCCGCGCAGGACGCACCGGTGCTGGCGGACGCCGCCGCTATCCACGCGATCGGTGGGGAGGTGGCCGCCGCCCTGCGGAGGCAGAGCGCCGTCGGGGGCTACGGCGGCCTGGCGCAGCTGGGAATCGCTTGGGATGTGGCCGAGCGAACTGGTGCGTCCCTGACCGCCACTTTGGACGCCCTGGCTGAGCGCCTCGCCGCAGATCGGGCGGTGCACAACGTAGTGGCTGCCGAACTGTCCGGTCCACGAGCCACCGGGCGGCTGCTCGCCGTGTTGCCGTTGGTAGGACTTGGACTTGGCTACGGGTTCGGCGGTGATCCGCTGGAGTTCCTAACCGCGTCGGTGCCGGGGCAACTCTGCTTGGCCTTAGGTGCCCTGCTCGGCTGCGTGGGCGTGTTCTGGACCGAGCGAATTGCCGGCTCGGAAGAGGACCTGAGTTGAGCGGGACGTGGCTGGCTGCGCTTTCGGTGGCGCTGGCGGTGTTGGCCTGGGGCAGCCCGTCCGCTCGACTGGCGGCGGGGTTGGTTGCGCCGACTGGAAGGCGGAGGCTCATCCAACCCAGTCAGCGGCTCGGGATGGCGTTCGGCACTGCGGTGAGTGCGCTGCTGTTGACGGCGGGGCTCGGCTGGTGGGCTCTGCCGGCGGCGGCCGCGATCGGGGTCGCGAGTTATCTGGTGCTTGGTCGGCTGGAAACCAGCAACACGGTTCGCCGCAACGCCGAGTTGGTCGCCGGACTGCCGCAGGTCTGTGACCTGCTGGCGGTCTGTTTGGAAGCCGGACTTCCGTTGCGGGCTGCGGTGGCGGTCGTGGGTGACGCGGTGGACGAGCCACTTCGGGGCGTGCTGGGCCAAATCGGTGCTCAGGTCGGCCTCGGCACCGACGAAGGCGCGGCATGGGCGGACGCCGCTGCGGCGGAGCCGGCCCTGGCCGGGCTCTGCCGTGAAGTTGCTCGCAGCGTCGTATCGGGCACGACGTTGGCCAAGACCATGCGTGCGCTCGGGGCGGACGCCCGACGCGAGTCACTGGCTGCCAAAGAGGTGCGTGCCAAGCGAGTGGGTGTGCGCAGCGTCCTGCCGCTGATGGTGTGTTTCCTGCCGGCGTTCCTGCTGCTCGGTGTGGTGCCGATCATCGGTGGCGTGGCCGCACACCTGTTCGGCTGATGAGCTGCGCCCGCCGCCCATGCTCGACCGCCGAGTGACCGAGCGTGTCTAGATCCGTGCCCCCGGTCTCAACATGGCCGAGCAGATGATGAGTGGACGCTGGTTTCCACAGTTTTCGGGGTGCCCGGAGTGTTGTCCACAGCCCAAGAAGTTGGGTGACCGAATCCCGACCGACTTGCCGAAGGTATGGACGCGTCCGGTTGGACGCGGACGGAAGGAGAAGGAATGGCAGGTCAGTTGGTGCGTCGGCACAACGAGCGCGGCATGACTACGGCGGAGTACGCGGTGGGCACGGTCGCCACGGTGAGCGTGGTGGGGGTGATCATCGGAATTCTGAACAACCCGGATTTCCAGCAGATCATCTGGCAGATCCTCAAGGCGATCATCGCGGTCATCCTGCAGGCCATCAGCGGCAGCTGAACCGGCGCCGGTCGCCTCTGCCGAGCCCGCCGTCATCCGGGGCCTTTACGGAATCGCCATGTGCAGACGGTGGATCTGGCGAAGCGGTCGGTGGTCAGGGACTGCTGAGCCTCGCGTGCGATCGGCACCTGGTGCTCGGAGCCGCGAGGTTCAGCAGCCTCCTGGCCGTACGGCGAATAGGCGCCTAAAAGAGGAAGGGACGGATGAACTACCGCAAGCGGGTCTGTGGTTCGTGGAACTGGAAGGCATCGCTGGGCCAGCGCGACCGGCAGCGGGGAATGGTCACCGCTGAGATAGCTTTCGCCAGCATTGGGGCGGCACTCGCGACTGTGGGGCTGGCGTGGGTGCTGGTGGTGCTGGCCCTGCTGGTGCGCTGCCAGGACACTGCGGCTGAAGTGGCCCGGCAGGAGGCGCGGGCCGATCGGAGCGCTGTGGCCAAGGCGATCGCCGACCGGCCGACCGGGGCCCAGGTGTTGGTCGGCAACCACGGGAACGAGGTGCGGGTGGAGGTACGTCTCGATGCTCGGCCATGGGCGGCCTGGTTACCCGCGATTCCGGTGTCCGCCACCGCGACGGTCATTCGGGAGCCGGCATGAAGCGCCGCGCATCCCGCGTCCGTCGCGCCGAGCGAAGGCGTGGTTTTCGTCCACCTGAGGTGGAGCGCGGCTCCGGCACCGCGCAGATGGCGGCGGTTTCCCTTGTGCTCTTGGTCGTTGTGGGCGCTCTGGCCGTGGTGATCGGCTACCTGGCCGCCCTGAATGAGGCTCGCGGTGCCGCCGACCTGGTGGCACTGTCGGCCGCTGCCGAGCGCGTTCGGGGAGCCGACGCGTGCCGAGCCGCTCGGAGCACGGCTAGCGCCAACCAAGTGGCGGTGACTGGCTGTCGAGTAGTCGGCGACACCTTGGACTTCGTGGTCGTGGTCACGGTTGCGCGTTCCGTACGGTTTGGAGCGCCGGTGCTGCCGCAGCGGGTGCAAGCCACGGCGCGAGCCGGGCGCACCGGGCTGGGGTGACCGAGGTGGCTCGGGTACCGGATGTGCCACCGAGGTGGCCGCGATCAGGTGATCAGGAGGGCAAGCAGGCTGGCCGCCGCAGCCTTCTCCAGTGGCTGGTTTCCGTTGCCACATTTCGGCGAGACCACACAGGCTGGGCATCCGGCGGCGCAGGGGCACTGCAAGAGCCGATCCCGGGTCGCGGTGAGCCAAGCCTCGACCGATTCGAAGCCGCGCTGGGCGAAACCGGCGCCACCGGGGTGGCCGTCGTGAACGAACACGGTGAGCTGGCCGGTGTCGGCATGCAGTGCGGTCGACAGCCCGCCGATGTCCCAGCGATCGCACGGCGCGAACGCCGGCAGCAGGCCGATCGCGGTGTGCTCGGCAGCGTGCGCCGCACCGGGAAGATCGCGGACGGGAATGCCGCCGAGCGCAGCGGGGGGGACGGTGTACCAGACCGCCTGGGTGCGCAGGGTTCGTTGGGGCAGGTCGAGGGGGTGCGAGTCCCAGACCTTTCCGGAAGCCTCGTCCCGACGCAGGAAGCCGGTCACCTGGCTGGAGAGTTCCACTGCGCCGAAGTACACCCTGCCGGCACCGAGGACCCGCTCCTGCTGAACACCGAGAATCCGAACGTCGCTGGCGCCGAGGGCCTGGGTGAAGTAGCCCTCCTGCACCCGTTGCGCCAGAGCGGTGTGACCAGCCGGGTCGTACTCGAGCACCCGCCACTGGTCACCCTGATGCAGGTAGACCGCGCCGGTGTGCACGGTCCGGTCTGCCGCGGCTGGATCGACTTGGCCGATCACGCGACCAGTCACAGTCTCGACCACCTCGACGCTGGCACCGCCGATCGAGCGCAGGTCAATCGCGTCCGCTGGACGATCAGAGCGCGTCCAGAACCAACCGCCCGGACGCTTGCGCAGGTGCCCGGCCGCGGTCAACCCGTCCAGCAGGGCGGGCAGGGTTTCGCCGAACCATTTCCGGTCGGCCAGCGTGACCGGCAACTCGGCTGCAGCCGCGGCGATGTGGGGAGCCAGCACATTCGGGTTCTCGGGGTGAAGCACCGTCCGCTCGACCGGAGCGTCGAAGATGGCTTCGGGATGCTCACAGAAGAACGCGTCCAGTGGGTCCGGACGCGCGATCAGGACCGCGAGCGCGTCGCGTCCGGCTCGCCCGGCCCGGCCGGCCTGCTGCCACAACGCGGCGCGGGTTCCCGGGAAGCCGCAGGTGAGCACCGCGTCCACGCCGGAGATGTCGACGCCGAGTTCCAACGCGTTGGTGCAGGCCACCCCGCGGAGGCGGCCCGACTGCAGCCCGGCCTCGAGTTCGCGGCGATCTTCGGCCAGGTAGCCGCCGCGATACGGCTGGATGTCGGAGTCGTCGCCGCCTTTGCGTTGGGCACGAAGCGCGACCAGTTCGGCTTGCACCCGCGAGGTGGTGAAGGCAAGAGTCTGGCGACCTTCGCTCACGAGTCGAGCGAGCATGTCGGCAGCCTCGTGGTGAGGGTCAGCCTCCGGTTGCCAGATCAGGTAGTCGAGCGCGGCCCGCCGGGACGTGTCCGCGGCGACTTCGAGGACGTCATCCACGCCGGCGAGCAGCGAGAGCAGACCGCCCGCGTCCGCGACGGTTGCTGACGCCGAGACGAACACGGGGTCGGCGCCGTAGTGGTTGGCCAGCCGCCGAAGCCGGCGCAGCACCGCGGCGACATGTGCGCCGAAGACGCCGCGATAACGGTGGGCCTCGTCGATCACGACGTAGCGCAAGGTGGACAGTAGCCGCGTCCACTGTTGGTGTCGGGGCAGTACCGAGCGGTGCAGCATGTCGGGGTTGGTCAACACATAACGGCCGAAATCGCGGGCGAACCGTCGTTCCTCGGTACTGGAGTCGCCGTCAAGGGTGGTGGTGCGCCACCCGGGCAGGGCCAGTGAGCGGCACACCCGGGCCTGGTCGTGGGCCAGGGCTTTGGTGGGTGCCAGGTAGATGGCGCTGTGCCGGCGACCAAGATCTAGTGGTCCGTGGTCGATGTCAAAACCGACCGTGCCGTCCGCGGTAGCGGCGAGCACCGGCAGCAGGTAGCCGAGCGTCTTTCCGGAAGCCGTGCCGGTGGCCATCGCCACATGCCTGCCGGCGAAAGCGGCTTCCGCTGCGACGGCCTGGTGCTCCCAGAGTCGAGTGATGCCCTGTGCCGACAGCGGCTCCCGCAGCCGTTCGCTGAGCCAATCGGGAAAGTCAGCGGTGCTGCCGTGCGCCGCCGCGCGGTGATGGTGGTGGCGCAGCCGCGGATCGTCTAGAAGCCAAGCCGGAACTGCCACGCGGACAGCCTGCCACGCAAGTATTCCCCGGCTGCAATCGGGTGGGTCTCGACCTGCTTGACCAGCCGAATCAGTGGAGCTCAGGAGCCGTTGGGGGAGGTGCACCGAGGCCGCAGGCGGTCAGCCTGCGGGAGGTCCCAGATCACTCTCGGTCTGTGGGCGGGCCGAAGTCCACCTTCGGGCACTCCGACATCCGCAGCTTCCGGGTGCCACCGTCCACCCAGGTGCTCAGATCGAAGTCGCCGAACTCGGTCAGCATCTCGGCCACGGTCGACTCGGCCAGGCTGTCGGCCCGCCAGTCGATCCGCATCCCACCGAACACGTCGGCGGTGATCAGCTCATCGACCTGGTCACCGGCCCACCGCACCATCGCCGCCGGCAGCCCCGGATGGAAGCCGCCGTCAGTCACGAAGCACCGCCCGCGGGCGCGCAGCACCGGCTCCAGGGCACGTAGCGCGGCCAGCTTGGCCGGCGAGGAGAGCAGGGTGTCGATCCAGTCCGCGCCCGCGTCCGCCACGATCTGTGCCAGCGCGCCGACCCGATCGGGAAGACTGGCAGTCACCACCACCTGCTGCGCGCCCTCGACCAGGTCCCGTACGGCACTGTCGGCGGTTGCGTCCACCTGCCTGAGTTCCACTTCGGCCGGCCCGCTCACCACTTCGGCGGTGGCCTCCAGCCGTCCGCGATCGCGTCCAGCCAGCACCACCTGGTCATCCTCGGCGAGCATCGGCGACAGCAGTCGGGTGATCTCGCGCCCGGTATTGCCCGACGCCCCGAGCAAGACAATCCGCATGGCTCCTCCCGCATCTCGGCAACTCCACTTTCCTAGGGCCGACCTGCGCCGGCGTGCAGTTGGCAAAAGTCGACCTGGCCTGAGCCACCGTTGCGTCCACGATCCCGCGGCGCTGTGTGCAGAGCGATTGCTGGCAAGCTTGACCGGTGCTCACCGACTCCGCCATCGCCCAGCTGCGCGCCGACGTGCTCGCCGCCGACTACACCCTTGACGGGCTGACGGAGCGTCTGGGCTCAGCGGCAATCGCCGCGCTGGCCCGCAACACTTCGGTCGCCGCCGCCCGGGCGCTCGGCGACGCGACGGACCCCCAAGCGGACGCGATCCGGCTCTGGCTGCTGCAGCTACCCGTTCCGGCGCAGCGACTGGCGAACTGGACCAGCCTGCCCGCGCTGAAGGCAGCTGGGCTGGTCGTCGGAGACGCAGAGCTTCGCGCCACCATCGAACTCAAGCCACACGGCTCCGACCGCCGCGAGGGCTGGATCTGCTCCGACCACACCCCGCTCGATGAACGGGTTCCGCAGCCGCGTCCAGATTTCGTCCTGGGTGCCTCGCCGGCGTCCACCACGCTCACCCAACTCGTGCCGCCGCGCCGCTACCCGAGGGTGCTCGACCTCGGCACCGGCTGCGGTATCCAGGCGCTGCACCTGGACGCAGCCGAGATCGTCGCCACCGACCTGAACCCGCGGGCCCTCGAACTCGCCAGGATCGGACTCGGTCTCTCGAACGTCGAGGCCGAGCTGCGCCTCGGCTCGCTCTACGAGCCGGTCGCCGGTGAGCGGTTCGACCTGATCGTGACCAACCCGCCCTACGTGCTCAGCCCGCCGAGCGAGGCCAAGCTGGTCTACCGCGAGGGCGGATTCAGCGGCGACGGACTGATGCGAACCGTGGTCGCTCAGGCCGCCGACCACCTCACCGACGACGGACTGCTGATCGTGCTGGGTAACTGGGCGGTCACTGATCCCGAGCAGTGGGAGCAGCACCTCAAGGAGTGGATACCGGACGGCTGCGATGCCCTCGTGCTGCAGCGCGAACTGCTCGACCCCTACGAGTACATCGAGATCTGGCTCACCGACGCCGGCCTCCAAGGCACCGACGAGTATGCGTCCCGCTACGCCGAATGGCTGGACTACTTCGTGAGTCTGCGCATCGTGGGCGTTGGCATGGGCTGGATCGGCTTGGCCAAGTCGAAGTGTCCGGCGCCGGTCGTGCGGATCGAGGAATGGCCGCACGCCGTCCATCAGCCGGTCGGACAAGCCTTCAGTGACTTCTTCACGGCGATTCCGACCACCCAACTGACGGACGCCGAACTGCTCGCCACCTCGCTGCGGCTGCACCCCGGCGTGGTCCAGGAGACCATTGGGATGCCCGGCGCAGCGCACCCCCAGCACATCGTGCTGCGCCAGCAATTCGGCTTCGGACGCGCGGTCGAGGCCGGCACAGCGCTCGCCGCGATCGTGGGCGCGTGCGATGGTGATCTGCCACTCGGCGTCCTGATCGGCGCGGTCGCGGGCCTTCTCGACACCGATACCGTAGAGCTGGCCGCGGAAGTACTACCGCAACTGCGGCGGCTGGTGGCCGATGGCTTCGTAGTTGCGTGAGCGCCGGCGATCCTTCACAGGTTCTCACAGGATTGGTACAGCTTCCCCATTGAGTGACCGCGTTCACTGGAGGTCAGAAGAGAACGGAGTCCAAGACGATGGCAGAGCTTGACGATATTCGACCCGATGCCCCGCAGGGTGCGGACGCGACCGAGCCCACCCAGGTGCTCCCGAGTGTCCCGGTGCCCCCGCTGCCGGCTGCTTCGGCGCCGACATCCCCTTGGGCGCGCCCGGCGGACCTGAGTGGCAATTGGGCGGCGCCGGACGCAACCAAGCGCTTCGATGCGACCACCCCGAATGCGCCCGCAGCGGCCAATCCAACCACCCGGATCCCGAGTGCGGCGACCGGTCCGACCACACCGATCCCCACCACGCCCGGCGGCGGCCAGTACCCGACCGCGCAGCAGTATCCCGGCCAGGCGTACGGACAGCAGCCCTACTTCCGTCCGGGAGCTGGCCAGCAGCAGGCGGGTTACTACCAGCCCGGCTACTACGGGCAGCAGTACTCCCAGCAGCCCTACGGCCAGCAGCCTCACGGTCAGCAGCCCTACGGCCAGCAGCCTCACGGTCAGCAGCCTCACGGTCAGCAGCCCTACGGCCAGCAGCCCTACGGTCAGCAGGCTTACGGCCAGCAGGCTTACGGTCAGCAACCGGGCCATGCCCAGTACGGCCCGGGCTACCAGCAGGACGCCCAACGTCCGGCTCAGTCAGCGTACGGACAGAGTCCCTACGGGCCGAACGGCTACTACCAGCCGCAGCACACCACCACGCCGACGAAGAAGCGCTGGCCGATCGCAGTGCTTGCGATGCTGGCGGCATTCCTGCTGATCGCGTCCGGTTCGTTCTGGGCGGCCCGCCAGTTCGATGGTGCGCTGCCGTCATCGAGCCGCACCACGCAGCCAACGATCGAGCCGTACTACCCGCGCGATGAACCGTCCGAGGACCCTGCCCAGATCCAGCCGACCCAGCCCGAAGAGGAGACCGGCGGCTCGGCGACCAGCAACGGCGTCAGCGACGGGCAGGCAGCCGGCGTGGTGCTGATCGAAGCCGAAACCGCCTCCGGGCTCGCCGCGGGCACCGGCATGATTCTCACTGCGGACGGCCGGGTGCTCACCAACTACCACGTGGTCGCCGGATCGACGAAGCTGGCTGTCACCGACGCAGTGAGCGGGAACACCTACTCCGCCACCGTCGTCGGCTTCGACCAGACCAAGGACGTGGCCCTGCTGCAGTTGAAGGACGCCAGCGGGCTGAACACCGTCACGATCGACGACGACCCCGTTGACGTCGGCGATGCCGTGGCCGCAGTCGGCAACGCCAACGGTGGGGGAGAGTTGGTCAAGGCCCCCGGCGAGGTCACCGGCACAGATCAGGACCTCACCGTCTCGTCCGACTCGCCGTGGGGCAACACTGAGGACCTCACCGGCCTCATCGAGACCGACGCCGGTGCCGTCCCGGGCGATTCCGGCGGCCCGATGTTCGACGACGAGAACGAGGTGCTCGGCATGACCACCGCCGGCTCCACTCGCGAGGGCACCAGTTACGCCGTCCCGATCGCCACCGCCCTGGCCGTGGTGGAGCAGGTCGAATCCGGGAAGGACGCTGGCACCGTCCGCGTCGGCCCGGCCGGCTTCCTGGGCATCAAGGTGGCGGACGCCGACCAGCGCTCCGCCGGCAAGACCATCACCGAAGTGGTGGCGGACAGCCCGGCCGCGAAGGCCGGGGTCAAGGCCGGCAGCACCCTGACCCGGGTGGGCGACACCACGATCAAGGCCAGCACCAACCTGGCCACAGTGATCCGGGCGCTCGAACCGGGCCAGCAGGTGAGCATCGAGTGGACGGCTTCGAACGGCTCGCAGAAGGAGGCGACGGTCACCCTGGGCAGCAGTCCAGTCAACTGAGCAGTTGCGACCAGATCGGATCCGGGTTAGCCCGGTTCAGCCCGGATCCACCGATGGCTGTCGTCGCGAGCGGCACCTGATCGGCGCGGCCTGGTTGGCTTCGCGCGGTTGAACCCGACTTTGATGGCATTTGGGGCGGGTCTGTCCGGCTGTTCGAGGCGAAACCCGGTTTCGATGGCTTATGGGCTGCTGGTGAGGCTCGATATGCCATCCAAGTCGGGTCAGGCTCGCTCGCTACGAAGCCAGGTCGCCGAGATGCCATCCAAGTCGGGTTCGCCGCGATTCGGTGCCGGCAAACCCGAGGCCGCTGCGCGACTCCATCCGGGCGCCTGGCGTCGCCGGCCACGCTCAGTACGACCTGATCTGCCATCTCGTGGCTCGGCTGGCCAGGGCACCGGTCTGGTGCGGCCCTACCGATTCCACGGTTGGCCAGTGGTGCCTCCGACAACTGACTCGCCAGTTGAGGGACACATCACCAGCATCCGTGGCGAAGAACTAGAGTGAGCGATCGATCGTGTCCCCGAACGCCAGGAAGAAGCCAAGTGGCAACTGAGCACAAGTCCAGGCTCGTCATCGTCGAGTCCCCGACCAAGGCGGTCAGCCTGGCCAAGTTCCTCGGGTCGGGCTTCGTGGTCGAGTCCAGCCGCGGCCACGTCCGCGACCTGCCGACCGGTGCCGCCGAGGTGCCGGCGAAGTACAAGGGCGAGAAGTGGGCCCGCACCGGCGTCAACATCGCCGCCGACTTCGAGCCGCTGTACGTCGTCGCGGCCGACAAGAAGGGCACGATCCGCGACCTCAAGGCCAAGCTGAAGAACGCGGACGAACTCCTGCTCGCCACCGATGAGGACCGCGAGGGCGAGGCGATCGCCTGGCACCTGCTCGACGAGCTGAAGCCGA